>Ga0302271_10000078_pt1 | contig 77117 bp, 40 predicted proteins | sample III_Bog_N1_1_FD_198767 | JGI IMG/M metagenome (GOLD analysis project Ga0302271, IMG submission 198767) | Peat permafrost microbial communities from Stordalen Mire near Abisko, Sweden - III_Bog_N1_1 | ecosystem: Environmental > Terrestrial > Soil > Wetlands > Peat | place: Sweden: Abisko...
GGGATATTTCTTACTTTGGGAACTTGACATTATCAAGAATAACCAGAGGACCATCGACCTTGCAGACAGTTCTGTAATCAGCACGTGGAGCTACATTGTAGTCTCTGCTAGCTGCGGCTGCGTTAATTTTTGAAGCTGCGTAATCAGACGACATTTCCCTACTACTTTTACGTCTTTTTCCTTTCTTTTTATTTTTATTTTTGTTTTTTATTTATAGATTTTTAATAACAAATAAAATCGGCACATTCACTTTTCTTCCGCAGCCAAAGAATCTATCACCCCTGAGCAAACAAGCATAAACACTTCTCAATCTATTTTCTTCTAATATATTTAGCGTTAATTTATTCTTAGTGAACTAATCCCCCCTTTTATTTTTATTTGTGTCCTCACTCACTCTCCCGCATTCTCAGGTTCTTCAGATAGATTTTTCATGAATTGTCCTCAAGATCCCTATCCCTAAAAAATATTGTTTTCTTTCCCCTTCTCCTTGATTTATCTGTTGATTCCATCAAGTTTAACTTCAAAGAAAACAACATTCAATTCCTTTTGGCTTACTTATTGTTGTGTAAATTGCTATTGAGAATCATTAATTAATTGTAAGAAAAATTGAAAGTATTCTTCAAACAATAATTTTTGTATGCTATTATTAGATATTGTGAATACCTTTTTGCTTTGAGAGAAGCATTTGTAATTATTTTAAAATTGTCAATTGTTTTTGTTGTTCTCTCAGATAAAATTTTGCTATTTGTTAGCTCTTCTCATTTGACATTGATTAAGATAATTTTGAGCTCAAAGCATTTGATGTATTTTTCCACGTTGCTTGCTGGAAAAATAACATCATAAATCTGATTTGAAGATTTAAAATCAATTATCAACAATAATCCAATGATGATTTATCTTATGCATGTTACTGCCCTCACACACATAGACAAATAATCGCATTAGGGAATTTATTAGTGTTTGAAATCATCATGGAAATTAAGAGGTTCTCCTCATGTGCTTCAAACGCCTTAAGGAGTAGAGTTCAAGAACATGTTCAGCAATTGAAAGAGAGCTAGAAAATAACGAAAAAGAATGATTAAATGACAATAAAAGATAAAAAGAATGTTTGTGCTCTTTATTTGTACATGATCCAACAACGACGAACACGAAGAACCCAGTCATAATTGGTCCAGCTCTGCTTTTCTTTGGTTCTGGCTAGATTGAAAGTCAATATTTTTCAGGATTGAAATAGGAAATATCTAAAATATTTACTTTTGTATTGTTGACTGCACCTCTCTTCGTGATATTGGCACTATATTAACTGTTGCGAGCTCTGATAGTTCTCTACAAGATAGGATTAAAAATAATCAAAATATATCAGTAAGCATGTTTCCTTTAGCTGCAGCCGCTAATCTTTTTGTTAATTACCATTTCTGTTCGAGGTTTTTGTGTGTGTGCTTTCCTGTAAATTATTAAAAAAATCCAAAAATAATAATTGATTATTGTTTAATTATTTTAGAGGGGAGAAGAGTACGATATTAAGAGTTATTCAATGTAGGAGCTTTTAGAAATATAATATTTGTAGTGCTTTGAGGTTTGAGTTTGATTATTGACACAATTTATTTTTGTGTTTTCTCCCTCCCGGAAATGAATGCAATTTGTTTTGGGAAAGATTATTTATGAAAATCAAAAACAAAGGAAGAAACCGTCGATTGAGTTAGATTATTAGCTATTCGCAGAACAATCAATACAACTTCAAAAAGAGAGATAGAGAGAGATATCAATAGAGGATCATTTACATGGAAGTAATAATTAAGCAAAAAATAAGGAAAATATGGATTGAGATTACATCCAAAGAATAGTCAAATAAATTCTTTAAGTTGATTTCTCCTTCTTCCTTGTTTTTAGTAAAGCGAACACGATTATTAAGGTGAGTATAGCGAAAACTAAGAGTACTATGGAACTAAGGGAAGATCTGCTTAAGCACCTCCTGCTGTGGAGTAGCAATGGAAATTGAATGATAGGAAAGCTTAGAAAAATGGATCACATAGCGCAATATACTGGGTCAAGGTAGGATATTGGCAAATAATTAACAGCATTTGAAGGAAAAGGAATCATTCTAATTTCACTTTTTCTATGTAAATTGTCAGAAAAAACAAAGAAACGAAGATGGTTCTGTTAAAGTCGAGAAATGGGTTGCAAACACAAAATATATTGGAGACTGGAGGGACAACAAAAAGGACGGATTTGGTATACAATTCTATGGAAATGGAGATAAATATGAGGTAAGAAATGAGAAAATAATAGTGGCTAGAGTTAGAGTTACTCGTTCAAATTAAACTTAAAACTGATACGCGTTTGTTTTTATTTTTCAAAAGGGAGGATGGATGAATAACACGCGAAACGGTTAAGGCACATTCTGGATATCTGAAGGCAAGAACAAGTAAAATGTTTAATAATCTCATTGAGTGAGAAACTATCTCAAGCTACAAAGCAATATTTTCTGGTTTTGAATTCAGACTAAGAAGAGAATATACTGGAGATTGGGTAGATGATAAAAAGACTGGTAAAGGTACAATGTTCTATGGAAATGGTGATCGTTATGATGGCTTATGGCTTGATGATAAACCTCACGATGAAGGACGTATGATTTATTCCAATGGTGATGTCTACGAAGGTAACAAAGATAACCTAATTTTTTTAGAAAAAAGCAACAATAAATGTTTCAAAAAAATAACTTTATAGGATAGTGGTTTGTGGGTAAGCGCAGTGGCTATGGAGTGATGACAAAGCGCAGTGGTGATCACTTCGAAGGGCATTGGGTTAACGATAAAAGGGAAGGTTAAGGATCATATTTTTTCGCCTTGAAAAATTAAGTATTTGTTGGAGAATGGGTTGATGATACACCCAAAACGGGTGTGTATTCTGAAGTAGATGATCCATATGCTGTCAAGCCATAAAGGTACTTTAATTTTATATGAATTCATAGAATTTAGAGTGAAATTAGGCATTCTGCAATGTTTTTGAAATGCTTTTGCTTTTTTTTTAGGGAGAACCACTTCACCGATCCATATATCCTACCTAATGTGCCCAAAATAGAACTAAGCAATCCAACTAAAGTTCTTCAAGATGCCATGGAAGTTGTCCGCAAAGATCGTACGGTCTACCGTGCTAAGTTTATTCCTATTGATGAACTCTACACTGAAGAAGAACGGTTAGAACTCTACAAGGAATTCGCTGCTGCTTGCGACGAAAACAGATTAATATCTGTGATCGGGTTGAGAGCTATTCTTGTGAACATGGATTTCTAACTGCAAGAAGAAGATTTAGAGCAATACTTAATCCACTTGAGACCAGAGAATCCTATGGCTGACATTGATTATGATACATTTGCTAGACTTGTTGCAATTATCCTTGAAGACAAATCTACTTAAGGAGATAACGATCCTTAAGAAGCTGATGAATAAGTTTTCGAAGAAGCTGAGGAAGATCAATAATAAAGGCAATTTGCTTATGAAGATGAAGATGATTATGATGAAGAAGACAATAATCGTCATGGTCACTATCAATAATGAAGATTTGTTTGAAGAGATTGAAAAATGGGATTAGTTTATTAATTAAATAAAAAATTGCTATTTTTATTTGTAAAATATTAAAGATCCAAAAATTGAAAATATTTTGATCATTAAATAGGGAAGGGAATTTATCATTCATTTAGTCATACATTATCAAAGGCTTTTAAATCAAAGATTTTGATTAAAATATTAACTGGGGAGGAAAATAATTGATTCCAAGACATAAAGATTATTATTATAATTATTATTAATTAATATGCAATTAAGCATTAAGAGCTGTTAAACAAGAACATAATGAAGAAAGCTTATCCGCCCCAACATAAGAAAAATTAACCGTCATAATTAATATTTTGCAAAAAACACATCGAATTATCAGTCAGATTATCTGAATCAACTAAAATCATCACCAAAATATGAAGCATCCATCATCCACATAGAAAATCTCAAACTACTGATAATACCCAAACCTTCACCTCATGAAGACATCACTGAAGCAATCTCCAGAAGAAACAGTTATTGCGAGGCATGCGGTCCCTTTCTCTAATGGGTTGTGAGTTGAGAATAAGCGAAAACAGTTTTTTAGTGTCCCGACAAAAAAATGCATACAAACAGATCAAGAGGTAGTTTTTATTGATAAATAGCTTGATTCTTCGCTGCAATCCACATGCTGCCAATAACTAACGCAAAGAGTTCACCTTCACCTTGGCATCATCTGTCTCAGACTCATCAAACTCATCAATATCATCCATCTCATCACTTGATAAACCCCACCTCACCGCATCTCGTCCAACTTTAAGATACCTCCTGTTATGACCCTAATTGACCCGATAATGTTAGAAACCCAACTTTATAATTGTGGTAACACGATTATACGATATCAAAAAGTCATACAAAGAAAAAGCATCACAATATATTAATGAACATTGCGAATCGGTTTATTCACATTAAAGGACTCTTTCAATATGCACATGAAGTTGCTTTGAAATCGAGAAACTTAATGAACACGAAAAATATTGTATTTTTACATGTGAAATTGATGTATTGAAAAATACATACAAATAAATGACATAATCATAGCAAAGAAGCTATTAAACATCCCAACATTGAGGATGGCCTAGTCAGCCAATCAATACAGGAAAATTAAAAGCTTCAACTATGATTTTTTGCATACAACTCTGAGTACTCATAATTAAATGCAATTTAAATGAGATGGCTGCTTTTAGAATCTTGGAGGTATCCCAAGGGGTAGTCAGCAATAAGAGAAGAATCAAAGGACAAGGAGATTATTCAATCGGATGAGGGGAGGGGGGAGAGAAAGAGAAATCAATTTGTTTTTTCTTCTAATTAGTATTGATATTCATTTCATTACAATTATTAAAGGAAAAGGAAGCCGTTATCCAAACCTTATTAGAATGTTGGAGATTTCTATTTGAAAATAATGTCAGACCATTGATTGTCATGATCATCAGCCTTTTCACTCAAATCAAATTAATTCAAATATCAATTTTTCTAATTCAATCATCAAATTTCCATTTCAAACCACCCTTCATCCCCCCCTCCCCAAAACAAGAGAAATTACAATACAGAAGAATTCTACAGGAAATCACATGTAAATGAATCAAAGTACAAAGAGCTTTAGGATGAGCGTAGAGACAAATTGTCTAACTAAACAGGAGAAGCTATTCGAATAATTTGTCATATTAGGACTACCAGGAGGAGAACCAAGTAATTTATAATATCCAAGATTTCCTTTTTTTTTGGTGAGTTATTCCCTTATTTTGTCTTGATTCTAATAATACTGTAAATCTTTCAGCGTTGTTCCTAAAAAACTCCAATGGATTGCATCTTCAACTAGTTGTTAAGGATGTTTATCCTTAAGATACGAATAATCGTGGATACTTAAACAATCTACATATGGTAAATCTACTAATAGATTCACTTTTTTAGGCTAAATAGATTAAGATATTCAATTTTTTTCCCTTGTTTTGAAAGTGGAGTTTCAGGGAGAACATCAATATTTACGATGAAAACGGAAGGGCGATTGACAAGGCTAATGTTGACGACCACTTGATTCATAGTAATAAAAATCTTAACACTAATAATTCGATGGAAGGTCATGCAAGAAATAAAAATATCGAGTAAAATGCAAGCCTGTAGAATTTTATTATCACTGACGAGCAAGGATAACGGAGATATTGCACGTCGCTGCAGATATATGTAAGAATTTTGTTGTTGATAACTTGCTAATTATGGTAAATATTTATGTTCTTGGATATTTTTAGGAACTTCGAAGGGCTAGACTTCGAGAAACTGACCAAGTTAGGGTTTATTATGTGCCTAAATCATATTGTATACTTAGCAGCTAGAATTGCTTTGAGGTACATCGACAAATACTTGCTTTCTTATTAAAATCAGTTCTTCACCCCATGGTCTAAGGGAGCTATGAGAACTCAGTGATATTCACCGATAAGCAGATTAATACTTTCGAGAAATATGCTCATAATTATGGATTCAGAGAAGCACAGAAAATGCCTCTATCTTAACAATCTGATAACCCAAGAGATAATTCTAATAACTCTGAGCTCTTAAACACCTTGCGAGTCAAAGAGGAGTTTATTCTTAGTTTCTTATTGAGCTAGCTGGAAACATTCCCTGAAAGGAAGCAGCATTTCTCAACGAAATAGCTCACAATGAAGTTAGATTCTAAGGATATATTTTCTTTTAGATATTCCCCCAAGTCTCCGTCAGCTTACTTTTAACTAGATAACTTTTCATATAAACCCTTGCTGTCGAAACTGTCAATCCCTTCGATTGTAGAGTTTCTTTAAGCTATTTTATTGGAAAAGCAAATCATCGTATTTTCTAAAGATCCCAGCGATGTTGCTCATCTATGTGAAGCCATTTTTACATTCATTAAGCCTCTTCAATGGAGATGCGTTTACATACCCTCCTTACCGAATAGTATGCTAGATACACTAGATATTATTGTTCCTTATATTATCGGAGTGTAAAGAAGCATGAAAGATCAAGTACTCGCTACCATATCTTCCGAAAACAAACTCTTTCTTGACTTGGATACGGATTTCATAATTCAAGATGTAAATCATAAAATATTTTTTACAAAAGGTGTTCTTTTTCTGAAAACTTCAATCTAACCTTCCCATTTATTAATTCTTGTTTTTTATTCTTGAACAGGGAATGGAAATACCTGCAGAGCTCAAGAATAACTTAAAGGAGCAGTTGAAGGAATAAATGAAGATCTACAAGGAAGTGTACAAAGATAAAAACAACTAATCCTATCACTCTTCCTCTGAACGAGAAAAATAAAGTGCAAGCTTTGCTAGACTCATTCTGAATGTCAAAAAAGTCTTCCTCCATTTTATGATTTCTCTCATCAATAATTTTGCAGTTTTTTTCCTTTTCCCTGCTGATTTCGACTACTAACGGAACACAGACAATGAAACATTCGACTTTAAAGCATACTTTCGTTTTCTCGGACCTTCTTTTTCACCTTTCTACGTTGATTTTGCCTCGAAAACTATGGTACAAAATATTTAAAATTACTCAATTTTTCTTCAATGCATATTTTCTAATAAAAATTAAAGACTTTCAGAGGATTAATTGAAGATTCCTACAAGATGGTACGCTAAATGGAAGTATTCGGAAAGGACATCTAAGAAGCAGGATAGCATGAAGGAGCTGGAGATGAGTTAATTCAATTCATGCTCGAGATAAAGAAAGCAGTTGCGTTCATGAGATTAGAAGAATAGAGCACTGTTGATGTCTGCAATGTGAATCTCTATCGATATGGAGAGTTATTGGCAACATTACATCTTGAACACAATGTAATAATTGCGAATTATCTTCAAGAATTATCCAAGCCTTAGGTCATCGAAACTAAAGGAGAACTCCTGAAATATTTAATCTTCTCTTAGAAAAACTCACATTGTCCATTTATCTATGCGCATGAAATTCCAAGAAAAGGGATTGCTCTTGAAAGCATTGAATATGCTCCAATCGTTAATTTAGAAGAGATATAAAATCAAGCAGATAAGACAATAAGTGCAAAATCTGAAAAGAGCAAATCATATTACCCTACAGAATTAAGAGGAGGGCCAAGAATGGGTCTACAAGTAACATGCATAAAACAATTGTTGAGATAGTGAAAGAGAAGATGATAATTAATTGTATTTTTAATCTTTTTGTTTAAATTTTCCTCTAATTTTACAGGGTTAATTAGACTTAGAAGAAATGTCATCTGGAATAGCTATCCCAAAGATGATCAAGTAGCAACTTTCCATGAAAAAAAATCAGCATTAAATCCAGGAATCTTGCCCAAACGATCTCATCATTCCGTTCCCATAACAAAGCAGAACTATTCTTTAATCTTCAAAAGCCTTTTTAAATATGCGATCGACAGGATAGCTCCTTCAAGAAAGCTCTCTTTCACCTGATAATTAGTATTTCTCTCGCGATATAAGAACTTTCTCATTGAATAATAATGTATCTTCCAAGGAGTTTACCTCGAAAATTGGAAAATCCTATAATATTAATAACTATGTTTCCCCTCATTCAATGTCTAGAGATCTCATACCTCTTGCATCAGCGCCTTCTGTAGCAGCACACGGATACTTTTATGAAGAGAAAAAGAAAAGAAAAATATTCTAATCTACTAATTTCAAACCCAGGGAAAGTGGATATGGTTTAAATACCACCAAAAATGAAACCTCGGAAGATGAAGAGTTTTACAGGAGTAGAGGAAGTGATTGGAGGGGTTAAATGGTAGAAGGATTACGAGGAGAAGATCAAGATGATCTCCCCAATCGATCAGACATCCCAGAAGAAAATGTTGTTGAGACTGTTCCTGATTTTTTCAGAGGGGAATTAGAAATGAAAAACATTGTTGCTTTGAATATCGACTAGATAACGAGCTGTCATACATTCAGAGTCAAACCAACATAAGGCATAAAACAGCCTAATGAGCTTAGTAATTTCAAGACATGCACTCTTCCAACTGAAAATGATAGACTTTAAGAAATAAAAAATCATTTTTTCTTCACTGAAAGCTGTTCTCCAATTATTAATGATCTCGAAGAGACTAAAACAAACATGAATTGTTAAAAAACCCCTTTTTCAGTTGCAGGACCAGGATTAATGAACGAATCTTGGAGACTTCCTTCAGATATGATCAACAGTAGCGCAAACTTCTTCAGGACAGAAGGTGATGATCAACTTCCATAAATTTAACAAACTTCTACTAAATTAGAGTATCTTTTCAATACTTAATCAACCTTCAACGAAGATCGACAATCATCTAATCAGGGAATGCTTAGTCCATCGAATCTAAATTATTCCTAAAAGCTAAGCCATCCGATATAATAGAAGACCTCGATAGTTTAATCTTCTCTCCCTTGGGCGTAGAAGAAATGTGATTTTTTCCATACTGAGAATGTTCAAGAGGAAGAAGAAACTGAAAGTGTTATTACTGAACCAAATGTAGCTCCAAAAACTGCTGCTGGTGTTGTGACTGCAAGTGCTGTTGGTTCAATTTCTCTAAAACCATCAAAAACAGGAGTTGAGAAGAACAATTTGCGCATCAAGGATGATCCTCTTCATTTGAAGGAGTATTTCTCATACGGGAACACTTCCTAAATCAAATAGCAATCGTAGCCTTTGAGTTTTAGAAAAAATAATCATAATAATACATTTTCAAATAGCTCAAGTAATAATCAGAATTCTTCTGTTATTTCACCATAGATTGGGATTATCAACTAGAATAAGAAGGGAGAAGATGCAAGACTTAAGAAAAGAAGCATTCTCAGCTCTAATAATAATGGATTTCAAACTTAACCGTAGAGTTTATGTTAAAACTAAAACTCTAAAAAATCACTTTATACAACAACCTCAGTATCCACAGCTGCTAATTCAATCGCCACAATGGAATAATCTAAACTAAATAGCAAGCTAAAAATGCTCAAGATCTTCCCTGATGAAATTTAGTCTTCCACAATGTATTAGTAGAATCAATAGCCATCTGCATCATTTAAAACTAACTTTAAATCTATCGTTGATGTTTACTCAAGAAATATCCCTAAAACAGCAAAAATCTCCCTGTGCAATCCTCTAAGGGAATCAACTTCGTTTAATATTATCTCTCATCAGCGAAAAAATTCGAAAGATCTGCCTGGAAATCTGAGAAGTCCATCGAAATAAATTGTAAATAATACCATGAATCCTTATAATACCAGCAATTCAAAGAGACGATCTCTTGATAGTGGTCAGATTCCATAGTAATTTAAGCCATCCCGATCGTCTCTGGATTCAGAAGTACTCAAATAAAATGAAATAAAGACAGAATAAGTCTTCGAGAAATCATCCATCACTACGAAATTCATGAGCTTTTCAAATCCAAATTTCTTTAAATTAAAGGGAAATTCTTAGAAACCAGCTATTTTGAATAAAGAAAATAGTGTTTTGCATCTCAAAAAGATATTCTGATTTACTTAGTTTAATAGCACTTTTGTAATATTTATTTTTCTTGTAACTGTAATAAAGTGATTCTCAAATGAATAAAGATATTATTTAAAAACAAAAAGAATAAAATAATAGCATATTTACTCAGAAATTTAGTAAATCATCATGGTTCGAAGAATTAACCTATTCTTTTTCATACTTAGAAATGGAAGAAAGTTAAAATACTCAAAACATGACTTTTATTACTTTTAATATAATGACTCTAAAATCTAACACTTTAAAATATTTGACTTCATGGATACATACCTTGGTTCTTAAATGTTACCTGGAGAGTACTAAGAATACTCAAAGTGAACATAGAAGAAATAATCAAACTATTCTTCATTTTTTTTTTTAATAATTTAACAATTTTTTATCAGCAAGTCTTGTTCATCCGAATAAAATATCTACTTGCCCAAGAAATCAATCAGTTTTCGCAACTTAAAGAATCAAAGATTTACAATCGTTCCTTATTGAAGCGAAGGATATCTTTAAAGTGATTTAGTATGAAAATTGGATATTTAATCACTAGGGATTTATTAGAATGTAACACATTTTTTTCTTCTTCACTTGGATGAAATACAAGGTGAAAAAATCTAAAAAATCTCAAAAGTATTAACAACCTCTGCTTTTCCCCTCCCCAACCCTTTTTTCTTCTTATTACTAAAAGAAAAAAAAATGGTACCTAACAACACAAATTTTCCTTAAATTAAACTTTAGAATATGAGAGCTATTGACAAAAGAGAATCCTGTTTGAAATACCCTGGAGAGAACTATTGGAAAACATTTTCAAATTGATCAGATAAAAAGAAAAAAAAGCAAAAAGTTCGAAAATAATCACACACAAAAAATAAATAAAAAGCCAACATCAAAATGATGAACCTCCAAAATATTGAAAACAACTACATCAGCTTTGCAAATGTAAAACTGATTCCCAGTCAAAAGGGCTGCATTGAATCTGTGAAATACACTCTTTCCAAACCAGAAGATAAAGGTCTCACTCGAAATTTCTCTTGCGATATTGACAACTTTGAACTCCTTGTGGAGGCGCTCAATAAACTCCTTATCACAGTTCTCAATTCGAAGTAGCCAGAAGAAAAAAAGGCTAAAATTTTCACTGATTATCCGAATTACTTAACTACATCAGTCACTCTCAAATTCCCTGACGATTAATTCAAACAGAAATTTCGAGAAAATATTAACAAGGAAAATTTCTTATAAGTTCTGGAAGATCTTACGAAGCAACTAAAAGAGTTTCATAACGCTGGACTTATTGTATCCTTCTTTGATTTGAAGAACTATCTTGTTTACGATGAAACAAATAAGTAATATCGTCTCATTGCGTTTCCATATCTCATAATTGATGACGATGTGATGTTCAGAGGAAATGATGTCACTTCAGATAGCACATACGCGGGACGCTCGCAATTGGTCTTTAAAGGATCAAGCAAAGCCAATGATTACTTAGCTCTCTTGAAGAATTTCCTTATTTGGACACATCCAAAGGAGTACCAAGCCTGCTAAGATTTCTATCCAAATGAAAACTGGAGGCTAATATTTAGAGAGAATTTACATTTCGATATTAATTCCTATGAAGTGCGGATTGCCTACACGAACAATAACTGCGATTGCCATCAAATTGATCCTTTTAACTTTAATTGCAAACATTTAATAGATCAGGAAGTGAAGATCAGAGTAAAATTAACTCCGAAGCTTTTTGAGATGTTCACAAGCAAAACAAGAAAATTTCTTGAAAGTGAGTATGAGCACTTTGATAGAAAAGACATTCGTCGAGTCGGTTTGTGTAAAGGAATAAGAACTTAAAGAGTGAAATTAATGATTTATTGGAAGAGATCACGGATTATAAAGATAAGGATATCAAATTCATTCAATAGAAAACAATAGCAATCAATGCTAAATTCACTGAAATTATGAGAAACTCCTAAAATTTACCCTAGAGTGTTCAAGATATTGTTCTCGCAAATGTAGAAGAGTCTTCGACTACTTTAGTCAATGATTATCGCTAATTTTTGGAAAAAAAATGAGATAGAGAGAGATAGGTAGGTAGACATTCATAAGAATAATCAAGAGAAAAGAAATGGTTTTAAATAAAAAACAGAAATTTGTTGGATTAAATTTGAAAAGATATTTGTTGTTTTTCTGAATGTCATATTAAGTTAAAATAAATAACTTTACATATTCATAACTTCTTGATATTTTGATAATCCAAACCCAAACGCACACGCCCAACCCCCTGTAAAATAGCCTCTTTATTTTGAAATCTTAAAGATGATTCCAGCAAAAAATGTGCTAACAACATCAGAATAAACTTCAAAATATACTTTTTCAAAAAAATACCAAAAACCAAAATTGTCATGTTCATTAAGAAGAAATTTCATTATTTTTTTTTCATCCTTCTTTAACGAAATTGATAGCTGCATCTAGAGAAGTTTCGGTGATCTCACTGATCTTGTCTTTGAGAGTGATCTTCAAATCAAGAAAAGATTAATTAGTTAATTAAACGGGAAAAAAATAAATGAGCTGCAACAACAAAATAGATCGTTGATTTGATCAAAAAGAGACTAGGACTCACAATAAATATTTGTTGTTATTTTTTTTGAAGTTTGCATGCTTAGAAGCACTTGCAGTCAGCAGGATTTAATGATTGAAGCAGATCTGGTTTGTGTGAGACATTTATGAATTAAGATTTCTTGCAGTTCTATCTGATTCTAAACAAATTCACATAATTAATTTTACCATCCACCCAATTAGCCAAAAGTATTCAAAATAAACCTAAACAATTCTTCTTTAAATTGCCTCTTATTCATTGTATTACATACTAGCTAGTTATCGAATGTAATTCTAATCTAAAGCAGCATCAAACTCATTGAAAATGTAAAATGGAGCAGGATCACATTTTTTGCAATGCCATCAGGATAATAATCGCCAAACAGCTTTTCTCTCCTCTACTCAAATCCTTGCGGTTTGTCTTCTTAGTTTCTGCAAAAATATAAAAAAACAATGAGAAATTGATTTCATTTCAAGAAAATATTATGGATCTTAGAAAAGGTATTTAAAAATACCGCTGCTTGTTGATTAGAAAGCTAGATTCGTAGATATTTGCTTATTGCTGAGTAGCTTCACCTCAATGCTTCCTTGAGGAGCTAATTTATTGAGATACTTCTTCAAATAAGGCTCGAATTTACTAAAAGCTAGTTTAATCTTCTAGTCTGATTTCAATGTAAATTACGCAATTAATTCCTTTGTATCCGATTCATTTTTCTGCAGTGACTCGTATTTCTCAGCATACTCCTTCTGTTTCGTTTCTAAATCTGCAATTTTCTCAAAGAGTATTTTATCTCTCGCTATGTATTTCTTTAACGTCGACTACTGTGCCACAAGTGTCAACTGCTTTCGGATATCTTCTCTAGTCTTGCTATTCCAAATATTGAGCACTTCCCCACTAACATTCAGCAGTGATTTTTTCTCTTCCAATTCATTTTCTTTAGACAATAAGTGTTACTTTCTCAGCAACAACACACCAAGCTCTTATTCGAGATTATATACATTGCTATTTTTATTGCTCGATACTCTTCATGCTCACTTCAGCTGTGTGATTAATGTCATTCTGCAATTGATGGATTTAATTATTCAGTGTTTATTTCCTGTTTTTCATCTTTTCTAGAATCTTATTATGAGTCGCCAGAAGTGTAGTCTGATGGTCAATATCTCTTTTAATCGATTCAATAAAATTGCTAATCTCTTCCCAACTTTTAGTACCTTCCTGATCCTCCAATAAATCCTTCAATTATTAACATTCCTCATTTTTTTCACAGAGATTCTTCTCAACAGCAGCTTTTTCCCTCATAATCTTATACAATTCAGCTGTTTATTGCTTCATCCATTCTTGGATATTATGCATTTGCTGCTTTTCACTCTCCGTCAATGGGGTGTACTTAGTCTTCTTTGCAATATCTTCAACTTCGGTTAGCTACAATGTGATCTCTTTTTTCTGCGAAGTCCAAATTACAAGCTATTACACAGCTTCTCATTGTTCATTCTGCGCCACACGAGCTTCTAACTCACTTGATTTGAGTAATTATCTGTTCATAAACACAGTTGATTGCAGTGATGTCAGTCTGACAATTTCCTTGCTGATTTCGTTTTGCAACTCATTTTACTACACCGTAAGTACATCAGATTATATTTCCTTCAAAGTACCTTTAGACTTCACTCCTTCATCCTTGTATTTCATTTACTCTCGGTAGAATGTGATTTTATCTAATTTGTTGCCTCCACAGAAACCTACTCTTGAAACAAACCACCAGCATAAGTGATTTATCGCCCTTCTGTTATGCAATTAATCTTGAATTTCGCAGCTACTCCACAGCATTCTCATATCCCTTCACGACAAATCCTCTCATATTCTTAATAATTTTAATAATTTAATATTCAGCACATCATTTATGATTGGTTTAAGCAAAAATAAAAAAATAAATTTTTAGTCTTGATAGCAAATGTATGGGAGAAACGAATCAACTTTATTGATAATAGAATAAGAAAGGAAAAGATGCAAGATTTAAGAAAAGAAACATTCTCAGCTCGAATAATTATGCATTTCAAACTTAAGCGTCAAATTTATGTTAAAATCAAACTCTAAAAAGTCACTTTATACAACAACCTCAGCATCTACAGCTGCTAATTCAATCACCACAACTAATAATATCCACTAAATAACAAACTAAAAATGATCAAGATCTTCCCTAATGAAACTTAGTCTTCCACAATGTATTAGTAAAATCAATAGCCATCTGCATCATTTAAACCCAACTTTAAATCTATCGTTGATATTTACTCCAGAAACATCCCCAAAACAGCAAAAATCTCTCTTTGCAATCCTCTTTGGGAATCCAATCGTTTAATATAATTTCTCATCAGCGAAAAAATCTGCCTGGAAACCTGAGAAGTCCATCGAAATAAATTGTAAATAATACCATGAATCCTTATAATACCAGCAATTCCAAGAGACGATCTCTTGATAGTGCTCAGATTCCATAGTAATTTAAGCCATCCCGATCCTCTCTGGATTCAGAAGTACTCAAATAAAATGAAACAAAGACAGAATAAGTCTTGAGAAAAAATCTCTCACTCCGAAATTCATGAGTTTTTCAAATCCAAAATTCTTTAAATTAAAGGGGAATTCTCAGAAACCAGCTGTTTTGAACAAAGAAAATAGTGTTTTCCATTCTAAAAAGATATTTGATTTTCTTAAAATAATATTTCTTTTTCTTGTAATTGCAATAAAGTGATTCTCAAATGAACAAAGATATCATTTATTCAACAAAAAGAATAAAATAATAGCAAATTATCTGTGAGATTTATTCAATCATTGTGGTTTGAAGAATCAACCTATTCTTTTTCACACTTAGAAATGGAAAAAGTTAAAATACTTAAAACATCACTTTTATTGCTTTTAATCAAAATAAAAGAGATCAAAATTGAAAATATTCATTACTAACCCTAAAATCAAAATACCACAAACAATTACATCATATTATTTGACTTTCAAGATTACGTATCTTGGTTTTAAATGGAGACTGGAGAGTATTAAGAATACTTAAAGTGAAAATAGCAGAACTAATCAAACTATCCTTCGATTATTTTGAAGAATACATCAATTAAAAACCCGCAAGTCTAGTTCATCCGAATAAAATATTTATTTGGTCATGAAACAAATGAATAAGAGCAACTTAACCAACCAAAGATTTACAATTATTCCTTGTTGAAGCGAAAGATATCTTTCAAGTGATCTAGTATGGGTGGATATTTAATCACTAAGGATTTATCAGAATGTAACACTTTTTTTTTCTTCACTTGGATGTAAGAAACAAGGGGTCAAATTCTAAAAATCTCAAAAGTATAAACTCTCTATGCTTTTTCCCTCCCCAGCCCTTTTTTTCTTCATATTACTAATTATTTCGCATTTTCTTGATTGTTAAATACCTCTCTACGCTTCACAAATATCGAAGTTTAATAAACTGGAAAATAATTGATATACTGTTTTAGCGCTGCTGATAATAAGGAAACAACATAAACTATCGTAGAAAAGGAAGTTCAAATGGCTCTTTCACAAAAACAAATCTAAGCTCTCGCAAAGAAAATTGCAACAAATACAAAGGATACTAAATTTAGAAGTCCCCTAGTAATCGGAGAGATTCTCACGCTGCTGACTGAATAAAGACCATGCTATTCAGAATTTGAGTATTTAGATAAGGGAGGATCAGGCCTTGTTCTGAAAGCAAAAACAGCTGATTTTGGGTATGTGGCTCTCAAGATTGTAGAATTCGATCAATCATACTAGAAAGCAATCGAAGCAGTTTAAAGAGAATATGAAATTGTGAAGTCTCTACAGACAAGTGAGTACATTATCAAATTAAATGACTCATTCTATTTAGCCGAAGAGTAGGAGAAAGAAGAGGATGAATATGTTGATGTAAGTGGGTAATTAGAGGAATAAAAATATGTAGGGATTGGAAGTATTAATACTGTCTACCGCTACTTTGTTTAAGAGACTGAATTATGTCAGGGTAATTTAGCTGAATACTTGGGTTTTCTAAGAGAAAATTAGATCTTTATGGAAGAAAAAAAGAAGATAATTATGGTGGTTTAAATGCTAGATGCAATTAACTTTCTTCATCAGCGAAATATTGCTCATAGAGACATCAAACCGCAGAATTTCTTATTCCAAGAAAAGGAAGGATAAATTATTCTAAAGTTATGCGATTTCGGATTTGCTTCTCCATTTGATTTGAAAAACTCAAAGAGCTTTCTAACTGGATAGGGAACTTTTGGCTACACTGCTCCTGAGGTTGAGTAGGGATAAAGTAGAAAAGAATCTGATCTCTATTCATTAGGGATCATCATTGTAGAAATAGATAACAGTCCCAAATTTAACTACTCTGAGGTCACTACTGTCGAGGTTGGGAATCTTTAGCTAAGACAAGAGATTTTCCCAAATCACAACTTAAATACTTCATCAGTATTGTTTAAAATTGCTTAGACTTTATTAAAGCCAAATTATAAAGACAGGACTACAGCCAAGATAATTCTCTTGGATCTTCTCAAGCAGCAACACGATAACTTGAAAGACATTCCAATATATTCAATTATTTTAGGAAATTAACTGTAGCGCCTTCCTTTCTCTATTCCCCAGTCAAAGGATAAGAAATCATAATAACTCCAGGAGTTGAAGTCAGTGTCTTTGCCTTCTTCTGAAGAAACTACAAAAAAGAAAATCGATCAAAACCAATCAAATATTAATGTTTAATAAACTGGAAAATAATTGGAATACTGCTTTAGCTCTGATGACAATAAGATAATAACATCAACTGTCTTAGAAAAGAAGAAATACATGACTCTTTCACAAAAACAAATCTAAGCTCTTGCGAAGGAAATTGCAACAAATACAAAGGATACTAAATTTAGTAATCACCTAGTAATCAGAGAGATTCTCACGCTGCTAACCAAATAAAGACCTTGCTATTCAGAGTTTGAATACTTGGGTAAGGGAGGATCTGCCCTCGTTCTGAAAGCAAAAACAAATGACTTTGGGTATGCGGCTCTCAAGATTGTAGAATTCGATTAATCAAACTAGAAGGCAAAAGAATCAATAGAAAGAGAATAGGGGATTGTGAAGTCTCTACAGACAAGTGATTATATTATCAAATTAAATAACTCATTCTATTTAGCTGAGGAATAGCAAAAAGAAGAGGATGAATCTGTTAAGGTAAGCGGGGTATAAAAATAAATAGGGCTTGAAAGTATTAATACTGTCTACCGCTACTTTGTGTAAGAGACTGAATTATGTCAGGGTAATTTGGCTGAGTATTTGGGTTTTGTCAGAAAAAATTAGATCTTTTTAGAAGAAAAAGTGAAGATAATTCTAGTGGCTTAAATGCTAGATGCAATCAACTACCTTCATCAGCGAAATATTGCTCATAGAGATATCAAACCGCAGAATATCTTACTTCAAGAAAAAGAAGGATTTATTATCCTAAAGTTATGTGATTTCGGATTTACTTCTACATTTGATTTGAAAAACTCAAAGAGATATCTTACTGGAAAGGGAACTTTTGGCTACACTGCTCCTGAGGTTGAGAAAGGATAGAGTAGAAAAGAATCTGATCTCTATTCATTAGGGATCATCATTGTAGAAGTAGATAACAGTCCTTTTTTTGATTGCTCTTAAGTAACTATTGCAGAGTTTGGAAATCTTTAGCAAGGACAAGGAATTTTCCCAAACCACAATTTGAAAACTTCTTCATTACTGTTCTAAATCGCTTCGGCTTTATTAAAACCAAACTTTTAAGACAGGACATCTGCCTCGATTATTCTCTAGGATCTTCTCAAACAGCAACACGATATCTTGAAAGACATCCCAATATATTCAATTATTCGAGGAAATTAACTGTAACGCCTTCCTTTCTCTATTCCCCAGTCAAAAGATAAGAAATCATAATAACTCCAGGAGTTGAGGTCAATCTCAGTGTCCTTGCCTTCTTCTGAAATAACTACTAAAAAGAAAATTGATGCTCTCATTAATTCCTATGCGAACTAAGATAACTAAAACGCTCTAACATCAACTCAAGCTGAAGGTGCTCTAAAAGCACTTTTCGAGAAAGGTGACTATGATAATTTCGAAATCCTAGGAGCTGGTACTGCAGGACTGATAGTTGGAGGAATGAATTTAAGACACTAAAGATAATCTGCATTGAAAATATGTCGTTGTGAGAACAAAGCTGAAATATTCAGACAAATCGATATCTTGAAGAAATGTCAAATGCCCAGGATAGTCAAATTCTATGGACATCAATTTATAAAGGATGAAAATAATACTGAATATGTCGTTTTTGAGATGGAAAAATGTAGATCTTCCCTTACTCAATATATTGATGAGTTATGCAAAAATAATACACCATACTCTTTTGAATTGAAGATGGACCTGTCAATTTAGATGATTGATAGTGTAAATTATCTGCATGAATTAGATATTCTCCATCGAGATATCAAATTAGACAATTTTCTAATTTCGGAAGATGAAACAGGAAAAATAACAGTTAAATTAACTGACTTTGACTAAGCTGCTCAACTACAAGAAAATTATGATTGGAAACTGAAGAATGAAAATCACGATGAGGAGCTGCTGCCTCCTTATAATTGTGCTATTTCCCTTCATCTACTAGGCACATTTCCCTACTATGCTCCAGAAAGATATAACGCTCTTTACCCAACAACGAAGAAAACAGATACCTATTCGCTCGGTCTTTGTCTCCTTGTTTTGGATAATTACCTCAGTTTTTCATAAAATGATTTAGTGTATAAGCATTGTAGGTTAACGAGCCCTTACACGGAGCCTTTTATTGAATAAGAATAAATAATAATCGATCGAGAGAGTTAGATTTATAAAATCGCAAATAAGCTATTAGCTTATCTACCTAAAAATAGAATTCCACTTTCAAAAATATTGGCTGATTCAAATAATCTTGAGGCAACTTACTCAAGGTAAATAGATTATCCTTTCAATTAGAAGAATATCTAGAAAAATTGCTATTTTAAAATGGCTCCAACAAAAGAAAAGGTAGCATTTGGGTAAATAATCGATTTAATATCTATTATGAGTAGTCTCTCGAGTTTAAGTTTGGACCTTAGGGAGAAATAAATTGGAGAATCAGGTGCAAAATAGGTATCTTTTGCATTATCAAAATTCACTAATCTCTCTAGTCTAAATTTGGACCTTTCCATCAACTAAATTAGAGACTCTAGTGCACGCTATATATTGGCAGCATTATCAAAACTAACTAATCTCTCGAATCTAAGTTTGGATTTTAGATAGAATTCAATTGGAGAATAAGGTGCAAACTATGTATTGAAAACATTATCAAGACTCTTCAATCTCTCGAGTCTAAGTTTGAACCTTAGCTTTAATAAAATAGGAGAATTAGGTGCAAACTTTGTATCTACAGGATTATTTACACTCACCAGTCTCTCGAGTTTAAGTTTTGACCTTAGCCACAACTCAATTCAAGACTCTGGTGCAATATGTGTATCGACAACATTATCAAAATTAACCAATCTTTCGAGTCTAAGTTTAAACCTTAGCAATAACAAAATTGGAGAATCAGGTGCAACATGGGTCTCAAAGTCATTAGAAACACTCACCAGTCTCTTGAGTCTAAGTTTGAACCTTAGCTACAACAAAATTGGAGAATCAGGTGCAAGCCAAAAATCAACGGGATTATTTCCACTGACCAATCTCTCGAGTTTAAGTTTTGACCTTAGCAGCAACTCGATACAAGACTCTGGTACAATATGTGTATCAACGGCAATATCAAAACTAACCAATCTCTCTAGTCTATGTTTGAACATTAGCAAAAACAAAATTGGAGAATCAGGTGCAATATGGGTCTCAAAGTCATTAGAAACACTCACCAGTCTCTTGAGTCTAAGTTTGAACCTTAGCAATAACAAAATTGGAGAATCAGGTGCAACATAAGTATCAAAGGCATTAGAAACACTCACTAATCTCTCTAGTCTAAATTTGAATCTTAGCAAAAACAAAATTGGAGAATCAGGTGAAACATAATCATTAAAGGCATTATCGACACTCATCAATCTCTCTAGTCTAAGTTTGAGCCTTAGCTGTTACAAAATTGGAGAATCAAGTGCAACATGGGTATTAAAGGCATTATCAACACTCACCAATCTCTCGAGTCTAAGTTTGAACCTTAGAGAGAACTTAATTGAAGAATCAGGTTTAAACAACATATTGCCAGCATTGCAAAATTTAAATCTGAACAATAAATCTATTTCCATGAGTTGACTAAAGTATGTGTGATTAGTGATGTTTTCAAAAACATCTAATAGCCCTAATAACTGTTTGCACTAATAAAAAGATTTTTATTTTGAAATCCAGCAGTAAGATTCAAAAAATAAATAACAAAAAAGATTGTAACCATCTCCCTCAAAACAAAGGAAGTTTAAGTATCTTTTTTTGTATTTAATCTAATCTTTTTTCCATTCTGTGAATAAGAAAAAAAGATTATTAAAATCCTGTTTACTAAGGATAATCTGTTTTCACATGATTAAGAAATCAAGTAACAGATAAAAAAATAGTTTTTTACTGAAGCAGCTGTTAGACTCATTTTCTTAACTTATGAAATTAATTTTTTGTTAAATCCTCTCTGCAGCTAATAGCCAAATTTTTCTGTTAAAATGAAGCTTGGCGAAGATTACTTCATCCAATTTATTTCTTTTAAAAAACAAACAATAGCAATATGGATAATGTCTTGTTTTTAGTTAAGACTATTACCAATCTTACTTAAAATATGAAACTAAGACTATGTTAGTGTGTCTTTCTTCCTGTTTATGTTTGAAATATTTCCAATCTGGGAAATTGATATTCCTCTGTTTGATAAGATTGATCTAATAAACCATAGAAAATTACAAGGAGAATTTGATTGAAAGAATGAGCTGAGATATTTAAATTAGGGGAAAATTTTTTTTAACCAAATTCATTGGGACTGAAATCAAAAAGGCAAGAGAAACATTACTAGGGATGACTGAAAATAACAAAAATAGCGCTGAACATGAATTACCAATTAAGGATAAACCTTAGGATGATCATATCACTACCATTGGAGCAGTTAAAGTGAATCAGCAAATCTAAATGGTATCTGAAGATGGGTCTGTTGTTCCAGCAACACAAGAAATTCTTAAGCAAAAGATTACCTATTAGAAAATTGGAGTCGATATCCCTATTCTACCAAGCGAGCAAGTACAGAATTAAACAACAACAAAAAATACAAATCAGTTCATTTTTTTGTGTACGATTAAAAGGAAGTGAATATTATCAGCAAACGAGTTGGAAAATTAGAAGGCTTAGATTTATGCACTGAGCTCAAGGTACTACAACTCAGGAGAAACATTTCTTTGATGAATATTGAATATGGTTTTGTATCATTGAATAAAAGGTACTCTGCTTACGAAACAACCTAATCACAAAGATCGAGAACATAAGCAACAACGTGAAATTAGTTGAATTGGAATTATACGATAATAAAATCGTTAAGATAGAGGGATTAGAGACTCTCGTGAATCTTCGATTACTAGATTTATCATACAACAATATCAAGAAAATCGAGGGGTTAGAGAATCTGAAATAACTTGAGAAACTATTCTTATTGTCGAACAAAATCAAAACCATCGAGAATTTGGATTTCCCATCTCTCACAATGATTGAACTGGGCTCGAATAAGATATCGAAGATTCAAAACCTTGATAAACTCCCTTCGCTAAAGTAACTATACCTTGGGAAAAATAGAATAATTGTTGCTGAAAATCTAGAACCACTAAAGGAAACCTTAACAACACTCGCACTCACAGTAAAAGATTTTAAAATCTCGCACATTATTCTTTTGAAATAAAAGAATTCAGATGCAATTTTTACGATTTTTGTTTGCTTTTGATTTCTCCCAGGCTAATTGCATTAAAAGCATTGAGAGTGGTTTAGAGCAGCTGACAAACTTGGAGGAGCTGTATGTTGCTGAGAACTTCTTGACTAGAATCTAGGGTGTTGAGAAACTAGTTGGACTTGATACCTTGGACCTTTCCATGAATAAGATAACCCATCTTGAAGGACTCGAGACTTTAGTTAGTCTTACAGAATTATGGGTATGAAAGAGCAAGAAAGGGAATATCCTAATTGATTGAGAATTTAATGTTATATCTGCCTAATTATTTTGTTTGTGAATTAGCTAAACACTAATTCGATTGAGAATTTTGAGGACTTAGATATGCTAAAAGCGAATTCGTAGCTAGAGACTGTAAATATTCAAGAATAATAATCATTAATTATTAGAGTTTGAATATTTGTTTTAAAAAATGACTTTAATTAAAGGAATAATTCATTATTTTTTGTTTAAAGATTTATCTCGCTATGAATCCAGTGGCAAGATTCCCTTCTTACAGACAAAAGCTCTTGGAGATCCTACCAAATATCTCTCAGATCGATGCAACTATGTTGAATATTGATTATAATGTTAAAAAAATTTGATTTGATGTGAGTAGTTTCAAAGGAAAAAGATGTTGTGTATGGACTGTTATGGTAGAAATCTTAAAGAAAAAAGAGAAAACATACTAAAAATAAACAATAATAATACAAATTCAAAACATAAATGCAGAGAGAAGGAATAAACATTATTATCCTGCTATTTGTGTTTTTTTGTCAATCTTTACAAAATTCCTAATTAAAGATAGGGAAAAAGAGGGTAAGGGAGATTATTGATAGCTAGAAGGTTTTTAATTCCCAAAAGAAACTTTATCTTAGCAGTTGATCAGTAAGAGATCGTTAAATCGGAGTGATTAAGAGTTGTTTTCAAGTACCAAAGTTTTTTAGAAGATCATAAAAATATGATAAGAAAGCAGCTGAGTGTGTCTCTGCGTTAAGCTGAGTTTGGAGCGGAGAGCAGAGAGTATGTCCACGAGTTGGGATGCTACATCTCGTTAGTTTTGGGAAAGAAGAAAAGATTCGTTGATCTAATTCTCCTCTCTGATACTTCGAATATTGCTACTATTCCAATATCTGAAGGAGATCAGCAGTAGAAGGTTCAATTTATCTTCAAGCGGCTCAGCACGAATGAATCAGTTGGATCAATTTCCTTGCTAACAGACGCTCTGCTGATGGCTTCATAGACCAGGAATAACTCGTTTTTATAATGGTAGATATATTAGAACTAATATTTTTGATAAAGCTGACTGACTTTGACTGACTGATTGGTTACTTTTTGTTAATTCATAGGATGACCTTGCTTAAAGATGAAAAATCTGATGAATTTAATGGAATATTTGATGAAATAAGTAGTTCTGCCTTACCAAGAGTTTAGCTCCTAATCAAATCAGATGATGCGTAAGATGGAATAGCTAACAATGATGAGAAGGGAGACACAAACAAAAGAAGTATTATTTCATAAGAGAACGCAGAGGGTGAAGAAAGAGTGAGGCAACTAAAAAATGATTAGATTACTATTTTGGACTCGAACATTTCGCCAATAATAGAGGAATAAGAATAAAGCAGTTCAGATGGTGATGGTGAAGATGCTGATGGAAATAATGGTGAAAGTGAATTTAGGTGTCGGAGAATAAATATCTAAGAGATCAGGGAGACTCATGAAAATAATGAGAGAATTCCACAAGAGTAGTTCAAAGAAATCGAAGAAACTGAAGAGGAACACTAAGAGAACTATGATTCCTTGCAAGCAGGCAAGAAGAAAAAATAAGCTACCTGCGAAGAACGATTCTTTGAAAGAGTTGTTTAAGGACTTAAGAGATTTGAAGAATAAAAAAAGAAACTAGAATAATTTTCTAATCAAGCGAATAGTTCAATCAAAGAGGATGAAGAGAGTCTGCAGAAGCTTAAAGGGTAGGATTCTTGTGTAGATGTTACTGACGAACATGAGAAAGCTAGGAAAATAGAATAAAAATAGAATCCTTAAGGTAGAGAAGAACGAATAACTTCGAGAAATATCAGAGATTGCAAGTAACCAAAATACAATCAAGAATAATATGAGTTAGATCTGCGAGACATTGCAATGATGCTATGCGGAGAGACATTAACTAATATGGAATCATTAATATCGCCTTCTGATCTTGTAGATAAAATAAAGTCTTAGATTTAAATCTAGAATCTCGAAAAAACTAACTTGGACAAGGAATTACGAGTTATGAGTACTGTAAAGCATCAAATTGAATCGGAATGTAAAGGTCTACGTGAGAGACTAGCCAGGGAGGAAAAATTAAGATTAAAATTAGATCATTAACTAGCTGAAACTCTTGAAGAATTCCACGCACTGGAATCACTAGGGCAGCTTGTTGCATAACAAAAAAAAAGCAGTTAGCTCAGTAAGGAACTTCACTCGGAAATACTATCGGAACTAGCTGGGATCAAATAGCCTGAGAATTAAACTTCCACTTTGTTACAGGTAGGATTAACATCAACATATTGAATTGTAGAAGATAAAACCTTACTATTTTGATAACTGCTATGACTTTGGGTTACAGGATTTGGAAAGAAGCGCGCAGGAGTTTGAGAAACAAAATAGCAATCTACTGAGTGTGATCAGTGAGAAAGATGGGTAGATATCGTTGCTGCTCGGGGAGAATGAACTATTGAAATAGAAGCTCAATGAAAGCATCAAAGCTGCTGTAAGTTAAACTTTTTTGAAAGGGTTGAATTTATTGTTGGTTATGAATGATCTGTTATTGTTTTACTTATGGAGTTATTTTTATTATTTGTATTGTTTCGTGGAGAATGAATTCTAGGTGAAGTTGAAAGCAGAGAAGGATATTGCAGGTAATCTCAGGGAAGTGTTGGCTGTTTTAAAATCGAAAATCGAACAAAACAAAGGAGATCCTTTGGAAGAGGAGATAAAATTAGTAAAAAATGAATGCTTGAAGCACCAAGTGAAGAGTATCATCAGATTGAGTTCTAATCTATATTAGCTAGATGGATCGTATGTTTAGACTCAAATTCTACAAGATAATTTAGTATAATTTAGACTCGTTTCTAAAACTCCTTATCCTTTTGAATCACTTTATTAGCTCCTTCAAAATCAGCGAATTCAACTTAATTCAACTTAATCTTAACTAAAATTATTACCACAAAATAATACTTAACTCAAAGAAATTAAGTAAAAAGGCATACCATAATCGATGAGCTAATCTCTGAGTAGCAGCAACAATACCAACTGTTCATCATTCCACTCAGCTTCTACTAAAGAAAATACTTTTAACCATACTCTCTACGGATCCAGGGAAAAGTAAATAAATTAATCTTAACCATTGACAAATCACTCAAATAATAATCCTTCTGATTATCTGCACTCCATACCTTCTAAGAATGCTCAATAGAATCAAACACAATATATGCTATCGAGCAGAATCGTCACCTCTCCATCAATGTTTAATTTTTGAAAGAAACAAAAAAAACAAAAAAAGAACATTTACAATTAAATTTAATAACTTAATTCTTTTCATTCATGTTGTCTTGCATCATAAGATATTTGAATTTCATTATGTAACAAACATAGAAATCTCCTTTGATCTGGATAATAAAAACAAAATATTCTAAAAAATTTCATTACTTTTGTGATCTTATTATTTTGGTAATTTTTCATAGATTTGAATATTTCAGGGTGAATTCTTTTCTAAGTACTACCTCTTTCTGCTCTCCTTTCTTCGTTCTTCTAAAAAAGCTAATTCTTTCCTTGTTATGGAATTTCTTGATCATAAATTGAAATAAATTCTGCCTCTAAATTAGAAAGAAGAAGAACAATTTATGTTTTTCTCTCTATCTCTTTCTCAAAATCTTCAAAATTAAAGAAAATTCAATTAAACAGCCTAATGATTCTAGACCAAGACAATATCCTAGTAGCATTTGGAGTTGCTTCAGGAGTGTTCGCTTTTATCGGCTACAACGGCTGGAAGAAACTAAAATAAATTCACTCTGAAGAAAAATACCTACAAAACTAGCGAGTGTATTCTCCAGATGAAATCCACAACATTATCGAGAGAAACGATCCGTTGATCCACACTTTATTCAAACGCTCAGCCGATGGAAATCAACTCATCGGAAAGGACCTTCTCATTCAAGGATACCTCAGCAATAATTCTTGTCTAAATTCATAAATCACCTAAGGAAAATAATTAGTCGCCAGATTGAATTGCACCTTTCCATACTACAACGATAAAGATCTTTATTCTATTCTAAGCGAAAAGAGGCTCTTAAGTTAATCTTACTTAAACCGCTTTTACGAAAAACACAACGTTAATACTAAGATCCAACCAACGCTTACTCTCTCAAACAATGGAGTCTCTTGTGTAGCAATTACAGACAAGGAATTCAACGCTATCGACAAGGAATGCTTTGATCATAGTGACTCTAAAATGGTTAAATATAATCCATCGATTCTTAAGCACGCTTGGAATAAACTTGGACTTGGTCTTGCAGCAGTTATCTCGATTTTTGGAAGAGTAGACGCTAGAAGATTTCTTTGTTTCTAAGTCAAAGTTGATAATTGTGAGATTGGTATCCGAAATGGAGGAGTCCTAAGCATTCTTGGTAGTTTAGAATATGATCTTCGGAATGGTAGGATGACAATACCTCATCCGTTGAGACTCATGAAGAATAAAATTGAGAGCTTACAAGATCTAAGTGATAAAGCTGAGAAATATTTAGATCATACAGCTTTATGCTGGATATTCTCAGCTGCATCGGCAATCTCATCGATTTTTCTACTCTATAAATCCCTGCAAAACAAGGACTACATAACTGTCTGTGGGAAAAGAGTAAATGTCCCAGCAAAGATTGTGAATGCCATGAGATGGATTAAATCATTTATTCAGCTTAGAAAGTTAAATCTACCCTCTATCGATTCAGGTCCTTTATCGAAGAATAAGAATTTGAAATAATTGGAGAATGTGTATACCCAACCAAGGGAAGAAATGGAATGCATTATCTGCTACAGCAAGTGTAGAAGTGTGATAATCAGGCCTTGTTAGCATTGTTCTATGTGTCAAAGCTGCTATTCATCCCTGTAAAAAAGAGAATGTCCTGTGTGCAAGACGGTTATTGTTGGCCAAGTTATTTTTGCAACTGATAAAGAGTAGATTCAAGAGTAAGTACCTAAGAATCCTTAGAATCAATAACCAGAGATAAATGCAGGGTAATTGCCAGGGAATAATCAGAATAATAATCAATTGCAATCAAATTAATAGAATGCATCATTGTCAAATAGACACAGGAACAATAGTAATAATTTAAGAGTCCGACATCATAGATAGCAGCCATAGGAATAATAATCATCGCAATTGTAAGAATAACCATTAGGACAATAGATCTAAGCAGCCTAGCCTTAATAATAATAAATTCAGTAGGCTCGAAGACAACAGTAGTAGCACAGTAGATCAAGTTAGTAAATATAGCCATAGTAAAACTAATGAGCTTATCCAATTCTGAAAGATACTTAAAAATTGAATTGTTATCTCAAATACTGAAAGAATCTCACTCGTCTTGGATAATTATCTTTTGTTTGTATTTCCATTAAAATACTTGACGTCTTATTTATCATTCATTTTGGGATTTTAATAGATAAGTTAGCCAAAACAAATACTCAACAACCACACCAAACAAAGAAAAGTTATTTTGTGTTTAAGAAATGAAATAGATTTAAACTCTTGATTTTTGTTTTGAAGAGTGGATTTATTTTATGATTTTGTGCATTTACAGAAATTAGCAAAAACGATTAGCTTGTTGGTTTTTGATTAATTTAATTTAATTGATTTCTTATGAGAAATATTAAATCACAATTAAAAATATTTTCAGAGGTCTTTTTATTCAGGAATTCAATGAAGTAGTAAATAAAATTTGATGAAGATACAAAAAGATTACAACATCTTGGAAGCTCTTCATAACAGAGATCTGGCTCTTTAATCTTGAAAAATATGCTTCCTGGAATTTATTTGCTAGAATTAATTCCCTTGAGTTGTATGAATACATTTAAAACTTGATGGATACTGTAGATTCTTTGATTAAGCATTCCTAGAATTTCATTAACATTTGATGTATTTCTCAGAATCCCTCTCCCTTATCTTGTGTTGATAAGTGTGAGTCAGAATAAATGTTTGATTTAACATACTAGAGATTATGCTAAACACTATTAGAGACATCAGATTGGCTGTAGTATTAGTGAAGGATCAAGAGGAATCTAAAAGGAGGTTTAATAGGATTGATGCAAAAGGAAATGCAAGAGTTGAAAGTAGAAATTCTAATTTGTCTTTTTAGGATAACTTCAAGGATAATTAGAAGGAGTAACCATAGCTTAATGCTTTTTAAAATGCCTACTCAAGAAGGTAAACTAATACTAGAAAACTATTTCATTTTATTTGTCTCTGATCCTTTTAATATTAGAAAAATCAAAGTGAATGTGCTTGGGGCGAGCAAAAATTGTGATATCCAGAAAAGATGATGAAGGAGAAGAAGATGCTGAAATGATAATGAAGAGACAAAAGATTTCTAAGAAGATTTTAGCTTTCAATTATGCTAATAGAGTAGATGGTAATAGCTACCAAGGTGCTGTGCAACATAAGCAAGACAAATTTCACATCAAAGAAGAGAATAAAAGATCATTCGTGATCTCTGAAATGTAATCTATTCGCATTTTTCGAAAAACAACAACCAGATCTCCAGCTTCAAACGCGACTTTTCCACTATTAAAAGCTACCAATTAGCTTTAAAAGCAGCAAAGATCCTTAGAGTCATTAGAAGTTGATGCTTTAGCAGGTAATTCCCTTGTGAGGATAAATTTTCTACTAGGCAGCTGAAATCTTTACTTTTGTCCGATAATATTGGCTAAGTCAACTTGAACCCCTCACAACAAAAGACGAATTTCCAGTATCAAGAATCATCATCCGAAGATGAAAATAATAATATTGTATCTCCTCTTATCCTTTCTCATTTTGTAGGTGATACACTAATATTTTCTAGGAATCTAGTAAACTGCATTTTTGTCCAACTTTGTTCAACAAGATGCAAGAGAGTAAGAGCAAACAGAAGAAAGTTAAATTAAGGGAATTTATAATTCAAAAAATCAGCTAAATAACACACAAAACTGAAATGGCATAGAGGACATCCAACCCATTATTGTCCCTGATGAAGAGGATATTAAGGAATATTAAAAATATAAAATCTTTCTGAAAAAGAATGAAGATGAGTTTGCATAAACTTTTGTAGGCTATTACCTAGCAGTATGTGAGATGTACTAAATCATTATTGAATAATACCTAAACTTACTGCCTTCTGCGTCCTCTCAGAAAAAGATTGAAATCCTTTGGCGATAATGTCTCTAATTAAGGTTTAGTTGAACCAAATCAAATTCTTCATCTCTTTGCAGCATTTGCAGCATGATTTCTTTCATTTAATACCTTTGATACTCTTTGAAAATTCAGTTAAAATGAATTATTATGTATCTCCAGAGAAGAGAAATTTGATGTATCTTTTAATCGTATTAAGCTTTAGGCTACTTTATAAAATAAATAAATACTTCATCTGAAAGTTTGTCAGGTTGAAATCTATCTCTTTTCAGTGTAATCTGTTTCTTCAGGTCTTCACTAACCACTAACATTGCGTAGTTAACATATGGTATGATTTTTCTGATCTCCAATGATGTGATTTAATTCGTTTTTGGGATTGCATAGAAGAAAACTTATTATGATTCTTCTAGTAGTCTGCAATTGCTTGTCGAAATTAGTTATGTTAGTTTGTACCTGCTTATCAGCTCAGGTCCAAGGATAAATTATTGATTTATCTGTTCGAATTATCTAAGGTATCTCATCTCATTTTACTTAAGTTTGCTTCCTATTTTTTACAGCTGAAAGAAATTAGGATTAACGCGTGTATCTGTTCCTTGATTTCTTAGTCATGTGAAAAAACAAATTTTACCTTTTTTAACAGAATATTAATAATCTTTTTCTATTCACTGAGTGGAAGAAGAAAGGTAATAAATAGATAAAATTATTACATAAAGTTCCACAAATTTCTTTTGTTTTGGGATGTGCTTTTTCAAATGGTTACTCCTTAATATAAATTTAATTGAATCTGACTGCTGGATTTCAAAATAATGATATTTGATTGCAAAAAATTGTTAAGACTATTAGATGTTTTTAAAACATCATTAATCACAAATACTTTAGTCAACTCATGGAAATAGATTTATTTTTCAGATTTAAATTTTGCAATGCTGACAATATGTTGTTTAAACCTGATTCTTCAATTAAGTTCTCTCTAAGGTTCAAACTTAGACTCGAGAGATTGGTGAGTTTTACTAATGCCACCAATATATGGTTTACACCTGATTCTCCAATTTAATTCTCGCTAAGGTTCAAACTTAGACTCGAGAGATTGGTGAGTTTTATTAATGCCTTCGATACATTGTTTGCGCCTGATTCTCCAATCTAATTCCATCTAAGGTCCAAACTTAGACTCGAGAGATTAGTGAGTGTTTCTAATGCTTTTGATACATAGTTTGCACCTGATTATCCTATTGAGGTCTCACTAAGGTTAGAACTTAGACTCGAGAGATTGATGAGTGAGAACAATGCAGTTGATACATAGTCTGCACCTTATTCTCTAATTGAATTTCTCCTAAGATCCAAACATAGACTCGAGAGATTGGTGAGTGTTAACAATACATTAGATACATCTTTTGCTCCTTATTCCTCAATCAAGTTCTCGCTAAGATTCAAACTGAGACTAGATAGATTAGTGAGTTTTACTAATGCTGTCTATACATATTTTGCACCCAAGTCACCAATTAAATTGATACTAAGGTCCAAATTTAGACTTGAGAGATTAATGAGTGTTGATAATGCTGTTGATACCAACTTTGCACCTGAGCCTCTAATTGAGTTCCATTTAAGGTTCAAACTTAGACTAGAGAGATTTGGGAGTGTTGATAATGCCGTCGATACATAGTCTGCGCCTAACTCTCCAATTTAGTTCCAGCTAAGGTCCAAACTTAAACTCGAAAGATTGGTGAGTGTTGATAATGTAGTCTATACATGTTTTGCACCTGATTCCCCAATCGAATTCTAGCTAAGGTTCAAACTTAGACTCGAGATATTGGTGAGTGTCAACTATGCAGTCAATACATGCTTTACACCTGATTCCCCAATAGAGTTGCTGCTTAGATCCAAATGTAGACTTGAGAGATTGATAAGTGTTGACAATTTAGTCGATATTTGTTTTGCACCTTATTCTCCAATCGAGTTCTAGCTAAAATCCAAACTTAAACTCGAGAGATTGGTGAGTTTTATTAATGCAGTCATTACATAATTTGCACCTAAATCTCCAATTGAGTTGATGCTTAGGTTCAAATTAAGACTCTAGAGATTAGCGAGTTTTATCAATCCCGTCGATACATAGTTTGCACCTGATTCACCAATCGATTTCTCGTTAAGGTTCAAACTTAGACTCGAGAGACTACTCATAATAGATATAAAATCAATTATTTACCCAAATGCTACCTTTTCTTTTGTTGAAACCATTTTAAAATAGCAAATTTTCTAAATATTCTTCTAATTAAAAGGATAATCTATTTACCTTGAGTAAGTTACCTCAAGATTATTTGAATCAGCCAATATTTTTGAAAGTGAAATTCTATTTTGAGGTAGATAAGCTAATAGCTTATTTGCGATTTTATATATCTAACTCTCTCGATCGATTATTATTTATTCTTATTCAATAAAAGGCTCCGTGTAAGGATTGATTAAGGTGAAATGCTTAGACATTAAATCATTTTCTGAAAAACTGAGGTAATTATCCAAAACAAGGAGACAAAGACCGAGCGAATAGGCATCTGCTTTCTTCGTTGTTGGGTAAAGAGCGTTAAATCTTTCTGGAGCATAGTAGGAAGGTGTGCCGCTTTGTTTATCAAGAAAAATAACACAATTATAAGGAGGTAGCAGCTCCTCATCGTGATTTTCATTCTTCAGTTTCCAATCATAATTTTCTTGTAGTTGAGTAGCTTAGTCAAAGTCAGTTAATTTAACTGTTATTTTTCCTGTTTCATCTTCCGAAATTAGAAAATTGTCTAATTTGATATCTCGATGAAGAATATCTAATTCATGCAGATAATTTACACTATCAATCATCTAAATTGACAGGTTCATCTTCAATTCAAAAGAGTATGGTGTATTATTTTTGCATAACTCATCAATATATTGAGAAAGGGAAGATTCGCATTTCTCCATCTCAAAAACGACATATTCAGTATTATTTTCATCCTTTATAAATTGATGTCCATAGAATTTGACTATCCTAGGCATTTAACATTTCTTCAAGATATCGATTTGTCTGAATATTTCAGCTTTGTTCTCACAATGACATATTTTCAATGCAGATTATCTTTAGTGTCTTAAATTCATTCCTCCAACTATCAGTCCTCTAGAACCAGCTCCTAGGATTTCGAAATTATCATAGTCACCTTTCTTGAAAAGTGCTTTTAGAGCACCTTCAGCTTGAGTTGATGTTAGAGGCAGTAAGATATTCTAGTTCGCACAGAAATTAAGGAGAGCATCAATTTTCTTTTTAGTAGTTATATCAGAAGAAGGCAAGGACACTGAGATTGACCTCAACTCCTGGAGTTATTATAATTTCTTATCCTTTGACTGAGGAATAGAGAAAGGAAGGCGCTACAGTTAATTTCCTCGAATAATTGAATATATTGGAATGTCTTTCAAGATATCGTGTTGCTGTTTGAGAAGATCCAAGAGAATAATCGAGGCAGATGTCCTGTCTTAAAAGTTTGGTTTTAATAAAGCTGAAGCGATTTAAAACAGTAATGAAGAAGTTTTCAAATTGTGGTTTGGGAAAATCTCTTGTCCTAGCTAAAGATTTCCAACCTCGACAGTAGTGACCTCAGAGTAGTTAAATTTGGGACTGTTATCTATTTCTACAATGATAATCCCTAATGAATAGAGATCAGATTCTTTTCTTCTCTATCCCTTCTCAACTTCAGGAGCAGAGTAGCCAAGAATTCCCTTTCCAGTAAAATAGCTCTTTGAGTTTTTCAAATCAAATGGAGAAGCAAATCCGAAATCGCATAACTTTAGAATAATTTATCCTTCCTTTTCTTGGAATAAGAAATTCTGAGGTTTGATATCTCTATGAGCAGTATTTCGCTGATGAAGGTAGTTGATTGCATCTAACATTTAGACCACCATAATTATCTTCACTTTTTCTTCTAAAAAGATCTAATTTTTTCTTAGTAAACCTAAGTAGTCAGCTAAATTACCCTTACATAATTCAGTCTCTTACACAAAGTAGCGGTTGACAGTATTAACACTTCCAAGCCCTACAAATTTTTCTTCCTCCACGTCCCCGCTTACATCAACAGATTCATCTTCTTATTTTTCCTCCTCTTCAGCTAAAAAGAATGAGCTATTTAATTTTATTATGTACTCACTTGTCTGTAAAGACTTCACAATTCCATATTCTCTTTAAACTGCTTCGATTGCTTTCTAGTTTGATTGATCGAATTCTACAATCTTGAGAGCCACATACCCAGAATCAGTTGTTTTTGCTTTCAGAACGAGGGATGATTCTCCCTTCCCCAAGTATTCAAACTCTGAATAGCAAGGTCTTTATTTAGTTAGCAGAGTGAGAATCTCTCCGATTACTATGGAATTACTAAATTTAGTATCCTTTGTATTTGTTGCAATTTTCTTTGCAATAACTTAGATTTGTTTTTGTGAAAGAGTTATGTGTTCCATCTTTTCTACAACAGTTTAGATTGTTTCCTTATTGTCAGTTGCGCTAAAGCGGTATTTCAATCCAGACTATTAAACTTTTTTGATATTTAGTGGGGTGCGGAGATGATATTTAACATTCAAAAAAATGGGACCAATTATCGAATATTTGCCATTAATTATTAAAGAAATTATCTCACCTTCTTTGGCTAAAGATTTTTATCAAGAGTCCTTTACCTTAACCAAAATGAAAACTCAAATGCTTGTTTATCAAACAAATAATAGCATCAAATAATTGTTGAAGATAGGTTATTTTTTTATGGATAAACGTTCATGATAAATCTCTTGTTTGTAAAATTAACTCCTTCTTTGATTTTCATTAACTTCACTATTATTGATAAAAGAAATCTTTCTTAATAATTAATTAATAAATAAATTATCTCACATTCTTAGGCTAAAGATTAAAATCAAGAATCCTTGTACCTTTCTCCAAATTAAAATTCGAATGATTGTTTACCAAACAGATAGTCACATCATTTCAATTGTGGAAGAAAGGCTAATCATTTACAACAACAATATATTAATGTTAATGATCAATCTCCTATTTTTTAAAGCATGCCCTTCTTCCATTTTCATTAACTTCACCATTCATTTGTACTCCCATTCGGTCAAAATAATTTTAAAATAATTACATTTAAAGGAAAGCTATGAAATTTAACTATTCTTCGTAAACTGAAAGCTACTAGAGAGAAATTTAAAGTGACTACAGATTTAAGCATATTCTTGATAATCCAACATCTTAAGCTGAATATTAAAACAAAGACAATACTGATATTGAGTTGAGAAAAAACAATTAAGAATAATCATTTCTCAACTACAAAAAATGCATTCATCAGATTAAGAAACCAAAGAAAAGAGTGAGCCACTAAAGGATTGTATTTTTCACACTATTGCGGTATTAAGCATTTTCTCTTGTGGGAAGACAGAAAGAAGAGGGAAGCTCAAGAATAAAAGAATAAATTACAAAGAAATATAAAAAAGTATTATTAAGATAACTTCTTTTGAACTTAACATTTCTCAAATATTGTTCCAAGAGAAATCCCCCCAATAGCAAGCACTATACCAACAGAAGAATAGATATCTATTTCGCCATTTTTTAATTATCTAATCTATAATTCCAGTTCTTATGCGCTTGAGCGTATCTCAATCCGGTGATCGTATGGGCCAACGACTTGGAGGTGCATCGCGCTTAATAAAAACAAGTTAAAGTCTTCGTCATCCAAAGCTCCAGCAATTTCAGCCATCTCCATCTTCTCCTCAGGCAGCCAAAGAAAAACTCATGCAACCTGGGTTATATTTCGATGTCAACTAAGCTAAAGACTAAGCTTTACCGTTTTCGAATACCGAACTCATTAGCAGATAATCAGCATCTTCACCAATTCGATCAAACAGCGGTGTGAATACCAATTCCAACAGTGGAGGATTCGTCTTCAGCGAGCATAACTAGAAACTTTATTCTCCCTATGAATATCTGCATTACGCCACTAAAGTCAATGGATCTAAGGAGCAGTACCTCAATGCGCTACAACAACTAGGTTATGAGCAAGCACAGATGTTTCACTCAAGACCACTGCATGAAATTATGAATAACACAGGCGATATCATCCATCGATCGTATTCTGTTAAATACATGGGGATAATCGATGGAAATATGGGAATATTAACGAATCGAAAGAGAATTGAATAGCACAAAAAAACGAAATATCAAGAATTATTGCAGTATCAGGAATAATAACAGCAAGAAGCGTAATAATAATAGCAAATGTATCATGATGAAACAGTGAATTAGTTTGGGATAGCAGCTCCTTTTCATTCAGCAGTGAAAATATCAAATAACAAGGAAGAACATAATGGAAATCGACTGCCGACAGCTGATGGAAATGGTGATCAGCAAGCAGGAAATGTAATTCAAACAACGTTAAACACTCCAAATTTGCTTAAACCGATGAGCAATTATAGCAGTAATGTTATATCTGGGAATAGTGCTCATCTTTAACCACTTTAACAGACAGATCATCTTGCTATTTAAAATCAACATAACAGTAAGAATATGATCTAATATGATCGATCTTCACTTCAAAGTAGAGCTAGTGCTTCAAGAACGATACAGAGTTAATAGAATCATCTGAAATAATAAGAAAAACCACACCTTGTTGGGTTAGAATTTAACTAACCAAGTTCAGATTTATTCCATTAATAAATGACTGTAAAAAGTGGAAATCTCTAGGATGGATAATAACTCGACCATTTGTCATCAGAAGAAGATAAATTAGCAGTTCCTGTCGCTCCAAAAGAACTGTTAGATCAACCACAGCTGAAAGCACCCTAGCCTTAAAATTACATGACTTATTTAGTTGGAAAGTATTCCCTTCCGAGAGGGTTGAAATCTGTCAAGAAGACTAGAGACCCTGGAATTTAAGAACTTAGAGTCAAATTAGAGCAATGGCATGCGAGTAAAATCAAAGTGTTTGACAATAATCCTGCAGAATAGCAAGGATTCATGAAATAGGCTATGATTCAAAAGAAGAATTCACAGAATAGCTAAAATCCTTTGCATTTATCAGGAAGCGGCTTAGCTAGAGCAAAAACAGCTGGATCTAATGTTAGCGTACGAATGAAAGCAAGTATTTATAAGAAACCTGTGAATAATTATGAAGAAAATCTAGAGGAAGGGATATGCTATGCGATTATTGACTCTGTGCAAGCACCTGAAGGTGTGTCATACAGTAAACTTCTTTCGAGAATTGATAGGACAAATGGAGAAACATAGTAATAATAAACGTAATAATCATAATAAAACTCAATGAAAATCCTCCCTAGGTTAAGCACTCCTCATACATTATCTTAAAAGAGTCATTAGCAGAAACCTCCAGGAGTAACTTATGAATAGAATTAGAATATGCTTCATCTTTTCGAGCATATTGAGAGTAAAAAATGCCAGTAATTGAATCAGAAGTGAAGGTATTTTAGAAGATAGTCTGAAATCCCAATATAAAATATATTTAGTTTTCCTATTTTTTGAACGCGTATGTGCATTTTAACTGGTTTTACAGCTTATATAAGGCGAAAGAGTTCATTCTAAATCATAATTTATTTAAATAACTCTCACATTAACACAAAAAAAGGCATTAAACTTATTTGTAAAAAACTAACCAAAGAAGTAGTTTCATTCTTGTTCACAATAGATAATATCAAACATGCAAGCAATCAATTGTCCTAAGTGTACACACCAAGATGAGTGTGATTCCTAATGAAAATGGAGGTTATCTCAGATTAGTTTTTGAAAATAAGAAAAGTTTTCGAAGACAAAAATGACTATTTCTTTTTATCTTCCTTGATACTTTTCTGTGGGATTAGCGTAATTTCCCCAAGGACTCTTTATTCCGAGAGAGACACAGCAAAAATGCACCCTTCATAGTGTATCAACAGTGTGTCAGCATCAAACACTTAGAATTTACTTGGGGAGTGCATTTTCTTTTGTTTCACATTCCTAATCTTAGTTTGATCAAAATCACTAATATTCTCATTCGAAAAGTTTAAAGGAAATGCAATCGGTAATGTTGGGAGGTTTTAATAGCTCCAAGTAACTATCCTTTAATCTTACGTTAGAACTACCAAGACAGATTCATAACTCGAGGAGGTGTTAGAAGAAGAAGATTATTTATTTTTCTCTAGTTAATTCAACTCATTGAAATAACATTTATCTTTTTAGTTATCCTGTTGAGCCTTGATCTGTTGGTTTCTGGGTATTTTCATGAATTTCATAGATGCAATTCCAGATGATATTATCGATGAGGATAGAGATTAAATCACATAAGTTTGTTTAACATATGATACATCTAATACCTAAATAATCGTATTGTTTGCATATGATTATCTCATCGTCGGTCGAGGATGTTAAACATCATGAGCATGCATCCCAGCAACTGCAAGAAGTTCTTTAGATTAGCTCTACAAATGATCGATTGTAGAATGAAATGCATAAGGAGTTAAAGCTAGATTTATTGCATGAAATGAAATTCCAGGATTGTTCAAAGAGTAAAATTAAATTGAATTATCTGAATATCCAACAGCCAAGGATTGATTTGAGAGCTCGCAAAGCGCAAGAGCTGTTGCATTTGATTGTTGTAGCCATGATAATTAACAGTTTGTCTGAGGTAATTCAGATTCGTTCAATTGTAAAACTGCAACTCCTTGATTTTTGCAGCTGATAATTAGTTATTTTTCATCTTTTGTGACAAGGATACTAACAATACTATTAGATTCACTTTGTTCTGAACATTTAAACAGCAATTATTTATTATTTTCATGCAGTTTCTAATCCTTTGTTTGCTGATCATTTACTGCTAAACTCACAAGATAAACTTCATTTTTTAAGGAATTTATCTCAATTATGCTATTAGTATTTTTCAAATAACTGATCAACTCGACTGGAATCTGACTGCTATTAGCTAGATCCTAACCCTCTTGGAGATAATCATTTAATTAATTCAAATCCAAATTTAGTTGATTCTCCCAAGGTTTCAGAATATCTCCTTTATTTTTTTCAAGAATTATATTTTCATATGAAAATCTCAGTGGATCAGCAACTCTAACATAAAGATCTCTCAAGGCATTAAAATCAGGTTCTGGAATGTATTTAAGCAGCGTACGAAGAGATGAGCAAGTCTTTGATAACACCTCCTTTGGACTTTATCCATTCTTAAGAAATTCCCTACAAACTTCTTCTAACTCTTGTTTGGAGTTAATGTCATTCTATCCGATCCAATTCAACCATTCGTTCTTAAACACTACACTCACATTCTCAAGGGAATCTATTGATTCAGAGATCTTTTTAAATTATTGTTCAGAACTTTAAGCAAATTCATTTTATATTTCTTCTGCTCTATTCTGCATCCACTTTATCATTCCATCTAAGCATTCTTTGACATGCTTCTGCTAAGTATCTAGCTTCTACTTTATTCTTCCAGCTAGCTTCCCACTCTAAGATACTGCCTCACAGAGAAATTTGTCTGTTTAAATAAATGGCAGAATTGGACATTCCATGAATTCATGTGCATTCAAGTATTCGTGATTTCTGTGAGATTAATCAGAAGAGCAATCTTTGCAAATAAACAAACAGCATTAAAGGCATAGGATATCAGATGATTGATGAGGATGCTTTGGGCATGAGTTCAAATCACTGATGGATTCTTGCAAGCATCTTAATAACTTTGATTCTCTTTAGGAATGCATGGGTTTCTAGGTAGTATTTGAAGAATTTTGAGTTGCCTAAGGTTAAGAAGATGGAGGGGCACTTTTAAAAGAAGAACTACTGCTACTGCGAGTTTATTGAGTTAGTTATATTTGATGAGAGGAATAGAATTAGGTTGATTCTGTGATGTTTGTAGGGCGTCCATTTGCAGATAGTTATCTTGCAGAATATGAAGAAGATTATTGCTAAGTGTTGTTTTTGATATTGGTAAGGTTCATTAATGGTTTTCTTGGACCTAATGGTAGTTTTTAGACTGACAGCATAGATGGATTAGAACTGTTAGTATTTTAAAGAGGTAGTCTTTGAAGTTTACTTGAAGATGGATTCTTAGTGAGAACAGGACTTGGAGCATGCATGGTTAGATTCTTAACCGATGATGTTTTGGAGTTATTGAAATTGTTTTCCTTGAACATTTAAGTTGATTGACTGAAGCTCGATTTAATATCTATCTAGAAAATTGAATTTTGTATTTACTTTTCGTTTGAAAATCAGCAATCTAAACGGTTATTCTTTGCATTTTAAGAAATGAAAAAGTTTCTCAAAAATCAGCAAATCATTAAATCTTTATGCATGCTATTATTCCCTATCTTTTTCAAAAAGATAACTCCAGAGGTGAATCCTATTTGAATGAAATTAAAAAGAAAAATAGTACTTACAAGATAATCGCATAAACCTTTATGCATTAATTAACTCCCTTTCTATTTTACAAATATCATAAACATAAACAAAATGAATGAGCTGAAAGATTTTCAACAAAAAAGATTTTTCAATCGACATTTCTTGTAAAAGAATTTGTTAAAAAGGGACAAAAATTTAAAATGTCTGATTCCCCCTTAATAATTTATTAATTTGAATAAAAGGGAGTAATTTTTTCATTTTAGTCTTTTTATGTTAAGCGATTATAAGTGAAAGAAAGAGAGAGAGAGAGCCAGCAATCTTAAATATCTTATATATGTTTGGGTAAATTAATTAATACATATTTTATTTTTATTTCCAAAATCCTCTGTTGAAAAACAAGAAACACATGAATCAACTTAAAGGAATATTCCTCTTCTTGAATGGATTGGGAAGAACTAATAATTAAAAAATGTAAAACTGATTTTGGTTTTTGTATTGGACAGCTATTTTATTAATTATTATCCCCTTTGTTTATCGAAGAATAAACAAGCAACTCTCTTAATCTTGTGGATCAGCCAACTTTCAAGAGAAAGAAAGAAAAAACAAATAAATACAAAACTTTAGCTGGTTTTTAATCAAAGACAAATATCAACTTAAAATTGTTCTTAACAGTATCATATTGAATGTCACAGCAATAAATCCAACGGTAATTCTCGTTTGAGACAATTAGCAGTCTTGATCATACCAAGAAGCTCCTTGAACCGTCTGCTTACAGGAATTATCTCACACAATAATCTTAATTTCGCAAGTAATCAAATAAATAATCTAAATAAATGGCAGCCTTTCAACTATTGCATCATTGTGAACTAAGCGCGGTGAATTGTTTTAACCAAAAATCAAGAGAGATATTTCAGGAGAATATTCAAATTCACTTTAGAAATTTAATTGCTTTTTCACTTTTAGAATGTCCAAGACATCCAACACTTTCTAACGATCAAGTGGATTCGAAGACATTAACTTCAATGTCTCTCCACTGGATATGCCACATGGTAAAACACAATCATTCTTGAATTCACTTTCATGGGTTAATACACAAAATCATTTTTTGAATCTTGTTCTTTTTCTCTCTTAGAGCCAGTCTACAGCAATATCAATTTCGTCTCAAGGAACTTTGGAAATCTTTGTGATAGGTAGATAAATAAACAATCTAAATGATGCTCACTTACTGTTTTCCCATTCGATTTGAGACTAATATCTACACACTGAATATTTATTGAATTAATTCTTTGACACAACAGAGTCTTCAGAGAGCAATCAAGATCCTCATAACGACAAAAATTCGGAGCCAGAAACAAACAAGAAGCAATAAAAAGTTTGAATGCCTAGCGAGAAAACCTAAGCAAATTACAATAAACCACAGCTTCTTCCCGTCCTTTAAAGAAAATCTACGGCACTGGAGACGAGCGTGTGTTTTACAAATAAATCTACACCTTGTCAAATGAAAAAGTAGTTGTCATGGTGAAATCATTAGAAATCACTGCGAATCGCGTAGAGAACGAGAACACCAATGTTCGTGGCTAGAAGAACTAAAGCAGGAAGAGACTCTGCAAGTATCTTTCATTTGAAGATCTAAGATATTTAATCACGAACTTTAATTTAGAAGAAATCCTGGATTTGTTCACAACTTGTACGTTTATTAATCGTGGGTAGATCGAGTTTGATTTCTAGAAATTCATCAGTCTCCCTCTGCGCAGAGACAACAAACCAGCTGGCGGTATGAAACAGTAGTATCCTAATAATATTGAAGCTACATAAGTTAGTCCCTTGAGGAACAGCGAGGGGTATGAGGAAAATGTGAGGTTTAATGTGCAATTTCCACATATCGAATTTTACATTTCTGATCTCGCACATAAACAATAATATTATCTGTCACGAGATGAGATACTTGACTTAATCGTCTCGCAATTCGAGAGTCTTGAAGGATATGTAAAAAACAAAACAAAACTTCAAAGCTAAACTAATTGCTAAAGTTTCTCTAATTGATTTTTAAAAATATATAATATTTCAACTGTAAATGTGACAAGTGGAATGAATCTTGATTATATTGTTGATTAGTGTTCAAAATTCGATGAAATCAAATTGAATAAAGGTGATTAAATGCTGTAGCGCTTGCAATCTGAAGAAATAGTAGAATAGCTCATTTCCAGCAGTTTGCATTCGAGATAACAATCTCAGGAGATTATCTCGGAGGAAAAATTGTAGCTCAAAATACCCTTGATTGAGATTGAAAGCGAGTAGAATACTTAGAGATTGCATACGATAAATGAGGACACTCATCAGTAGGATACACTTGAAAATGAAGAGTCAAAGAATGAATTAAATATTGATGATTTTGAACTACCTAATCTAATTATTGTTGATGGTAGAGATATTTGCTAAAATTTAGTAGTTTAAAGTTAATTTAATTAGTGGAAAAAATTAAATGAATCCCTTTTTCTTTTGAAAAGGAGAAGCCCAAGGCAGTCAAGCTGAATTGGAAGGAAGAGACAATTAAAATGATCTAGAAGGAAGTGTGTATTCTTAGAAAATAGTCACTGAAATGGGGTAATTCACAGCGGAATTCAGGTAATCATGATAAAATAATTCATAAACCCATTCAAAAACAAATTTGTGTTTTTCCTCTAATAGATCCTTAGAGATTCTGATGGATTCCAACGCTGTCGAAGAGAAAATAGTCAAACAGTTAAGTTTCCTTGAATTGTATTCCATTATAATTGACAAGAAGAGATCAAATAAGCCCTTCGATGAAGCTATTTCAGAATGGATATTCCAAGAAGAAGATGGTGAGATAATTCTGCAATTCCCACAAATCCCCTTCGATATCGATGAAGCTCAGTCTTTAGATCAAAACGATATTTATGCGTTTCTAGAACAACTTATTCCTCAGTAAATCGAGGTTGGAGATAATTCATACAGCTTTGAATTCAGGTAGCAAGAATATTATAATTATTTTTAACATTTTGTTAAAGAGAGAGAGAGAACTGCTTTTTTATTTATGATTCGATTGGTTGATTATCTGAATTTCTGCTAATTTAAAACAGTAAACCATGTATTGAATACAAGGATGCTGAAGAAAACACTCAAAAAATTGTAGACGCTGATGAGTACATGCTCTTGGAAATAATCAGAAGGAAATTTAACTTCTAATTTGCTATTGCATCTTGATTAGAATTTATTTCTCATTTAAGAACAAGATGCAATAGAGTTAATGATTGCAATTAAAGCATTTTCTATATTTTGCGTGTTCTTGATGATCCTAAATCTAAGTCTTTCCTATTTTTTATTTGCTGTATTCTCATCATTAATTTTTTAAAATTAAAAATAAAGTAGATTACTGAAGAAAATTACATACAAATGTGTGGAATCTGTATTTCTATTCCATCAATTAATTTAAAGCTATTTTTCAGCTTTTCTAGTAACTTTTACGCTTCTTCTTCAAATGAAGATATATGTCGCTTCGAGATAGTTTGAGTAATCTCGATAATTGAGTTTCCATAGCTATTTGCAGACTTAGAACATTTGATTGTTGAGAGCAAGGCCTTCCTTGCAAAGAGGCCAAATGAACATCTTATAGTATCCTATTTCTAGAAGATTGCAGTGGTTATCAAAGGAAATGTATTCTTCTTTTCCGCAGCAATTTGATTTCTTTTCGCGCTTCATTTATTCCTTGATGCTTTCGCGTTGGCTTAACAAGCCTTCTACTTCTTTGGAGTTTTTTGTTTAAGGAATTATTGGTATGTTCTCATCGGCTTGAGTCTGTAGTGATAAACTGCTCACTAGTTCATAATTCTGCCTGCTCATCGCTTTTTTTGTTGATTTTTAAAGGAGTTTTGTTTCTTTAATTCTGATAATTATTTGTGCTAATTCTCCCAAGAAGCACACACATACACACATATATTTCAAGCCAGAAATTGTCTACTTTAGTGAGATGCAAGGGCTCAAGGACAAGTTATAATTAGAGTAAGATATAAATGCTGTTACATTGCAGCTCCCTCATGATCGAAGAGTCATTAAATAACAAATAAACATACATTTTAATGTGGGTTCTCGATCATCAACAATTTAAAATAATTGTCATTTTTCCCTTCTCTCATAAAGCATTTGTAAAAGAACAGCCGCATAGAGATTTTTTAACTCCATTTGGATGAGAAAATACACCTGCACGTTAAGTTTTCTGTGGCGCAACTTCTAGTCTCGAAGAATAGCTTCTAATATCATTCGAACCTTAAGATTTTTAAACAATTATTTTGATTTTACTGAGAGAGTTAGAAACCGTAGGATTGGGATCTTTTATCTCAATTTAATCTGTTTAAACGGCATTTTCGATTGAGTTTTCAACAGAAACACCACCTTCAATGATAGTCTATCTCTTCCACGATTTTAAAGAACTTTATTCAGATTTTTCACTCTCCCCATCATCTCTAAGAGCTTTGAGACTATAACTACTGTATGAATTATTATTGTTAAGGTTAATAAAACGATTTATTTATCCATTAGATGTGTTAGAAGTAGAAGAATGAAATCTATTTCTACTCTAATATTAAGCAGATTGCGCTCTTCTATTGAAATTTACTTTCTATAATTAAGGTGATATTGCTGCTTTTTACATGATTTCTTCTTCTTGTTTGAGGAATTAATCTGTTTTTTAAAGGAAATTGTAAGGACGTTCTCGTAATAAATTATAAGCATCTCTCTGTGGTTATTTGTATTATTCTTGGATTATTTCTTCTGGTTGTCCTCCTTTGATGGACGCAGAGATCTCTTGTATTTTTAATAATTGTTCAGAAATCATATTTTGAGCAATCGAATTGTTTCTTGAAAGAATTGTTGTCGACATTATTTCTGATTGATTATTGTATTTTGATTTCTTGAACAGATTTGTGGAAGAGCTCGAATTTGAATTAGACCAACTGAGTCTCTCAGATGACATGAAAATACGATGCTTTCTTTGTGGGAACTCATATATTGATCGTCCAGCAGAAGAGAATTATTTTTCACTTTATTTCTCTTATTTTTGGATGGTTTCTTTGAGCTGAGATTAAGAATTAGTTGTTTTTAAACGAAATAAAGATTCTTATGATTATTGTTGCTATTATGTGTGCTTAGATTCACTGGAAATCGGACGAATCTAGGATAAATTTTAGCAAGAATTATGATCTTTGTCCTAAACAAAATTGCTTTTTATGAGCTTTGAAAGTGCTACAAAATTAGTAGGATTAGTCTTTTAAGTGTTAGCAGGCTGATTCTGTTGCTGCGACATAAACTACTTGAGGATATTGTTTTTCTTATTCATCATTGCTAGAACGACTGAGTTTATTTTCCTATTTGATTTCTTGCAACTCAGTTAATAGAATGAGGAAGATGCAGATTACTGTTCTCGATTGGTGGCTGCTAATTCTTGGGCAAACTATGAGTTGCTAATGGACACTGAGGGTGATGGATAAAATGTCTTAGAGCTCTGTTGCTGTTGTGGCTAATGTTACCTATCGATTACTTCATCTTGTGCTTCAAAGATAGAGGATCTAGATTACTGTTAAGAAACTGGTCTCCGAGCATTTATTTTAAGAGTCTAATTCAATTTTTCTTAAAATGAATGTATATTTATGCTCCAAGAGGCATTATTTCTATCATTTTCAGCAGACAACTTCGAAGATGTTATTGGACAAACAATCTAGCTCTTTCTATGTCCACTTGTAGTTGGTTTATTCCTCAAAGGAGAAGACTATGTTTAACGAACTGGAAGACTCAGCGCTTATCTAGTTTTAGCTAAGACTAACATGGATTTGCATGCTTGAGATAACTTACAAGTACTTTGTAGATTTGCTCTAGCATTGTGATTGTTCATGTTTGCTGGATTCTATTCGTTGCTCCAAATCAATATTTTCTGGAGATTTAATCTCCAAACCCAATAAATTACATCATAATAGATGTTACTTTTGACAACATAAAAAAGTATTACTTCAATAATTTTTAAGCGTTTAGTCAAAAGGAGCAATATTAACTCTATTGATCATATTTTCTACTTGAGATTTCAACTTTATTCATGCATTTTAAGTTATGATAGAATTAAGATAAACATTTTTTAAAATGGATCCTAACTTTTAGATTTTTAAGGCAAAGATGTCAATTAGATATGTGTACTGCTTATGCTTAATTCATACATTTGCTAAGATTTCATGATCTTAGGATATTCAATTAAGTAGAATAATAGTAGCACGCACACAATCTCAGTTTGTTTGGAATGAATTAAGGGGAAAGAAGCCAAAAGGAGGATTAATATCCAAGAATAATAATCAAGCCTTTACTAAATTTGTATTCAGAGTGAAATTAGACTGAAAAGAATAAAGAAAACAGCAGTAAAAAATCATAATAAAAGCAATAGCAATGTCTACCGTCAACTACAAGCCTCTCCAAGTGAAAAAGTATTTATAAAAATATTTTGACTCTCTTTCGAATGTGTTATTCTCATTGTAGATTCGCTAAGAAGGCGATCAGCGACACACCAGAGAATAAATACTGGAAGAAATTCAAGGTTAGAAGATTTTTAAGACATTTTGTTTATTCTGCAATGAGTTCCAAGTAGAAATATGAAAGCAAAAATAACTTTTGTAATTTTACAGTCTGTCAGTTCGAAATCATACGTCAATGCGATTAGCAAAGTGTATTCAGGTGGAAATGATCTCAATCTTGTCGCTTTCACTGAAGGCAGAATCGTAAATATCATTTTGTTTTTATATTTGAGCAAGTTTTGGAGAAAACAAAAGCAGTTTAGATTTTAGCATTTTCAATATTGAACTCGTCTTACTTTACTTTTTATCTAGGTTTATGTCTACAATACAAGGGAAGAAGAGGTAAAATAGCAATTTGAGCGATTCTCTGATAAAGTCACTGGCATTGCACTTCGAAAAGATGGTAACAATTCAATACAAATAATAGAAAAGCAAATACTGAATTTGTATGAAAAAAAGACAGAATATTTGAGATGTTACTGTTATTTTTTTGTTGTATTTTCTAAATTTTAACTTTCTCTTAGGTAAAATGATCAGCACATCTGAGGGAAATGGTATGATCAAGGTAACAAAATACATAGATAACTAATATTATTTTACAGAAAACAATCATCAAAAATACAATTTATTTCCTTACTACACTCAATTCAGTGATTGAAGAAAATATACCATACAATTTTCGCTAACAAATTTATAAATCAAATAGGTTTGGGAGATAACGCGTAAGACGCTGTTGAGAACCTTTCATAATCACAAGAAAGCAGTTCATGCCATTGATTTTGTTCAAGGCGAATCATTGCTCTTCTCTGGATCAGATGATTAAGTAACTGCAACACAATTTGACTTTATTTTTATTTATTTGTTTTGAGGGATATCTGACTAACATGCTTATTAGTGTCGTCAGAAATTATTTATTCCACTCTTTTTGGATCAATTTATAATTTTTCATCTTCATTTATTTATATTCATTTAAAAGTCAGTGAAGCTTTACGATATTGCTGGAAACAATGTCATTAGAACATTTGTGGGTGCTCACTCTGATTTCGTAAGATCAATCGCAGTTGTTCCTTCTACCGATAGAAACCTCATATCTACAGGATATGATGGATTTGCTAGATTATTCGATTTCAGAGATAAATCTAAAACTGCAGTTAGAGAATTTAATCATGAAGCTGCAATCGAAGAAGTAGCCATGAGTTCCTCTGGTTTTTCCTTCGCCACAGTAGGTGGTACATTCACAACCATTTGGGATCTTCGAACTGGAGAACCCATCGAAAAAATGAATAATAATTAGAAAACAGTCACGTGTGCTAAATACATCAGTGGAGATGATAGACTTGTAACAGGTTCAATAGATTAGAGTATTAAAGTCTACAGAACTGATACTTACCAGGTGACACATTAATTTAAGATGCCAAATCCTGTTATGTCTCTTGATATCACAAACAACACTCGATATTTTGCTGTCGGTATGGCTGATGGAACTTTAGAATTACGCTCAAATAAAAAGAGACTCGGTGAACAAAGAGATTCCGATGATGAGGATGATTCTGAGAAAACCAACAATGATTTAGGATTGCAGATACCTGATTATTTGAAGTATTCCCAAGCAGCTGAAAGGAGAGTGCACACTTACAAGTATTTCAACCGTGGTATGTACGATCAACCTACACAGTTCGATGTGAAATTTGAAGAAAAAAGATAGAAAAAGCTAGGGAAATATGACAGACTTCTCAAGAAATTTTAGTATCGAACTGCACTCATGCATGCTCTGGAAAATAAGTAAAACGATGTTGTCATTGCACTCTACGAAGAGTTGCTCTAGAGAGGAGAACTTCTGAATGCATTCAAGAATCTTGATGAGGTACAATATTTCTTTATCATTAAATTACATATTTTTTACTTGATTGGGTTTCTCATTGCTTTAACCTATTTTTTTCACTTACAATTAGGCTCAGCTAGGAGTTATATTTGAGTTCATAGCTAAAAAAATAGCCAATCCTAAATTCTAAGATGTCGCAATCCATATGCTAACTCTCATGTTTGGTAAAAAACCATCTAAAACTTGTATTAAAAAAAACTAATCATTTTATTGTTTGTTATTAGAACACTACACTTACTAGAGTGGTAAGTATCTTGAAAGTCTAGTGGATATTCTTGATGGCGAAATATCAGCTGAAAAAATACTTTTAGGACTTAGTGGATAAATAGACACAATTCTTTCTAGCAGCATTGCATGAGTATTTTGGAATTGTAAAATATTTTTATTGTTGATTCTCTGTTGTAAAGAATACGGATAATATCATATGGAAGGCATCATTAGAAACGATATTTTTGATGGGAATTTAAAAAAAAATAAACAATTTAAAAACAAAAGTGAAAATTCATTTAATCGATATTCAGTATATTTCATATTAGCAGACTTTAGCTGATAGGAGAGGAAGAAGTAAGTTGATCGTTAACAGCTATGAATGATGACTAGAGCTTTAAATTAGTTGAAAGAGTGTTATTGTTATGTACTTTTCTTCTCACGAGATTTGATAAATTTGCTTTTCTTTCTCGCTCTGAAAATTCTTCATCGGAAATTAGCTAAAAAAGGAAACATTAATTTAGCTGTCAGATCATCCAAAACAAGGATAATTATTGTAATTTATCATTTTATTTACCTTATCAATTTTAACCCGAAAGTGTTAGTTCAGACAATGATTTCTCCTCTATTCTTGGACAACTTTCTTAGCTTATTTGTGAGCTGAAAGGGGATCAGTAATTGGTAATGGCTCACAGAATCGATAGCATGATCCTTATTTTTGTTAATTAATAGTAGTTTTGCTTGGACTAGCCTTATGGAATTCAAGTATTTTTGATTAAAAACTTAGCTTTTCGTGGAATGGCTATAGGTTTTCATATAATTTCGGACTTCTTACTCTTGGTTCTTATTTATTCATCTGATTGAATGTTTTCTGTCAAAACAAAACACATAAATTTATTTGAAAATTCACAATAAAAACTTCAGTTTAACCCCTCCCCCTCTGAAATTCCTTACCATAATGATGAGTTTAGAATGCGGATTTTGAAATACGAAATCTTCTCTGATTTCCCTAGGAGTTATCGTATTTAGATTCTCTTATTTCATTTCTTTTGAAGAGGTTCTCTGCATTTGATATCTTTGCTATGATTCCTTGCTCGAAATCCTCTGATAAGGAGAACTAAATTCAGTCGATTCAACATAATAACTTTAAGAAAATTGATTGTTTAATCTCCTCGATTTAGAATGTTCTTATGGACTGTTTATCTCTTATTTGAGTCTACTTTCTGCCTAGGAACTTCTTTTCCTTTAACTCTCTTACTAACCATTTCGTATTTCTCTTTCTTTAAATTCTTATGAGCTTTTATTCTACTCAAACTCAATCGTCTATGCATTCTTTTTTACGCTTTGACTCGATGAAACAACTTTGGAGTGAAGAGAATGCGCCCTAGGAAACTTTTATCTTGAATCATTTCCAAAACTCAACACTGTTGCATTAAATTAAGGCAATGTTCCTTTGTTTGAGACTGGAGATAATGAAGAAAGAGTGTGTTTTTATGATTATTCCTGCTGCTGTAGTGATTGAAAGTGCGGATAGTGCTTTTGGTATATTTGCGAAGGTGATTTCTACTTGTCCCTTTGAATCCAGAACTATTTTTGCTCTAAAGTGTACTCATCTTGCAGAATCTACTTGAGAATCTCCCTTTCAATCATGGAATATTCGTGTTTGATTTTGCGCTCCTACCATTTTCGCAGCTGATTTTTACAAGTATTTGCTCTTAAAACCATGTAACCAGCTTCATGGGAATGACCATGTGACTGCTCTATAGGTGGGCTGTATTCTTGGAAGTCTTTGGGGTTTCTTGTCGATGCTTGCCTTATCGGGTGAAACTAGTAATCAGTGATTTATAACTCTTCTCTTGTTTCCGTGGCCATCTTGTGCAGGTAATCTCGCTGTGATATCCCTTCTCTCGAGCTGCTAATAGTCATATTGAACTGCTGTTGCTAGAATTGATCTTGCTCCTAATGTTGCTCATTATTTTCTCCTCCTCTCCTCATGGTGACTAACTCTCTCTCTAGCGCCACAATAATAAAATAGACTTTACCTCTCTGTATTATCTAAATTTTATTTGTAACCAATCCAAATTGGCTCGATTCTTCGATTTGTCAGCCAACCAATCAATAATTGTAGGCGTTCTTTAATTAAACAAAATTAGAAGATATCTATCGATGCCTTAACCATTGAGTTCGTCATTTCAGAGGTATTTTAATTTTCTGATTACCAGTGCGACGGCTGGGATTTACAATTTTAATAGTTACCTTTTTAATATGACGATTTGCTTGATAAATATCAATGCTTGTGATGATTCATATATGTAAATGAATAGGGTGAAATAGATTAATGTGTTAATAGCATTAAAACTAATATTATTTTGAGCTCAAAAATTAAAAAAGCTACTAAAGTAAAAATACAGTAAAATATGCTATTTTTAGATGCTAAAAAACAGAAATTCATGATTTTTAGAAAAGATGAGGTTTATAATCGTCTTCATGAACGAACTCCTTGCCGATGTGGGTTAGCATTAACCTTTTCATAGCAGCTTGGAGAGATAGACCGCTGTAGAGAAAATCGTAAATTGTTTCTGTAATGTACATGTCAATGTTGTTCTTTTTAGCATAACGATGCACGACTTAGAGTGTAGGGATGCCTTCGACAACTCCCATGCTGCTAGCCATAATGTCATCAAGTTTTTCACCTTTCCCGAGTCTGAATCCGCAAGTTCGATTTCTTGAAAGAGAGCCAAAACTTGTGAGCATCAAATCACCAATTCCAGATAGTCCAAAGAATGTGTCATCTCGTGCTCCATATTGCTCTAAGTTTCAAAAAGAAAATAAAGGGAATTAAGGTACTGTATTTCAAACGAGAAATATTTCTGATAAACGTCTGAGAATTTAAAAAAGATAAATTTATCTGAAAGTTGATTCATTCGACATGGGGAGGGGGATATCGTCATAGATTTTTAATACCAAAAAGTGCATTTAGATATAGATTACAGAAAATATTCCCCCCACAAAACTGGTGTATCTTACATGCGAATTTCTGAATTTCCACGGTGCCTCGTACAATAAACGCAGTTGTTGTGTTTATCCCAAAACCACTGCCTTCGATGATGCCAGCTCCAAGTGCAAGGACATTCTTCAAAGCCCCAGCAATCTCTACACCAATTACATCGTCATTTGTGTAGACTTTAAAGGCTCCTTAGGAGATCGTTTCTTGGACTATTTCTGCATCTCTTTAGTTTTTTGAAGCAACTACAACAAGTGTAGGCATGTTCAAAAGTATTTCCTTTGCAAAACTTGGACCAGATAGGACACAATAATGCAATTTTCCTTGGAACAATTCTTCTACAGCTTCCGAGATAAATCTTTCATCATCAACAAGCATTCCCTTAGAGCACGAGACAAAAGGTATATCTAAGCTAATGTATTCACGGAATTGCTTTAACACCACCATCTACTGCTGAGTTGGGATGCAAGATAACACAATATTAGCATCTTTAACTACATCTTGGAAATTCGACGAAGCACTAATGTTTCCATTCAGCTCGAATTCAGAGAAGAATTTCGGATTACGCTTCTTCTCATTGATGGATTTAGCCACATCCTCTTCTCTAGAGTAGATCATAATCTTGTTGTAGGGATTGAATGAAGCAGCATGTGCTAATGCTGTCCCAAATGCTCCGCTTCCTAACACAGCAATCTTACTAATTCTACTCATGCAGATATTTTTATATTTAAAGATTATATTTTATTATTTAATTTTTACATTTTTCCTTGTTAAACCAAGGATTTAAGCACTGATTTTCAGCAATCAATAATTGATTATTATTGGGTGGTAGTATTTAGATGCCTAATTTAGTGGTTTTTGGAGTATTGAAATACCTAATTAAGTCACTTCAAACGTCAATAACCTCTACGTCATTATATTCTAATCTGACGTAGAAACTATTTCAGAGAATCTGATTACACACATTCCCAAGAAATGACAACCTTTCAAAAATACTAGTGTTTTACATAAAAAGGTAAGATATTTTTCAAAAATTGTCTCTTGAAATTTAGAGAAAAAGTTAACAAATTAAGAACATATCACAAAATATAGCATCAAACAGCCCGAGCAAATAAAAGTAAGTGGTATTTTCTGGAGCCTTTGGCTTTTAATAGAATAGAAGAGTATGAGATAAGGAAAAAGAGTTGAAAATATAATCGAGATAGAATCAGAACCGTCCCCAGTAATTTGGGAAAAATCTATTGGAAACCGCTGAGCTTGAAACGAATGGAATTCCCATCATCGGTTTGGGGTTTTGTTTTAGTTGATGATGATGATTTTCACTGTGATCCTTAAAAAAGTCATCACAGCCCTGATTATTTGAGTTACTATGAAGGATACTGCTATCTTCGGACTCACTTTGTATGAGATGAAGAGATTGTATCCTGGGTTTGTCAGCGGAGTGAAAAGAATTATTTGTGGCATGATTGTTGTTATGGTTAGTTTAATTTACAGTTCTTTCACGAAGTAAAGCGTCTTCCACAAATTACAATCTCTTGCTTTCTGATCGATCTACTTCGCTGTTTCTGTTTACTTCAGCAGAATCGGTGAACTCTGAGAATGAATTTCTAAACTGCTTATTTTTTCCTTTTCCGTTTTTTTGGCTTCCAGAAAAATTTATAATATCCTATCTCTGTTGTTGATCTACTAAGCTGGGAGGATTGGAATGGCTACTTAACCCCATAATAGGAAAAGAATAATCTTGACAAATCTAATCGGATGCTTACTGCAAAAAGTTATTATAATTCTGTAAATTTGGCAAAGAAGATTATGTCATTTAAGCTAATTATTACTGTTGTTGGTGTTATTAAAACTGTTGCTGTTATTCAAGCCGCTACTAAGCTTAAGCCAATTGCATGATCATTTGTTAATGTTCATGTGGACCTTGTTAGTTTTGCTATTAAAATGATTGTGATTTTTGCTGAGTTGGCGGCAGGAGAATTTATTGATTATTTTGAAATTGTTGTTAGAGATAATTTGGGATTGTGTTTTAGAGCTAAGGGAACTAAATTGGTTGAGGTTATTAAGGCATAAAAATCGGTTATTGAAGTGTTTGATTTAATAACTGTTGATTTGCAAGATTATTGAGGTAATTATGCTGGCTTTGAATTACTTAACAATTTCTCTGGTATTATTGATTCAAAATCTACTATTGATCACCTTGAAAAATTATATTCAACCCTCTTCCATTTTGGTGATTATTCTGATTTGAGTTTGTCAGGCTTGCACTGCTTAAGTGAATTGTTGAAGCGCCTTCTACTGTGGCATCATGCTATTATTATTTTTTACTATCATTACTTTTTGTGTGAGATCTCTCGTGAATATGATTAAATTTATCACGATTCGCAAACACATGTTTATCCATGAAATCCTTGATTTTTTCTTCGATTTCAGCGTTACTTAAGCCATTTTAACTCTCAATCTCATAGATCTTTTGCTTGATCTTGTGAATTCTCTCAAACAATCCAGGATGAGAAAATTTTGCCCAAGCATACCTTTTTAATTCAAAAGAAAAAAAAATTATTGTAAAAGCTGCAAGCTATTTTGACTAATTTTTTTTCCCAAATTGTACCAAGGATCGGGGCTAAGGGTGTTAGCATTTTCAACTTGAACTTTGACTAGTCCACTCATGAGATAATAGCCATATCCTTGGTTACAGGCGAAAGCATCTGCTTAGAATTCGAAGTAGCGAGTGATAAGGAGTGTTAGAAACTCAAAAATTGAGTTCATAGGGGAGAATAGACTGTAAAACAGAGCAGTTCCAACGAATGTTGATTTATCTGTGAACCCAAAACTCAGAAAGATTGCATCGTTGGAGCGAAAAAACGAAGACAGCAAGAAAAATAGAGTTACACGAACATAGAAAATCAGCATCGTGATGTTGAAATGATTATGCTTCCAATGTCCAAGCTCATGACACACAACAGCTACTACTTCCTAAACTGACAGCGATTCCATTAACAGATCTTAAATCACAATTCTCTTATCTCTCCACATTCCAATCAAAAACGCATTTGAGTGATCTTATCTTCTAAATCCTCTAGTTCTCATAACATGTTTTAGAGGAAAATTCAACCCTTCTGCAAGTTCATTGATGTCCACTTTCAGCTCACCCTCTTGTAGCTCTTGAAAATTACTGAAAAGCGGCTGAATGTAATTATGAAATATTGTCTAGATTAATAGACTAATTCCGATTAAAAACGAAACCTAATTTCAAAAAATAATTTTCAAATTATTTATTCTCTTTCAATGAATGCAAATGAAGATATCTTACTAAATAAAAGAAATTATCAGGTGCGTGCTCAATCAGCTGAAGATATCCATATAAAATTACGGAGGGCACGAATATCATGATTAAGGACTCAAAGCAGGCGTCTTAAAAGAATGATGATAGAGTTCTTTTGCTGAGACCAAATTTCTCTTCGATTACGAATGTTTCATAAAGCGAGATAGGGATGTCAATAACTTTCATTCTGGCCATTTCAATGCACAAGAACGCGAACCCTCTTTTGAACTGTTTTAAAAATAATTTAGAATTTTGGATATGTTTAGAAATGTTTCACCCAGCAAGAATAATTGGAGCTTGGAAGCAGTTAAATTTATCTTACCTCCTCATTAGAAACAAATGGAATCGGGAAGGATATTGTATTCCATATCAAAGGCATAGCGTAAGTTAGTGTAAAGATGAATTCATAACCAGTTTTGATCGACAGCACTAGCATATCAAACCCTCTTTGTTTGTAAAAAGCGAACACAGGACAATATTAGTTTAAATGCTAAACTTATTTCCCCTCCTTTTTCTTCTTTGTAGATTCACTTTTGAGTACAATATAAATCCAAATGAATTTTTACAGTTTGGAGTGTTCATATTCCATCGCGAGTTTGTACCTCACAGGATCGATTCCAAGCATTCTGATCTCTTTGGGCATTTTTTTCGCCTATCGAAAAAAGAAAACATAATGAGATATTAAAACCTATTATGTTTGAAGTATGAAGTATTTAAATCGATGATTGAGATAGATTCCTTACAGATTGCTTCAGTCTATAAAACTATCTCGCATTCAAGATCTGCTCTACTATGCACTTCAAGAAGATAAAGACTGTTGTTATTTATTAAAAAAATAATTGTTTTTGACTCCTTAGAACCCTTTAAGATCTTCTTACATACTGCGACATGCATAAACGGGAAGTAAGGCTGATCCTTGTCTTGAATTTAATGGATAGCCATATTTGAACCTCTTGCAGCAAAGATCTATTGATTTGTTTGTTTTCTCTCACTCCCGATCTTCTAAGTTTCTGATTCTCCTCCCAATTTCGCGCTTTTAATCACAAAATACAACCCAACTCGTTTTACATATGTGTTAAATGCATAAATTATCAAAATAAAAGTTATTCAACGTAGCAAAGATAGTCCACTCATTCAATATAAGCTGAAAACTATTTGAAGTGTAAGGTTGTAAAGTGAAGAGAGAGAGAGGAGGGATAAAAGGTACACATAGATATTTTTCGATTTAAAAATTGAATAGTACTTTATTTTTGGATCTGCTAATTGATCCTCTGAGTATAAAAATACCATTGCTTCTTGAGATCTAAACTTATATTTTATTCAAAGGCTCTAATGGATTAAAATGTCTTTGATTTTTTCATTCAAGATTGAATTGCTAATTTGGAACTTGAAAATGGTTGGCTCTTTTTTTTGGTTTGCAAGCACTTTATTTAATCATTTTTTACCAGTTATCTAGATTTCATTGCTGGAATCTAAGAAACAGTTGAAAAAGACTATGTTTTGGCATCATATTTTGGTTACAATAGATTGGTAAACATCTTGAAGGTATTTATGATATTCAGGTTAAAATTAACCTATTTTGAACAGAATTGATTCCAGAATAGCTCAGAAATTATTTAAAGCACGCTTGGTTTTGTCCTAAAGTGTTAAAATATGTTTATTCCATTAGATTACTTCTTTTTGAGTTGCAAATAAGATATTTTTAACGAATCCTAATTCCAGAAGAACAATTACATACATAGGTCTCCTTTTTTAGGTTTAACTGATGTACATCCTTTAGATTTGTTACAAAATCTTTTTTATCTTGAAAAACTTATGAATAATTATTCATATTTCAGAAGTTAAAACAAAGAAGAAACAGCAAGAAAATCATGGAAAAATAACACTCCAACAAATAATATCGAACTCATAATGATACTATTAGGGAATTCTAAACAATATTCTTCTGCACTTCATGATTTCATTGCAAACTTACTATTTTTTGAAAGATTTTAATCAATTTAAAGAGATCAATTTCATGCTAACGATAAATAGCTCTAAAGTCGAAAACTTCTAATAAATAATAACTTGTTCCTGATCAGGGATTATTTTTTTGGTTTTTTTTTTGAAATACCCTCCTTTGTATGAGATACCCACCCAGTTTAGAACAAAGAACACAATATTTTGAATTAATAAGAGAAAAATGATCTTTGATTAATTGATTATCATGACTATTAAAGGTGTTTGATTTGTATTACTGTTGCTTTTATTATTGAAAACAATAATTTCAAATAGTTCTAAAGTGTTTAGGATGAGCTTATCGAGTTTGTTCTAAAGGTTTTTTTCCAATAATTGTTAATTTCTATTGCTTTTTTGGCTTAGTTTAACTTTTTAAATGCAATAATACATCCCCCACTTATTATTCAAAATAAGCTTGTATCAGCAACCCTTCCTTGTATGTTTTTGCGCTTAAGAATCATCATTCGTTCTTTGATTTCTTGAAAAGTTTCTGTTTTTTATTTGGATTGTAAAAATGTAATTATTATTAGATTTAAATATTTCTTTAATTGGATTTGAGGTTGGTTATATTAGGGGTATAACCTATTCTTTACGTCTGGTATTTTCTTGATGCGTTATTTATTTCAAAGTAGAAGATTCTTTAAGTAATTTTTTCCCCCCAGCAAAACACGTAGATATCTTTGCTCTTTTCTTTAGATTATTAGTTGAATTACATTTTTGTTAATCAAATGAATGAAATGATTTGATGAATATTTCATTGTCTTCCAAAGTAAATGTAAGAAAGAAGAAAGAATAAATTGAACTTGAATAATAACATATTTTTATTCTCTCTCTATTTAGCATTAGAGAAGAGAACAAGGTTTGAAGGAATCTCAATCATTTTAGCTTAGGTCTAGATATTTCATTCAAATTAATTCTTGATCTAGAACTGTTTAGATTCTCCAAAAATAGCATTAGGCCTTCTCTTTTTGTCATTCGTCCATCTTAATCATAGAGGAGAATGAGGGATTGTTATTAAATTTTTAAAAACACCTACGATTTATCATCTGTAAAAGATTATCAAAACAATAAAAAATATTTTTTTCATATTTCATTTAGTTACACATTTCATAAGAGTTTTTATTTTTAGATCCTCTCAACGGTTTGGATGGAAGTCTTGATTAGTTTGAATTATTGAATTAGTATCAATTAATACGTTTGGACTCTAATGGTAATAGTCAAGTAAGGATTTAAAATTCCAGCCTGGACCAAGTAAACCTTAAATATCTTGAAATGAATTTAATTCAGTTTCATTAATAATCCCGAGATATTTCTAACAAACTCAACAAAGAGGAAAAAGATCCAAAAATACGATGCAAAACCCTAAAATATTCATTATTGTTACTGCCATCCTATGCCATTCGTTAACTTCGGTTCTTTCCTAAGACTACCAAGGATTCAATTTGGTGAGTTACTTCTGCAGTCCAGAAGAAAAAGAAATAATTGACCTCACTTCATCTGAACCATACATCCCTGTATGTGCTGTTTACAGCCCCGCAACTGAATTGGTTTAGAAAAAGTAGACTGTTCGGAATAGAATATCAGCTTGCACAAATGACTGGGTAGAATTTGTAGCATACGGATCTTGTGAACTCTACGGTCTATTCAGCTCAATATGTCCTCCACCTGATGCTCCTTGTCAAATCTAGAGATAAACAGTCTGTGCTTACAAGTACTTCTAACCATTTTGTCATCGCTATCCTTGTCGTCAAGAGTTCGGAAGTCCTTGCTCTGCTTGCTTGAAAAAATTTCTTTTCTACACCATTGGGCCATGCTAATGAAATGAAGCAATATCATAAGATCATAAATACTTGTTGAAATAAAACTATGTGTGTCTGTGTGTGCTTGATATTGAAACCTTTCAGATATTTGAAAGGTTTTAGAATTGTTGTTGAAAATAGGAGGATAATTAGTATTATTACTATTAAAAATGAGTGACAGGATTCAAAATAGATTACTTAAAGTTTACATAAAAAAAGATAAGATAAGATTTTAAAAATTGTTTTGCAAAAGAGAGAGATTTTTCGATTATTCAGAAAATAATTCTGATTCTTTTGATTCTTTAGGCTGTTATCTCTTGGATGCCTTGTTAGCTGAAACAATTAAAGTCAATTTTTTTATCATCTCAGCTATATGAAAACTAATATATTGGTAATGGCTATTATGTGTATGGATTATAGTCACTAGGTATTTACTATTATAATTATCTATGCTGAGACTAATTTAACGATTATTGACTAGCTATTCCTCCTTATGTTTATTGTGACGATAAAGTCTACTTAGGGTTAAGCCATTCTTTCAATAATTTTCTTTAATCCTTCGCTCTTTCTATTTTATCTTACCCGTTGCTTATTGTCATGTATGATTGATCATATTATCCAGGACCAGGACAATACAGCGGATTCTTACTCGAGAAGTAATTTATGTATTGATTTTCACCGAATCTATCTCGTTGATCGGTAACGAACATGAATGACTCATGTTTATTGTCGTTTTCTTGATAATTTTGAAGATTTTGTTTATTACTCTCTTTGATTATTTTATCATAATCTTAACCTGCTGCGTTTATTTTATGCATAACTGCACTTAGTTTAGTTTTGACTTCACTTAGCTGCACTGTTTAGGATCTTTGTCTCCCCGATTTCATAGGATTATTACTATTATTGTTGTTGTTTTGTTTATTTTTTATATTCTTTTCAATCTTCTAAAACTACGATTTTTACTCATAACATCCTGGCCCAGGAAGCTCGTGTTCTCTCTGCAAAAACGATTGATCAAGACATTGTTCCCTCGAGGCTCCACGAAAACATGAGCGATGAGTTTACTTATATTTATTTTAAACTACATTCTAACCGTCTTCGATTAACCCTGCATCTCTAAAACTAGATTTACCTCCAACCAATGACAAATTCTAGAGATTCATATTTTCATGATGGAAAGATGATTAAGTAGTGTTTTTATCTTCTTCATTGAGTATTGACAGCATTCCCTGATCATGAGAGGCTAAGTTTTAGCTTAATGCTTTGAATTTTCGTTATTATCGATTGCTCGACAAAAGGTCTTTATTTTTAGATTTGAACGCAGTGTCTTCAGTTGGCTCGTAGGATTTATACTTTTCGAAGAGATCCATTAGACCTGCTTTAGATGAAGGTATTATATAATAGGATTTCTGTTTTTTTTTAGAAGGGAATATAAATGTTCCTTTTGTGTCTAGTTATTTCATTTTTGGAATGATCTTAGCTTTAGAAGCTGTTACTTATTGATTTATTGCAAAGTTATCGAATATTGTTGTATGCATGGCTTTTTCAGCTGTCATTGCACGGACGCTCAATTTCTCTTCTGGTGGTAGATTAGATATGAATTTTTCTTAAATTTTCTTGAGTTTGGCATCTTCAGTCTTTCTGGAAGTGAACCTAAACATTCAAAGAATCAGCCCAATCAACCAACAAACGTTCCAAGGGATAAAGGTAAAAGTAAATAGATCTTATTGGAGATTTTACAAAGTATTATTATCGTTTTCCTTTATTGTTTTGTTTATTAAACAATTCAGAATTCCTCAACCAATCAAACTAAATACACAATTTTAGTTTTATTATCAGCAAAAATATAAGAGCAGTGTTACTTCAACAGCTTTATATACAAATAAATAGTCTTTTCATTAGTTTAAAGATTAAATAGATTTCATATTGTGTTTTTTATTCAATTTTTAATAATACTTTTATTTCTGCAAAAAAAAAGGAAATAAAGACATTTCCTTAATAATAACTTTTCTCTTTAACACACCTTAATATTGAGGGATATTTGTAAGGATCCTCTTGGTGAGCATGCATTATATCAAAATAACAACTAAAATAATCAATCCACCTTTCATTTTATGTAGCAGCTGAGCTTCTTGAGTACCAAATTTTTGGTTTCGATTTCTTTATCTAATTTGAGCTTCATCTCAATGAGTCCTCTTGCTTTTTCTTTCTTCACTCTTTCGTTGTCCCATAATAGAGTGTCGACACGTTTCTCAAACGCTTTCTTCATTCGATCAAACTTAAGAAAAGAAAAAAACAAAGCAAATGTTTTCAAAAAAAGACCGCAGAAAATTTGCTTGTATCGAAAACTCCCATTTGTAATACCTCTTCTTTGAGTGCATTTTCATAGGAATCAACAGCTTCTTCAGGTGAAGAGTATTTCTTAGAGAAATTGCTATAAAGAAGGTTCTTTTCTGTCTTCAGAGTCTGCACTTGTTCTTAAAGATCATAGTATTATTCTTGTATTCCTTCTGTTTTAATTTTCAGATCCTCTAACTTTTCCTTGAGTTTTCCATTCTCATTTTCATACTCTTTAAGTCTTGATTCGTAGAATTACTTGGTTTCATCTATTAATCCAGTCCAATACACTGGATCATCTTTGTAACTATCTGGTGTTTTCCCAATCACTTTCTGATGAACAATCGGTTTAGTATTACTACTATTAGCTTTGATTTAGCTCATTTCTTCTTCCTGCGTTTCAATCTTCGCTTCTAAATCAACAATCTTTTCTTCCAATTCCTTAATCTGAAAGTCTCTCTTTAGAATCGTTTCATCCAGTTCCTTTTAACTTTCTTCTAAGATCTTTATCTTGTCAGTTTCATTGCTTGCAGAGAAATTTCCAGATTCCCTCGAAGCTAGCTTTCTCGCTGAACGAAGTAGATTTCCAAATCTTTCGAGGTTAACCTAGCACACCGTGTATTTCGAGGATAAATATGTCCCACTTGCTGCCATCATTTTCAACTTTGACTATGACTACTTCTAATCTTTATCAGCTGATTAATCTTCTTTGACGAGATTATTGTAACTATCATCATATCTCATGAGGGTTAACATCTCAAATTCAGTTAGTTTATTTGACACTACATCAGCTACCTGACATAGCCTAAATAGTTTCTTCAGCGATTCTTCAGCATCGCCCTTGCATCCTAGTGCTTCAGTTAATTTTTCAAGATCAATCTCCGCTTTCAATCTTTTATCAAGAGAAACCTTGATGTTTCCTTCGCTGTTTGCTCCTAGCCATTTTTTTAAACTTGTTTGGTAACTTTTCCCAAATTCAATTCCTCCGGTGGATCTTAACTTATTATCCGGGTCTAACTAATTTATCTCATCTTGCAGTTACATCAAATCTGCCTTTAGGTTACTAGCCCATGCGACTTCATCACTTCCTAGAGGAATTACGTTTAAGCTATATAGACTATTATCTTCTCCTGAGGATGAATTTCTTTCTCTTGAAGATGGACGGAATCCCTATCCTGATATCCTCATCCTTGCCATACCTCCTGAGCTACTAGCTGAGAAGCCATTCGATTATCGAAGCTAACTCTCACCTAAGGGAATATTTGAATTTGATGGTCTCTTAAAGCCTTTGCTATTGTCCATGTTGTAGTTTTAGAAATCCTAATAAAACAATCTCTTTTTTTGTTAATCTGTCCCTTGAAATTGAATTGTTTTCTTATTTAAATCTTGGTCTTTTATTAAGTTTCAAACTCTCAAAATGAGTGATTAAAAAGCAAATCAAGAAATCAATGAAAATTAAGGGATGCTTCTTTTGCTATTTTAGATGTTTCATTAATACATTAAAATATAATATTTATTCATAATAGATGCATTCTGATGTCTATCATGTAGTTAAAACAAAAAAATGCAAAAACTAAATTACAAAACAAAAATTGTTGCAAAATATAAAAATGTGAAGGATAATTGTTTTTCTTGGATTTTTTTAAACTATTCTTAATTTCTGAGATCTCAAGGAGTCAACAAATAAAGAAAAAGGATAGATTTAAGCTATTTAATAAATCTCACTCCTCAAACAAAATGAAGATACAGTTAAACAATTTATTTTAAAAAACATAAATCAGAACAAAAATAAACTAAATTACATGTTTTTATATTACTTTTTATCTAACAAATAATAATCGATTTAATGTACTGAACTTTCAATTTGATATTGTAGGTAATAGCATTCTCAAACAAAAAAAAATTTGCGAGTTTTTCTTTTTATTAACTGGATAAAAGATGTGGGGTAATTTACTGTTTGTAATAATTTAATCCAATCCTTTTTGATTTATCTTACAGCATTTGGATAATTGGATGGCTAGATTATGTTTTCTCTCGAAAATTTAGTATTTGGAATTAACAATCAATTTTAAAAAAATAAGAATTAAATGTATCTTTTTTGAATGAAAATGCTGCCTGAAAAGGAATCAAAGAAATGTAAATTATCTCAACCTTACAACAACAACAAAAATATCCTGAAAAAAAAAAGTATTTTTGTATCTTCCAAGGATGAATGAAAAACATACTCAAAAAATAAACAAAGACTATCCTTCTTTAAACTAATGTTATCTCATAATGAGGCTTTTTAATTTGTATTGTTCCTTCAACAGATTAAATTAACATAGCTAAATCTAATACTCCTGCTGATGAAACGATGTTGTGTCGATTCAAATAAATAATTAGCTAAATACTTCTCTCTAACCTACTAAAAATAAGAAATTTAAAGTCTATTATGGAAGATTAGAACTAATTATTAGGTTGTTATTTTTTAAGATAATTACATTGCAATTTTTAAGATTACTAATTTCTTCGTTCTTTCAAGGGGTTCACTGTCATTTGGATACATAACTGATTAATTATTTTTAATTCAGTAAATTGAGTTAATTTTTATTTTATTTTTCTTGCCTCCTCTTACATATTTGATTCTGCAGGAAATCAACTCAAAATGAAGATCCGACTTGATTATTGCTTTCAGACTAATTCTTAATGTATTTTGTGCAGATCTGAAATAGTAAAACGTTTTAAGTTAACTGAAATTTGTTTCCTTTTTATTAGATTGATGGTATATTTCTGCTAACCGAGGATGTTACACTATTGCTGGAAGATGAGAATGGTAAAAAACATCAAAGGAAGAAAAGAGAGTTTAATCAAAAGAAATAAAAAGCATAAAAGATACATAATACTAGCTGTAATTTAGTGGAAATCGACTTAGTATTTCAAGAAAAAGCTTCTTTTATTTGAGATTAAGAAAATGAGAAGAATAATTTAGATTAGGTCAAGATTGAACTGTAAATCTAAAAGATTAAACACAAAATTGATTTATTATTTTTGGTTTTAATTACCTTTTGTAAAACGTTACTGAGAAATAAAAATAAATACATAAAGTTATAGAATGGCACAGAGGGAAAAAATGCCCCAGAATATAGTCACTCTTAGCCCTCAATAGATTGGTTTTACTCATGTTTCTTCTCTGCCTGACATTGCTAGTCCAGTTATGGCTACAGAAACTCTCCCATTTTCTCAAATTGGCATGCAGAAAGCAACATCTATTAAGAATGGTAATAATTTTGGTAATATTGTGGCAGAAGGTTTCCCTTAAGCACCTAAATCCATAAAGAAGGCTCGCTTGTCTGATAGCGGTAATATTCTTCTGTACAAGCATATGTAGAAAAATATATTCTCTTCTGAGAGTAAGTTGCTATCCGAGGGAGGAGGTTCTGTGCAAGAATTTACTTTACCAAAGATAAAAGTGGAAAAGAATGCAAACTTATTGGTTGAACTACCAATCTTGGATGCTTTGAAAAGAGACCGAAAGAGGAATGAAACAGAAACAGAGAAAATCCATGGAGTTTAGAACTCAAAAGAGGATAATTAACTGACTGAAACAAGAGAAAAATATCTTTAAAAAAACAGCAAATCAATGGGAAATATGCTGTAAGATTGGCTGCTTAATAGTAATTAGCAGCTTAATTATTCATAGATTAAGCAGTAAGCACAATAGTAATAGCTTATTTCATAGTTATAAAATTAATCTGGCCAAACAATCTCAGCAACAATCAAAACTTCTTTTAGAAATAACATTTTTAGCAATGAGTCAACACCGTAGCATGGCAGTAAAGGAACTAGCAGTAGTTTTGCACATTAATTTCCTTCTTAATAAAAAGTCTATGATGCCTACGAAAAGCAGGTCATTGTCTCAAACACATTTAAATCTCCAACATCTATTTTCAGCAAGAAACTGAGAGAAAACACTTCAATAGATTTATATTCTGGTGTAGAAAAGTAGCAGCTCGTTAAAAATAATATTTTTCATGCCAACTATGAAAGCAGTCAACCAAACCATAAGTAAACTAATCATGATAGTGTCAGCTTAAACCAAAATTTAAATCTTCCACAGTTAGATAACTAAGTTGTTGATTTACAATCGAATTCGCCCATTAAAAAAATTAATAAAAATTCTGAGTAAAAATGGAATCCCTTTTAAAGAAATGAAATTGGAACATAATTCTCCACTCCCCAATACAAGACTGATATTCTTTCATCAATCCTTGGACTCAGTGAAGGTGTACCTACGCTAAACCCTCGAAGTCTCGAGTAAAGGAATTTAGCTCAAGAACTATTGAAAAAAGCCCCCTTGCATTTTGATTTTTCAGCAAATAATTCGTTTTCAACAAAATAAATCCCCAAAATTGATAAAATCAATCACAATAAATAGAGATTATCATCACTTTTGGCATCAGAAATAACTCCAAATTCCAAATTTTCTGATGATGCTAAGGAGTTTCTAGGATTATCCAAAGGAAATAGCAATAACAACAATAAATTAAATGCTGTTTAAAGCAGCTCTAAATTAATAAACCTGTCGATTTTTAAGAAGCAATCTTATAAAGAAGAAGAAAAGTAAAATCAATCTTAACAAACATAACAACAATTCTAACTTGAAGATCACAAGAAAGATGATATTTCTCAGCAGATTATTCCAGATATTATACCACCTCCATAGAAACAAATAATAACTTCCAACCTTAGATTGTTTATTGAACCTAAAAGTGAATCTGAAATAATACCAAAAGCCCTACCACAGTATGAATAATAATCTTAAAATTTACCTTAAAAATTAGAAATTCCATTAAAATCAGCTATTATTAGAGGGCACAGAAACTCATAATAGCTATCTCAATCTTCAGTGGTTTTAAATTAAAAATCTCAAAACGACTCAAAAACTCCTTCAAAATAAGAAGAATTCCAGAATAATTAGACAGCAGATCATCCTCATAAAACAGTAAACCATGAAGAAATATTCAATGGTATGACATTAGCTTAGGCTTGGAAAATTGATCAAGATGAACATATCTCTCATAATGTTTCTACCACCAAAAATACTGAATTAGAATAAGATAATTTTTTCCATTACAGATTCATACCTAGAGCTCCAGTACCAAGCAAAGGGATTTTGAAGGCTCGTTATTCTGAGCCATAAGTTGTGATATAAACATCAAATAACGAAAATAAATTAGAAAAAGAAAACGCTGAGAATGGTTAGTTAAAGAGTGAGCACGTGATTATTCTTAATGGTGAGTTGAAAAAAGATGATCAAGATGGAGTGATAAAGTAAGCGAAAAATGGCTAATTAAGTAGTCAAGATGAGAAAAAGCAAGAAAGCTATAAAAATATTAAAACAAAATAGAAGATAATAGAACAAATAACTGGTACTCCATAAAGAAAATATGTTAATTTTTAAGATGTCCTAAAAGTAATAGATTTTCATAAAGGCAAGGAGATTTTAGAAAAACTCAATCATCCTGTGGCTAGAGCTGTTTATCATTGAAGAAATGTTAATAAATTAGTAAAATAAGAATTGCTTGTAATGTTGTCGTCCTTAAACAAAAAAAATTATACAACAAAAATACTTCCCAGAGTAAATTTTTTTTTTTGGAGATAGAAGAACAATTTGTATTTAGCAAAAGGATATGTATCAAGGTTATTTTTTTTATCTTGTAAACGAGTAGAAGAATAATGTGTGGCGATTAATGCTTACAAAAATATATTAATCAAAGCATAGTAATTTATTTTAGAAGAGTTGATAACTCCACAAAAACAATTTTTTCAAGAGGAAACCACTTTGTTTAGCGTAACTGGAGATTTAAAGACATTTCAATGATGCACCCAGAGAACTAGTAATAAAGGAAAAGCCTTCCAATCTCAAACCATCACCATAAACATGGCAGCATGGACAGCTAGATAAGGCATAGTTCATTTGAAGTATTCATAAATAAAAATAACTACGAATTAAATGGCCCTAGTCCTTATTTTCTGGATGCGGAGAGGAAAAACTTCACGAGAGGTAACTTTTAGCTGGGATTTGTTGTATGAGAAACACGTTTACATCTTGTTTGTTTGTTGTCGCAGAAAGAATTTACTCCAGTAATGGAAGCTAGAATCTCTTAGTGCATCGTAAGATACAAGAAATATTTGATTTTTTGCCAATATTTTGGATGTTTCTGCTTTTTTTTGAAAGAGGAGAATAGCAGATTAAATAATAATATTTTCCACAAGAACGCCTAAAGAGACAGAGAGAATCATGCTAAAAAATCAAATACTCCTTAATCACATCGATAAGAGTCTCAACTTGAATAATGTTAATCTCCAAATAATAATAACATCTCTTTGGAATATCTATGGAAAAGCAACGATCGTCCAATTTCAAGAAATACAAATAGTCTAATGTAATTTCCATCGAATTATCCTAATTAAAGTGCTTTAGATATCGAAAGGAAGGAAAGGAAATTACACATCGAAGACAATAATGCAGATAAGATTTTGAATTTAGAAAAAAGGAATCTACCTGCAATGTTTCCAGTTTTAGATAATCGCTCTTCAATCTTCTCAAGGTATTTTTGCTATTTTATTAGTTTTTGGTATGAAGAAAAGAATAAACTAAAATAAAAAGAAATTTTTTAAGAAAAGAATAGGTTAATTTCACTAAATAGGACAAATTCTGAAAAAGATGGATTTACCTAATACATTTAAAAAATGAAAAAAAAGAAATTAGATTATTTCAATGTAATTTGAGCGTTCACTTGAGAACAATAGAGACTTTTAAGCACAAGTTATTCAAAGCAAGAACACAGTTTTTTAAAACAAACAGTAGATGTGATTGATTGATTGGGTGTTAAAAGCGTTGATTAATAAAAAAAAAAGGCTAGAAAAATAATTAACAAGATTGAGATAAAGACCAAAGCAATTTTGATTTGATAACTATCCATGATATTTCATAACCATAGTACGTTTATTATCAGAAAAACAGGTTTCAATTCGCATCCCTCCATTTCAAACACAACAATAGCATCTACACCTCAGTTGCATCCAGATAAAATACCGAACTCTCCAATCTTACCTGTGTGTATATCCAACGACAACACCATCAACAACAAGCGCAAATATTATTTAAACTAAGAATACTCTTTAAATGCTTAAGCAAAACAAAGTTAGCCCAGAATATCTTAAGAAAATCATCTTCTAAAATAAGATTACACTCCAAATTCTTTTAAAAGCCAATCAGTTATTACTACTAACCCTCCTCGTTTTAACGTTTCTAAGCCTCTTTCTCGCAAAAGTGAATCAAATCTCGAGCTCAACTAGTAAATCCTAACCAATGCATAATTTCATCCAAGGTATAGCAATAACTTCACATTGCAGCAAGCTAAACTTGATCTTTCGAATAATTTTCAATCCCGCATTCCATCAAGAGATTCTCCTCTTCCTCCTCGATCTGCTGCAATAAGTGATGTAAAGCAGTTAGTTTCGCATTAAAATGGAATCGATGGGTTATCTAAACTCTCAATTTTAAGTGGAGCCCCTCCATAAAGCTTCCCTTCTTTGAAACCAAATTCTAGCTTCAAAAACACTTTAAGCTTAGCCCCTCTTTAAACGATTTCTCCAAATAAATAAAATTTCACTATGGCTTTGAACTAGCCTTCCGAAAGGGGAACCAGCTAAAGAGATTCAGAAGGAGAAGGGATAATTTCCGCTCGAAATGAATTACTCACTCCCTTAAAAGGATTCTATCAAGATTCAAGGGTAACTACACAATAATTGTGTTTTAAAAATCAAAATATTAATCTCCTAAATTCTAAAAAATAAGATTATAATTGATCTATATAGGGCTACATGAAGGAATTCGAAATCCATTTTTCAGTCAAGACTAGAGCAGGATAGTACAGCCCTCATTTGAAAAAGATAAATTAAGACACTTCAATTAGCATTCCGAATTTCTCAGCAGATAATTCATGCAGCTTGTTTGGAGTATGTGATGGACATGGTAGAATTATTATGATTTCTTTTTTGGGTGAAAAGAAGAAAGAAAGGAGGGGATGAACAAAAATGAATTGTGAAACATACATATTTTTAAAAAATAAATAATTTAATAGGTTTTCCCACTTAATTTAGGAGTGTCAATCTAAATATCTCAGCTGAAACAGTCATTTACATCTTTTTCCTTTTCCTTGGGAATAAGATTTTAATTTTTTAATTAAAAACAAGAAGATTCTTATCCATTTATCCAATTTTCACTTTATTATCTTTTTTATCTCATTTTTTAATTAATTCATATTTTTTAGGTGAATATGGACACATTGTCTCCGGATTTGTAAAGAAGAATCTTCCAAAGGCAGTGATAAAACAAATAAAATCATCTGGAGGTTGGTAGAATGAAGACATTAATCTTTAGAAAATTCTCACTAAATCATTCTAATCTGTATCAGTTGAATTATTAAGTTCAAAAGTAGACACATTTATGAGTGGTACTACAGCGGTTTTTGTATTAATACGCAATAATATCCTTTGGTGTTCGAATTGTGGTGATTCTCGAGCGATTTTAGGAAAATAAACGGGAAAAAGCCATAAGCCAGAATGGCGAAGTTTAGCTTTAAGTGAAGATCATAAACCAGATATTGCTCGAGAGAAAAAGAGGATTTTAGAACATGGTGGAAGAGTTGAACGATCAGAGAGTAATGAAAATTCAGTCTATCGGGTTTGGAATTCTACAAAGGAAGGACCTGGATTAGCTATGGCTCGTTCTTTAGGTGATAAAGCAGCGAGAGATCTTGGTGTTATTTCAGAACCTGATGTTTATGAAATTCTTTTAAAAGAAGAAGATAAATTCATAATTATCGCAAGTGACGGGGTTTGGGAGTTTCTCTCTAACAATGATGTAATAATATCACCAAATTGTTCAATTAACATGAGATTTAATAAATAGACCTATTTCTAATTTATCTAATTTTGTTTAACAATTAAGGTAATAAAAATTGTCATCCCGTTCTACGCTTTAAACGATACTCAAGGTGCATCTGAAGCAATAGTTCAAGCATCTATCCAACAATGGCAGAAAGTAATTGACTAATTGGAAACATAAAGATATTTTTCATGACTTTTCCATTGTCGAATTATAATAAGTTTGAATTAATTTTTGGTTTTTTTAATTAAAAAATTCCTTTTTTAATAGAACGACGAAAACGTGATTGATGATATCACATGTGTTGTTGTCTTCTTCAAATCGCATGAGGGCAATAAAAAGATAGTCTAGTACGAATGAGTTGTTTTCAAAAAAGTCTAGAACTAACAAATCCTTCAAGGGTTTTCTCGAAAAATTTCAAAAAATCCTTCAACCCCAAACAAAACAGCTGTGTTTGTCATCTTTTATATCTTATTCTCTCCCACTTAGTTTTTCAATTTACAGTCTAGAGTTCAAATCTCTCTAAATTTTTATTAAAAAAATATCTTTTTCCTAAACAAAAAAATCCTGTTAGATCTTTAATAATATTACTAAACGTGTGCTTCTCTGAAAGTATCTTTGATATTTTTGACGTTTTAATCCATAAAAAACGTCTTTAAATTGTGCGCCACTGAGAAAATAAATACACATTAGAAATTCAAAAATAATTAATTAAAGTTATTACAAAAAGTATCGATGAAAAAAAGTATGAAACTCTTCCCATGTTTTCTAGCTGTGATAGCACTGACATCAGCACTTGCAGCTTCAGAAGACAGCCAACCTTAAGATACTGATCATTGTTGTAATTCTAAAGTCATAAAACTTACCAAAGAAGACTATTAACCTACCAAGCAAACCTCTGAAAGTCTTATCGTTTTATGGCATGGATCTGATAGATAGTCTCAAAAAATCCTCACTGATTGGCCAAAAATCATCGAGCTTCTGGCGTCAAAGAGCCTTTAATCAACAGTTGTAGCAACTTCAAATTATGAGTATCTCAAACAAACCGCTAAAACTGACGGAATCACTAAATCACCAGGTGTTGTTTTGTATTTCCAACATGGCCTCTAGAAGCTTAACTACAACGGATACATGACTCTTCCTGATATCTCAACTTGGGTACAAAAAACACTTAGTAATCCACGCACTCCTTCAAAGCCTATTTACAATATTACTCATCTGTAAGATAAAGTTCGAACCTTCTAGGAATTCGTATTTTTTGTTGGCTATTCTTAAGAAACTCCTGAGTTCAAGGCATTCTACAAAATGGCTGAAAAACGTAAAGAAATCAGCTGCATGCATTCTTTTGAGAAAGAAATCAGAGAACAATTTCATTTGCCTGAAGAAAATGGATAAGGTTTCTTCCTTGTCAGTAAGAAAGAAGAATAGCAAGGTTTAAACTTTGTCACTAAATATCAAGGCGATCTCTTAGACACGGAAGAGATAAAGACATTCTTGAAAGTCATGGATGCAAGAGGACTTAAGATGTTAGAGTCGAATTAAGTCAATCAAATCAACTAGGGAAAATTACCAAATCTTATTCTTGCATTGAATGACACTTAATCTGAAGAAGTTAGTCAAGAGATGAAGGACTAAAACAATGAGTTAAAGAGCATATTCTTAGAATTAAGATTCAAATATGTAAATTAAGTGCAGCTCTAAATTCTCAATCTCACTGAATAATCCTAGTAAATTCTTGTTAATGACTTTGAACTTGGCAATAGATAGCCACCATACTTGATGCTGGTAGAGCCAACAACTTAGACACCATCGAAATATTTTTTCAGAGGAGACAATATCACATTAAACTCAACCATTCAATTCTATGAAGATTTCAAGGCTGGAAAATTAGAAAAAATCATATCGTAAGAAGACCCAATCGATCCAGAAATTCAAGAAAAGTTGCTTGTTAAATCTGCAACTACTTCTAATTGGAATCAACTTGTAATCGAATCTCCTGTCGATGTTGTTGTGTTCTTCTACGGTATCGAATCTCGTGAATGTCATCAAATGAAACCACAATTTTATCTTCTTGCTCATAAACTCCAAAATAATAAGAATCTAAGGTTTGTGAGAGTTAATCATGTCCTCAACGATATTCCTGACTACCCATTGGGGAAAGTGCCCTAAATTATTATATTCTAAGCGAACACTTAGCGTTCTACAATCTCAATGATTTACTAACGTACAGCTGATAGCATGATTGAAGCTCTTAGAGATTCAGTGACATTCCCTTGGGTTGAACCAATTCCAAATTCTGAGATAAATACGAATGATATTTATATTGACAAAACACCAAGGGAATTAGAATTTGAGTAAGATATGAAAAAGTAAGAGAAGAAATACAGACAATAATAGAAAAAAGAAGAAAGAGAAATGAAAAAGAAGCAGAAAGAAGAAGAGGAATTGAAGAAATAAAAAGAAGTAGATGAAAAAGTCAAAGAATCCCTTGAGGCAGAAAGAATAGCGAATACCCAAGAGTTTGAGCAGAATTTGGAAAAAATAGAAGTTAAAAAAGATTTGTGAAAAATAAAGATAAAATTTCCCTTTTCAAAAATCGAATATGATGAAGCATAGAATTCTATTGTAAAGTTATTCATTTTATATATATTTTTTAATACTATGATATTCATAAATATTTGTTGTTTTTGAAATAATGCAAAAATATTCTCAGAAAAAATTCAACTATTAAGCAACAGTACACACGTTATTTTTCATTTTTACTCATATTCTTCAATACAAGTGAATGGTTTAAATATCTCTTTGCAAGGAAACAACAGGCTGCTCCCACGATTTTTGATTAAAAAAATGCATAAAAAATGACGTAATTGAAGAGAAACATGAAATTTAGCTAATCAAAAGAACATTAAAAAACCAATTTGAATAAAAAATACAACAAAATAAAAAAACCATCAAAAGTAATAGTATTCTGGCGATATTTAATCAAAAGAAACACCAAATCTAATAACTCTTCTAGCATACCTATTCTACAATAAACATTTACGCACACTTTCTAAAATAAATGATCGCCTCTAGTAGTGCAGAAGCAGACATCCAAACTGAAGAGGAAGATCATAGTAACGATCTTTAAATAGTCTCCTTCTACAAAAATACCCCTAATGAAAAATTCACTTTCAAGTAAATGAAAGTCGAGCCGTTATGGAAAGCTATCCGATCTGGAATGACATTCCATTTATATTCAGATTTCTACCTTGATTTGGATGTGGTCTAAAGAAAATCCCCCAAAGAGCAAATGATAGCTTGCTCTCATTTTAAGAGAGTTGTAGAGGTAAAACATCTAGTTAAAGAGCAGATTGTGATACTTAAAAATGAAAATATCACTCCGCCACTAAAAGACTTCAGAGTTCTAACTTAAATCCTTTCATAACAACGATACAAGAGATTTAAAGTGCTTTCTAATCTTTTGAAAGAATACTAAAAAGTTATTTTTGGCTACGATTAGCAGATTTCTTTGCTTCGAGTGCAGAGTCTCTTGAATGAGGCGAGTATGGAAGCTAAATTGTAGGCGAGAAAGGAATATTTCGATAATAAAATTAAAGAAAGATTTAATGAACTCAATTAAGAAGGAGCATTTTTCACATACAATAAAGCTTCTATTAACATTCAAGATGGACAATTTGAAATCTCAGAACAAGGATTTTCTGATTCTTTGATTAGTCTTCTTGGTTCAGATCCAGAGTAATTCTCAGCGACTGTAATGCGTCGAGGACTATTATGTATTGTGGAATAGAGAAATAGAGATATTTTTAACATTGGAAGGTTAACTTTTGAGATATTTGAGGCTGAAAAGAAAAATATAGCTTTTAGAGGTTGTGAGGCATCGCTGCTTTCCTTCGATGAATAGCGAATAACCTGTCCTACAATAATCGAGCATTTTTTCATCGATTACCCACCTGAACTGCAACTTTAGAGTTATACAAATGAAAACACAGAACTTATGGTCACAGAACATGCATTTCTTGTAATATATGAAGTTTCAATAAACACACTCAAGTAAGTCATCGCTACAAGAGCTAATAATCCTGTTTTCCAAAATAATGAATGGGTGAATGATTTTGGATACTCAGTAATGAGCGAAATACTCCTTGATAAATTCTACTCAGAAAATTAGCATCCTAAATAAAGGTAAACTTGCTCTTTTCCAAGTATTTCCTTTCCAGAAGGTCTTTTCTCAGTCTGAATTGTTTCAAGAAAGTATTTACTGATATAACTAATGGTTCAATCTAGAATTTCTCAAAAGTAACTGAACAGGAAAATATATAAATTACATTTTACTCCTTATCACTACCCATTATTTTTTTTTTTTGATAAATAACACGTTTCATTTTTAGTTTTCTTGAGAAGAAAAAGATGAACTTTTTAATAATTTACATATTTAAATTTTGTTTTATGTCTTATGGTTTTAAATCATAATTTATTAGCTAAAAGGAACATTTTAAGCGGAAAGTGGAAAAAATAAATGACTTTCCTTTTTAGAAATAAATCAATTATAATTCTTTAGCTTAATCTTCCATCATTTTGGTTTCCAAAGTAAGAATAAATGATAATAAATTGATTAGATTAAGTGTGTGCTGCTGGATTACGTCATATGGATTTTTCTGATCTTGAAAGGAAAAAGTTAGGAAGAAAGGAATATTTCAAATGAGATATTATTTTACTTTATTACATTTTTAGCATGAAAGTTCTTGGTTTTTCGAAGATAAATAATTGAAAGGCAAAATTTGATTACTGTCGTTTAATTTTTTATTTGCGGAATTTATCGATTAAAAGGAAAACCCCCACTCGGGAAATATCTGTCTCTTGCATAAATAATTACATAAAATATTTAGAAATCTAAATCTAAAAAGGAAAAAACAACAAACAAATCAAATGATTCCAGATAATCCAGCTGTTATTGATCCAACTCTTGCAAGCCTCAAGAAGGCATTTAAGTCAGGCAAGACAAGACCAATTGCTTTTAGAAAAGCTTAACTTCAAAATCTTCTACGTGGTCTCAGAGATATGGAGAAAGAAATCATTGAAGCTGTTAGTAAAGATCTTGGATATGAAAACTTGAAAACAGCTAATTTATTTAGTCTGACTCCAACTACTGGTGAAGTGGAATATATTTTGAGGAACTTTGAGTCTTGGACTAAGAAACGTGAAGTTGACACTTCTCTTTTAGTTGGTCCAGGCAGCAGCTATGTCATCCCAGAGCCTTTTGGTGTAACTCTTGTCTTAGGCGCTTGGAATTATGCCTTCAATACAACTGTTGGACCAGCAGCCAATGCTATTGCCGCTGGTAATTGTGTTGCCTTAAAGCCTTCTGAAATGGCTCCATACAACTCCAATGTCATGAAAAAGCTCTTCGATAATTATCTAGGTAATACATTTAGCTATTTTAAGCAAAGAAAATACAGACAAAATTTAACAAGAATTTTATTGAAAAATTTCAGAAAAGTGTTTAAAATACAAAATAATTGTGAATATCTTAATTTATTTCTGCTTATATTTTAGACAAAGAGTGCTACACTGTCATCGAAGGATAAATCGAAATTGCTAAAGTTATCTGCTCAAAGCCTTGGGATCACATTATCTTCACTGGATCTCCTTAAAAGGGAAAACTCGTTGCAGCTGCTGCAGCATAAAATTTAATCCCTGTGACTTTGGAGCTAGGTGGTAAGAGCCCTACTATTGTTGATAAAACTGCAAATCTCAAAAATGCAATTCTCCGTATCTGCTCTGGAAAAATTCAAAACGCTGGTCAAACTTGCATCGCTCCTGACTTCGCACTCGTTCATCAAGATATTAAAGAGGAGTTCTTGAAATAGATGAAAGAGACTATTTTAACATTCACTTCAAATGACCCTGAAACCTCAGGTGATTTCGCAAGAATGATCAATGAATTCCATACACGCAGAATGGACTCCATGATAAAAAATCATGGTGGTACAATCTACTATGGTGGCAAAGTCGATGTGGCCAAGAAGTATGTGCAACCTACGATCATCGTTGAGCCAAAACTTGACTCAGAAATCATGTAGGATGAGATCTTCGGGCCTTTATTACCAGTTATCTTCTACAAAAATTTCGATGAAGTCATTGACCTTATTAACAGTCGCCCCAAACCTCTCGCACTCTATTACTTTGGAGAAGACAAACAGCAGAAAAAAAGACTCATCGAGGAAACTTCTTCAGGCGCTCTCTCCTTTAATGAATGCGTCATGCACTACATCAACAATACTCTTCCTTTTGGTGGTGTTGGTAATTCAGGAAGTGGTGCAGTTCATGGAAAAACTGGGTTCGAAAATTGTTCCCATCTCAAGCCAGTCCTTGATAAAAGTGGCGCACTAGGAACTGCTAATTCATACCCACTTTCTAGTCGATTCCCTCCTTATACCGATTCCAAGATCAAGACTCTCTTTTTCTTGATGAGTAAATTTGACATCTATCCCTCAGAGATCCTCAAATCAAAGGCCTTCCTTTCAGCTGCAGTGATAGTCCCAAGTGTTTTAGCTTATTACTTTAATCCTTTCTTCTGATTAAAAATCGAAATATTAAAAGACCGTTAACTGTTAGTAAACGCTTTTCTATGATTTGTTGCAATTGTTGTAAAAAAATAATTAAGAAAACAGAAATATTATTGTTGTAAGATTAGACAAA
>Ga0302271_10000079_pt1 | contig 76633 bp, 55 predicted proteins | sample III_Bog_N1_1_FD_198767 | JGI IMG/M metagenome (GOLD analysis project Ga0302271, IMG submission 198767) | Peat permafrost microbial communities from Stordalen Mire near Abisko, Sweden - III_Bog_N1_1 | ecosystem: Environmental > Terrestrial > Soil > Wetlands > Peat | place: Sweden: Abisko...
AGGAAAAAAGAAAATAAATATTACAAAAATAGGCATTTTCAAATATTTTTGTTAGCTCAAATTAGCTATCATCATGTTCTAATTGAGCATAAAGTTTTGGTTTTTGAAAAAATAAATTTATTCATTGCTAAATTGTCCACTAAGCTATCCATGTAAAATCCCATTCAAAAGTGATAATATTTTATTCATGTTAAACCCCTTTTGAAAGCCTTGCACCTCTGCTGTTCTTGGAGCTCTTCCTTAATTAATTTATGGGTAGAATTATTTGATTTAGAAAGATACTTTTAGTTTATAATTTGATGATTTATTATCTTATTTTTTTAAATTTAACTTTTGTAATTCAAATCATAGCATTTCTCATGCAAATAAAGAGGGAGAGTTTATAGATTTTACAAAGAAAAATTCATTATCTCAAGGAATACTCTAATTCCCTCTAAATTATTGTCCTATCTCATCTAAAAACTACCTCCATGTGGCATTGAAAGGGGAAAAAATCGCTCAGTAAATGCTTTTTCTAAAACCAGCGAAATCTTAATAAGATGGATTTCTTAAGAAAGAATGAAAACATCCATATGGTAGAGTATTGAATTAGAAGATTGGTTTTTCCTTCCTACTAATTGGATACTATTTCTGCCATTCATAAGCTATCAAGGTAATTAGAAAGGGATAATTAAGATGAGTCTACAATGAAAAGCGGCAATTAAATATTTTTGAATTTTTTCCTTGGGAGATAATTGATTGATTAGATAGACAAGTAATATTTCAAAAATCAAATTAGTTATTATGAGAAAGGAAGAAAAAGACTGAGGCTGCTCTATCCACTATCAAATAGGAACAAAATAATCAAATAAAGAACCCCTTCGATGAACAAAAAAATTATAATAATTTGAAAATTCAAAACAAAAGAAGAGATTGGATCTTTGAAAGAGGAAAAAAGGAAAAGAATCCTAAGGAGGCAGATTTAAGGGAGATAGAAATATAGTAAAACTAAGAAATAATATGAGTGACGAAGAAGATAATGATAATTACGGGGAATACGAGGAAGAAGATGATGATAATCTAGAGGTAAATAAATGGGTTTGGAGGGGTCATGAGGGGTATTGTATTTCAATTTTTGTTTTGGGTGGATTGCTTTCACAGGAGAGACCTGCAGCCGGCAAGAGAAAAGGGAAAAAGCTAAGAGATTAGACTCACAAAAAGAGGAAATCTGGAAGGGATGCAGAGAAAAGAGGAGCGAAAAATCTGTATTTTGAAAATGGTGCAGAAGAAAGTGATGGCGGTGAAGAAGATTCTGACCTGGACTTAGAGCAAAGATAGTTGAATAGTAAAAGATGGTTGGGATTTAAATGTTATGATTGATAAGGAATTTAGAAAGAGAAATAAGGGTGAGGATCGAATATGATTAATGACGGGGAGTTTTTTGTTATTTTTGAATGAAAACTACTTGATTCTTAGGAATGGTTTCAGAAAAAATTTCATGTATTTTTAAAAGAAATTTTTGTAAAAGCTCTAATACTAGTTCTTCAATTTCATAATGATTGACTACAAAAAATAATTGATTTCCAGCAAACATATTTCATTTCCCTTTCATTCATTTTTCATTAATCTCTTTGGTTTCTTTAAGGGGAGAAGAATGAGGCTTTATATCGAACTCGTAAGGCTCCATAGTTCTAAGATGTTGTCCGCTCGATGGAACAAGGAAACATTGAGGAACGATACAACAACATGAGGGACTACGATGATGAAGAAGAAGACGATGAAGATGATGAATACAACGACAACATGCCTGATAGTCTGAGGAAACATAAAATTAAAGCAAGAAGTGATCAGAAGATTTTCAGCATTCCGACGAGAAAAAACAAAGAACGAGAAGTTGTCATCTAGCTACTGAATAAATTCGCTATGCTCAGTGCTGAAAAACCCTATGCTAACATCTACTCGATATCGCATCTCCAATAAGTTGAATCCATGATCTACATCGAAGCCTGCTCTAAAACTGATGTCAGGAATTTCATTGGGGTAATACAAATTAATAAATAATAAAAAATATTGATTCTTATTTAAACTACCAAACCATCATATGCCTGCTTAGATTTGATTCCTTCATTGATTCTCTCCTTGATTATTTACCCAATATTTTTCTAGAATTATCATGACCTGAATGCGACTAAGATCGAGTTAATCAGCACTGAAGATTTTCTAAATCTTTATCAAGACAAAGAACAAGAGAAATTCAATGTCGAAGCGGGTATGTTCGTGAAAGTAAGTCCTCGCTGCCGTAACAGTGATTACGTGAATGACATGGGGTAGATCTATTAAGTGAAAAACCACAATAAAGTCGTCGTGCAGCTGATTCCTAGAATCAACATCGTAGACATGAAAAAGAAAGCACTTTAAGGAAGGAGAAAGGGAAAAGATGAATAATTAGAAGGTGAAGGAGCTGACGATGAAGAACAAAAGAACAATGACAGCAAATTTAACAAGAAAAAATACCCCGTCTATAAGACTATCAAGGAAATCGAAGATACCCGTCCAGAACAGTAGTTCTTCTCCAAAGCAGAGTACGAAGATACATTCAGAGATAACTATGCTTATAAGCTAGTCTCTGAGATGTTCGAACCAGGTAAGATAACATTTCAACTCAGCATTAACCTTCATTTTTATTTTTTTTCTTGGTATTATTTGACACAAAAAGAGGGTGAACATTGTGGGTATGTCTACAAGACATTCAACTGCAAGGATCTTATCTTGAACTACCAACCGAGCACTCTCGAAGAATTGAAAAAGTTCTTTCCTCATATTGAAACAGATAAAATCATCGAGCAGAACTAGAAATTCCTCAAGAAATCAAATGCCTAGACAAACTTTTTCATTGGCGATTCTGTCATGATCAACGGTGGGCAAGTTAAAGGTCTCAAGGGGAAGATCGTATCCTTGACAAATGACACAGCGAAGATTGTCATTCGAGGGAAGAAGAAAGAAACGTTCGAAGAAGAAGTTGAAACGAAATATCTTGTGAAGTATTTTGAAGATGGGCAAAGAGTCAAAATTATCGCAGGAAGCAGCGAAGGAATTGTAAAATAATATTTCGATTTTTTGGATTTCCAAAAGATGCCAAAAATAGTGTTTTAAAATGTGTACTGTTTGAATATTTCATTCTGAGATTTTGTGTTATTTTTCATTCAGACAGGTACAGTCTTGAGCACGAATGGTGATATTTGCTCAGTGTTTACTGATAATCGTAATACAATCGAAGTACGCTCGAAGGATCTAGGTGTCACTGGAAAACTAGGCTAAGAAACCGAACAAGGTAACTAAGTTGAATCTATGGATAAGAACTAGCTGAAGAAAAAAGATCTTGTGAAATTATCTGGGTTCAATTCTGTTGGTCTTGTGCTGGATATCTCCAAGGATTTCGTTAAGATCTTAGACTAAACTGGAAAAGTCAAGAATATCAGTAATTTCTCAATCAACTCTAAGATTGACTCTTCCAAGTTCTCCAGTCTCAACTTGGAAGGCAGTGCCATCACGAATAACTCCAATGTGCTTGTCAAAAATGGGCAATATCAAGTAAAAAATCATAATTAAATAGAAACAAGTATTCATGAATTCATCATGTTTTTTATTTTTGCTGTCTGTTTCCAGGGTTATCAATGCTAAGTCGTGCACGTGTACAAGAGTCTCGTGTATTTGTTCAATCCAAAATTCAGGGATAGTAAAATATTATCTGTCTTTGCTTTGTTTTGAGATATTTTTTCATTAAATATCATAAATAATTTATGTACTTTTTTAAATCAAAGCTTACGTGGTGGAGAACATCAATAACGTCTCATTGCAGACAACAAATCCAGTTATCGTCCGCTAGACTGCTAAAATCGCTTATGACATGAAATATGGCAAACAAGAGAACTTACGAGCTGATGACATGAGACAGTACGTTGGCAGGTAAATGAAGATCATCGCTGGTAAGTACAAAGGCAGCTAATGCACAGTTATCGACGTGAGAAAGAACGACATGATCAAAGTCGAAATCCACTCGAAGTTCATCTCAGTTGATATCCACAAAACTGACTTGATTGCCTCCGATAAACCAGCTGAATTGGAATACGGAAAAACACCCAGCTATGTCACCCAAAGCACCTACCAACCTAATCTCAGTTCGAGAGATCACAACATGCCCTCCCCATCATTTAGATGATCGCATGCAGGAATCATAGAGACACAGTAGAGTTTTATATAAATAAAGGAAAAATTAATAGTATTAGAATTTACATAAATGTGAGAAGAATAAACATGTATCTCAAAGTTTAGTTAAAACAAGCAAAGAAAAATTGATATTTTTAGGGATGTAATGAGGAGGAAGAGATTTTTAGAGGTGAGAAGAGATTGGAGGGAGACATAATTTGATGGGAAACAAAATTGTATTAATATAAAGGCATATTTTTCTTCTTTCTTGTTGTTGTTATTATCTTCCATAGAAATAGATGCAAACAAGGATGGGGAGATGGATAAATTGTTTGATAGGCACTAACGCATTTATTCAATAGATTTTGTCCGGGATATTACAAAAAATATAAAGCTTTTTATCTCACTTGAATTTGAGAATTTTATTATTTCAAGCAATTTTTTTTTCTTCAGAAAAGTCATTAAAATACATCTGTTTCAAGAAGATTATTTAAACTAAATTGAGTGTACTTTGGTATTCTCAATCATCTTTATCAATTATTTTACTTCAGCAAGCATGTGGATTTGAAATCTGTTTTCAAGCCCTTAAAGTTACTTAGTATCGATTCTAAAAATCTACATGGGAGTTAGATAGTCTTGTCAAGCAAGATTTCAACCTAAAAACCAAATCTTCCAGTATTTGACAACGATTTTTTAAAGTATTAAATTACTTAGATGTTTTACTTAAATTATGGTTTATCTCAATATCCATATTACAAACGAATGGCTTTTCCCAGGGAGAGAATACTTGCCCAGTAAAAAAACAAAAAAATTGTCAAGTATCGCTTTGAAGAGAGGATACAACTCATCAAATTGAATTTTTCCCTTAGGAAGATTTTTCCTAATTAAATTGAAATAGCTCTCCAATAATCAGGTAAAATAAGAAGATTAATCCCTTTCCCTTATCATTTCTTTCTTTTGTTATATTTATCGCAGCAGATTGTAAAATATCCTTCTTTTTCATTTGTCATTTTCAATAAACAATTAGTTACTAATGAAAAATTAAATTATAATTAAGCTATTTTCTTAATTTAAACATGTTAAAATAGAGAAAAAGGTATGTCAAGCCAATCTAAACATTTTGATCTTTCAATTCATATATACATAACAATAGTTACATTCTATTTACTTTGATCATAAATCATTCATTAAATCTTCAATTCCTGATATTATGCTATTCTATCCTCCATTTACTTCTTTCTCTTCAATTCAACTCTGCTCTCTCTCTTCACTATTGTAAACTATTTAATCCCATCAAAATATACCTTTCACTTCTATTTTATTTCACATTTACCTCACTGTTTTTCTTATGTTTCATTTCCCCCTTATGCCTATGTTCCAAATTACTCCTAATACTTTTAATCCTTCGCATATTATGTTGCTCTTTATCTTTCAGCTTTCATCTCTCTCTTTCCTCTCTTTTCCTTTCTCTTAACTTCTTCAGTGTAATTATCAATAAACTGATCCCAATTTCTCATCTTAGTTGGATGATGTCGAACAAAACTAACCAAAGACATTGCTCTAGTTCTTGATATCCGCAGCACAGTACTCAGCAACTAAGCTAATTCTTGATCACTTGTCTCTAAGACTTCATTAAGCTAAGTAGCTAAAACCTTGGGTTCAACTTACACAAGCTTCTATTCATCATTTTCCCATTCCATATGGAAATTTTTTCTTTTATCTTTCCTGTACTGCTCTTCAAGTAATTCTTTATTGTATTGTGGCTAAAACGGAGGAATCACCATAGTCAACTCACCTTTAAGATGTGATTACTTGATTTTCTCTGGATCATTGAGCATTTCATAGAGTTCTCTCGCACCTGCCCGGTAGCTTTTTTCATGCAATTTTGTCAGCTCAAATGACAAAAATACCTGCTGTTTCTCACCAAATATCTGTGTTTTTTTCAAAAAGAAAAACAAATAAAATTAACAAAAATTGAACTTTTCACAAATCTCTGTATGCTTTTCGTTGTTTTTTTAACTTTTTCAATAGACAAGAGTGTCTTAAAGAGCCTATTGACGCTCTCGAAAACAACAGTACTGACTTCACTGCTTTTCATTTTCCCAAGTGCTTCTTCTCTTTCTTGCTAGCCTTTGGGGAGATATCCTTGGAAATGAAATTCATCCGCTGGGTATCCACTCTTGGACAATGCAGTTACGACACTGCTTGGACCTGGTAGGGATTCCACTTGGATGAAATTCTCGATACATTTGTTGACAATCTAAAAAAAAAACAGGAAAAGTGTTAAAAATAAAATCACACACAGCTAAGTTTTCTCTCTCTCTTGTTATACTCTATAACCCGGATCTGAAATCGTCGGTGTACCAGCATCAGACACTAATACAATATTCAATCCATATCTCATGATCTTGAGCAACTTAGCTAGCCTAGAATCTTCATTATATTTATGATATGAAATCAGAATCCCCCTTCCTTTTCGTTTTTTAGACTACATAATCTTCGCTTTCAAGAATCTAATAAACTCATCTTCCAATCCATAAGTCGTCTCGCTATCCCCACCATTATTTCTATTTCTCTTAGCTGCCTCCGATAACGGATCTGATTCTTCGTCATCAAAGTAATTCAATGTATCCTCTTCTTTGAGAATCACTTTAGCTTTATTTCGTAACTCAAGAATTTTCAAGTGAATCCGTTCTTCTCTTGTAAGCCGTGCAGATGGCTGGATATCAATGCTGTCACACTCAAGCAGTTAAGTATCATCTTCCTCATTGTGATCTTCAGAATTATTGCCATTCTCAGCTTTCAGCGAATCCAATCCTTCAGCACCTAGTTCTTCTTCAAATGTTTATTTTAGCCTTTTCTCTTTGATTAGTTTCAACAACATTCCAGTTATCCTTGTATCCTCACATGCTATCACATCAGCATTCAATAATGCTCTGTATTGCCTCACAGACATATCACTTAGATTCCCTAATGGAGTCGGACAAATTGTGAGTTTTCCATATCCTTTTTCAGTTGATTCTCGTTCAAATGAATTTTTCAGCGCTTCATCGCTCACATCAATGTAATCCATTGTGTTAAACTTCTATTAAGACTACCCTGAAGTGCTGCTACCGTTGCTATCATTGGTTGTGCTCATAAAGCATCTTCTATTACTGCCTGATACCTATCTGTAAACTTGAAACTGGAGTTTCTGAGTATGCTGCTCTGCTTTGAGCATACTCATCCCGTATAGAGATCGACTGAGAATTTTCCTAAACATTCTTTCTTCTTAAATTGACTGCTACTTAATCCAATCCTGAAAAATAAATACAAAAAGCCAAAAATCTAAAAAAAAATACACTAATTAAATGATATTTTCTTCTCCTTGTTTTAATCTTTTCTCCTACTTTTCGCAAAAACTGTTTGTGTTTCTCCTAAAATTTAGCTCTTTTGTAATTGGCAGAAGCAGATTTATTTCATTTATCAACCCACCCTAGTTTGATTGTCTGTGAAGGGAGATCTCCTTTTGTTTTGGACAACATTTTGAACATAAAAAAAACAAATTAAAAAACACATCAAAAAATAATGAACATTTCAAACTACAACAATAACTACAATAAGAACGAGTTAACTCGAGGGAATAATAATAACAATAATTCAACTAATATTTCCTCTTAGAGCACAGGTAAAACAAACAAATCCTTTGGATCATATTTTTCATAAGAAAATACCTCATCAAATCTACAAACTTAACTGAATCCTTAATCCTTTTCAAATAACAACACCATTATCAACAACAACAATATTTCCTTGATTTCTTCTACCTCTCCTAACACAATCCTAGGAATCTCTCCAACATCTACTCCAAAATCAAACATTCTCATAGCTTTCACAGTCAAAATCGGTGAAGCAAAACTTGGATTATTGAATTCCACCGACCTGCATCCTCTCGTGCAGCTTCAATTCCGCAGAAAAATTTGGCGTACACAACTCGCAAAAGGTCTCTATCCTTCTTGGAAAGAAAATAAACGCTTCGAAATCACCTCCAGTAGCTCGAATAGCCATGAGAACATCATGAATAACAATCCTTAACAAAACGCAGCCCTTTAGTTGTAGACCCATTTTTCAAATAATTCCTCAACTGCATCATCTGCGTCTTCAAATAACAGCAGCAGTAATCAAAGTGGATAATAATTTTCTCAATAGTAGTTCTAGTCATAGAGTGACTTTAATTTATTTATTACTCTCATTCACGTATCGCCGAATGAAGAAATCGAGGTAAAAATATGATTTATTTTAAATTTCTTTTGATAAAAGTAATCCCTTTTTCAATTTCGATAGCTTGGACGATCTTGCTTGAATGTCTTAGAAGAAGAGAAGAAAAAGAAAGATCGAGAACAATGGGTGTGCATTTAGACAACCAACAATGGTATTCTTGGATCAGTGTAAGTTTAATTTTAGTTTGAATACTTAATGCAATATCTGAGTGTCAACAAGAATTCGCATTAAACTTTTCTCTCATAACTCAAATAGCAACAGTAGCAGTTGTAAGTACAACAGTAGCAATAACAACAATAATTTTAAGCACTACAATCGAGTTTCCCTATTAATAAAAGAAGTCCTAGTGCTTACTCAGAAGATCCACGAAATGATTGCTAGAAGCATCCTTCATTGTCGTTGCATGAGTAATAACTTGGATTAAAGCAGAATAAATAGATTTAATTGCAGCAGTAGTAGTTATTCCAGTAATAGTAACATCCTTACTATTAGAATGGCGAAATGGAGTCAGTTTAATATCGACAATAATAACAGTAAATACCAAATAAATATTCCTTTGATAATAGCACTAGGATCAATAATAATCCAAATTCTGTAGGTTCTTCGTTTTCTTCTTCTTCAAAGCAAAAAATAGCATCTGATACTGATCTTACCATTCAAAATCATCCTTAATCCATCAGTGGGAATGAACTAGCTCTGAAGATTGTTATTGAATAGAAGAAAACGGAAGCCTTAGTTGAGAAAGAAAGGCAGATCAATGAGAGATTTCTTTAAGCTTAGGCGGAGAACATTCAACTGCAGAGAGAATAAGTGAAATTAGAACAATCAAAAGGCAGTAAAAATTGTTAAATATAAAAAAAGTTATTTATATTTAATTGCATAGACTTTTATTGGTATTTATTGTAACTAATTTTTTTTGAATTGATATAATCAGAACTGCACTCCATGAAGGAAGAGCTACTCTCTCGAGATCAAGAAAATATATAAATGTCAAGCAAATTAGAGAGGGCGACACGGATCCTTGAAGAAAATCGAAAATTACTTCAAAACTACGCCAAGTAATACTAATCTCTAGTTGATGAAGAAAATGCGATCAATGAATGGAAATAGACTAAACAAGCGCAAAGAGGAATAGTTCAATAGCAGATGACGACTGTTGCATTAGAGGAAACAGTGGCTAAACGAGATTCGCAATTCTAAATAGCAAACAGAGCGGTGTCAAGATTAATGATGGCAAATAAATATCCTGAAATAACAAATCTGATGTTTAATGGAATGGATAAGAAGCGTAAAGATAGTTAAGCTGGTAGTATGCCTTTTGGAGGGAATAATAGAAATAATAAGAATATTCAGCATCTTCGAGTGAATAGCTGGCATTCTGGCGCGGGGTTGTAGATTTCTAAAAATAACATGAATTCCAATAATATCAAGACATATTAGACTCAATACACTGTAGCTTTGAACAGCTTGAATCTTAAAATCGGAACATTACAGCAGCTGATTTTCGATAAGAACAACGAAATTGAGTAATTGCGCTAGTCGATCCATGCAATCGAAGATCATTTCTTCTGATACAAATTAGAAAAATATCGGGAATTTTGTTGTGAAAAAATAGATATTAATTTCCTTTCTATTTTGAAGATTAATTTCTCTAAATTTAAGGGAATAATTTCTTTAATGATTCAAGGAATTGACTGAATTGCAAACGGACTTTGGCTGATGATTTATTACAATGTTTTAAAGATTACAAACACATTACAAATACATATCTTTCTTTATTTTGGTTATTTTTTCAATCTTTATTCATAAATTTATTATTTAAGATTAGCCTTGGAATTATATTTCCTGCTGAGGGAGGAGTGGAGGGTTGTTAACCCCTTTGTCTCATTTTATATCATTCTTCTTGTGTAAAGAAATTTGCTAGAACGGAAGCTGAAGAAGAGCATGACTAATGGGCTGTCATAATTGCTGAGAAATGACTGTGAAGCAAGGAATGCTTGACACAAACTGTACCTCCTCCTCTCTTCCACTGTGAAGTCTATCTGTTAATATCGCCGAGACACACGTATGGTTGACTTATACTTTAAGAAATAGCATATTTCGAATGATCCTTTGTCCATTTGTAGCTGTACGATGAATTAGGGAACACTATATTTGTATTGGAGACGACTTAATATGTCTAAGAGCAATCAGGATCTTCTTATGGGGATCCCCAGGTTTCAGTGATTAAGGAAATCTTGAGATTTTTTGCAAGAACATTATCATAGAATGGGACAGCCCAATTCCCTGATTTAGTGAATTTCTGCATGGATACCCCTCCAAGAGTCTTAAAGCTAACAACTTTCTCTTAGACTTCATTATCCCTGACATTCTTGGATAATTTTGTGAGATAGGGTAATTTTGATTTCAAGGAATCGGGGATATGGCTGGCATATGCGTATGGCCAATCGATATTGTAGGCAGCTGCTATTTCTTCGATGCTTGCTGTGGAAGTGGAGATACAGAAATAATGCTAACCGTAGATGGTTTAATTTGAGCGAAGAACCATGGAAATCAAATTATTCTCGACTTCTGGGAACTTTGGTGTAGAATGAACCAACAGGAAACCTGTGTCACTATTTTTGGGTTTTCATAAAATAACAAAACAAAAAACAATAAAGTTAAAGTGAAAGATTTTCATAATTATTAAAAAAACAAAGAAGGACTTTGTGTTAAATGAGAATTAGTTATTTTGGAGTTAAAATTGAGGAAGAAAAGCACAAAATTAATAGGAGATCACCAATGAAAGGTGGATCTACAAAGTTAAGGAGCTATCACTGAATAGTTTTTATCTGGCCAGCCGTTGGTTGGTTTGGATGCCCCCCTCCCCCCACTTTCTTAACTTAAATTTAATCCTTTTGTCCATTAAAATTTAAACTAAAGTTAATTTAATCCAATTTTCTCTGCTTTTTAGGTATCCAATTCATTGATTTTTTCCCATTTTCTTCCTAGTAAAAAATCTATTTTATAAAAAAAAACTGTTACCTTCCAACACCAATAACTCCCTTTGCATGGGCGTAGTTACTGGAGACAGTCTAATTGAATGGTTAATCATTCCACATTACTGTTGCATAGCTATCAGATTTGAAGTTTTCAGCAAGTTTAAGTGTGTTGAAAAGAGGGGAGTGAGTGGTATCATCAAGTTTTGTGCTTTGCAAGACGAGATTGCTAGTTGAGCTTGTCGAATCTGCATATGCATATGTTGTACCATCAGGAAGTTTCAAAGCAATGAACCAATCTACAGACTTTCCATTTTAATCCTTGCAATGAGGTTGAACAGAGGTTCCCTGGATGGTAATGCATAGGAATCCGATTAAGATGAGAAAAGTGATCTTTAATTATCTCATTGAATAAAAAAGCAGGTGGGTTGTGATTGTTTCTTTGGGAAATTAATTCATAATTTTTTGAAGAAAGAATTCTTTGCATTTTCGGTAAATTTAAACAAAATTAGTTTACATTATTTGGAGGAGACAATTGTAGTTTCGACCGTGAAATTGACACACAAACAATCAATAAATTATAGCTTACAATACGGGAAAACCAAGAAACAAATCAATAAAAAAAATCAAAGATATTTAAATATTCCCTTAGATTTTTTTGAGTGGCTAATATTTCAGCATACTTCAATATTGAATTATGTCTATTTCTTTCATGAACAATATTATGGATTCTAAGCAAACACCCTCTATTTTTCTAAATATTTTCTATTGATAACTTTCACATTTGGGAATTTAGCTTACATTCATCTCAAAATGAGGTTTTCCTTGATCTTGAACCCCATCTAAAATTAATGATAATTTTTATTTTATTCTGGCTTCCCAAAAAAGCATGCACATACTGCAATGAGCTTTTCTAATTAAGAGTATTATTTTACATTATTTTTATACATATTCTTCTCGGTTTATTCGTTTATTAATGTGTAAATATTTGTATTATTATAATTCTTGTGATTCATAATAACTTGCTTTTCATGCCACAAAAAATAATACAAAACACATTATTAAGGCATTATTTTTATTTACCAAGAGCTAATCTTCATTGAATACTCACATAGATAACATGCACATACCATTTACAAAAAATCAATCAAGATTTTCCATCATTTTTTGATATAATTTATTTTATAAAAAAGTCGTTATCTGCCTCTAAACTTCATTAATATTGTCTGTCTAGCTTGCTTAGCTCTTAAACAGTGATGATATGGAGCACTAAACACAATCAATGGTGAAAATAGTCACCCCTGGGGAGTTCTCCAATTCCTCTTAGAACTTTGGCTTCAAGTTAAAAACCAATAAACTAAAGTTTCCTTCATTTTTTTTATTCCTAGCTACCCGATATTCCTTGTGGAAGCTATTTCCTGTTATTTCTTGTTAATTTTTTCCAAACATTTGATCACAAGCATCTCTAAAAAAATTCTCATTGAGTAATAGGCTCCTCATTGGCATTGAAGAATAAGCTTCTGAATGAATACCTATTTCATGGCAATCCCTCCACCATCTTAGTCGAGCTTTCCGTTATTTTGTAATAGGATCACTTAAATTTCTGAGTATATAATCTTTGACATCGAGAAATTATAAAGCAAAAGGCTTAATTACTTCAAACAGACGAGCAAAACTGTGTTCGTTCGCTAGAAGATTACACAAAAATTAGGCTTATCCATGGAACACACCTTTTTCCCATATTTCGCTGAAAAAAAGAAGAAATTCTGTATTTGACATTTCTTCAGCGTTCCATAACTGTTTCAAGATCTGATGCAAACATTCACAGGAAACAAAAATAATCAATTCGCGAAATGTAAATCCCGCTAGAAAAGAGTAATAATATTATACCTATGCATTTTCATTTCCTCCAAGGAGCATATCTTCAAGATATACATTATAGACTTACACATTCAGTTTGCAATTCTCACTGATACCACTTAGCACTCTCCCGACATTCTCATCATTCACAGAAGCAAACTCTTTTTTAGTTTATGTAATCAACGGATTCAGGACAACTACTCCTTAGATTAAATCTGGATATTTCTATTGCAACTCTAAAGCTAATGTTCCTGCAATCGAATGTCCAAACACAAAGACTGGTAGGTTTTAGTTTGTTTCTGTGAGATACAGTTTTTTTAGATGAGTAATGAGATGTTTTTTGTCTAAGAGAGTCTATTCTACAGTGATAAACTGAAGATATTCTTTTCCAAGACCAGAATTGTTGAGATTCCATGTGAAAACATTCTCAAATTCAGAATAATCACTTATGCGACTTTGAGAAATCACTAAGAGAGACTATACATCACTAGCTAATTTGAAGAACCATAAGAATTCAGTTATGTCGAAATGTTCGGAGTTACTTGAGTCAATCACAAATAGAATCCCACCTTTTGATGGGCTGAAGTATTGAGATGTAGCATAATATGGTTGGTTCCATTTGGGTGATTCCAAGTCATCAGCAAGGAGATTGTCGATGTTTTACTGAAAAAATAATTTCTAGATTTAGTTGACCGGGATATGTTCAGAAGTGGATCGATGGTTTTCTTCGTGATCCTGTTGTTGTTACGAGGATGTAACTGCAATCAACGATAGCAGTAAGAAAATCAAGAATAAATGAGATTTATTGGACATTTTGAAGATTATTTTTTTGGCAATTCTTTTGTTGTTTCTTATTTTCATTAATGAATTTTATTAGTAGTTTCTGTTCTGTGATGCTCTTTCTTAAGGAAGTGAGCTCAATGATCATCACAAAGATATTTTTTCAAGGGAATTCCTCATTAATTTGTATTAGTTCTAGAGGGTAATTTATAAATGAAAATCTCAACTTAAGAAAAGAACGAATACCTTGATATTCTTCTGTACTAGATTACGATCAATCTTCTAAGATCAATTATCTTTCCCCAGGTGTTGCAGGGAATAGAAATTTCTCTTAGGTTAGTTTAGGATTGATCTCGTCACAGAGGAAAGTCATTTAGTTCTAATTCAAAAGTTAAATTAAGGCATAAATCAAGTGAATAAAATAGCTCGATACATAACTTTACGATGATAAGGTACCATTTTTTAGAGAGTGATAAACACCTCAGCAATCTCTTTTTTTATTTCAACTGGACTTTATTGTAAGAAAAAACTCAAAATTATTTTATTTTTCTGAAATACTTAAAATATCTTTTAGATAATCGTTAGGTCTAATTATTTATTAGATTCATTTGAAGGAGCTTCATTATTTGAAAAATCAATTAGTTTTTTCAAAAATAAATCATATTTAAGAGGAAATGAATACCATAAAGCAAATAAATTTACATATATGAAAATTCATTTATTTATTATTAGTATGTTTGAAATAGTTTAAATTGTCAATTTTGTTTGATATTTGTCATTTCAACGGGGATTATAGTTCTATGATGATTCTATCAGATTAGGATATTTAATCGTCCTGACTGTTATATCGATTGTCATCCTTCACTTTGTCAGTTTCCTCATAGATTTCCTTAGCTGATTGATTTTGTCTTAAGAAGAAGCTGATTTCCCCTGGTACTACTGACATTCTATCAAATGGAACTGCTACAATTTATCATTCTTCTTTTGTTTTAAGATTGCTCTCATTCTTTGGTAATATTCCATTGGTTTAATTCAGAGGATTAATCACAGACAAATTCGAAGACGATAAATTTGCTTTGAAAATTTTTTCTTGTTAATCTGTGGTGATTTTATTTGAATTTGTTAGAGAAAATATTATTTCATTGGAATCTTGAATGATAAGATGGTTTAATTTAGGAAAATGACTTTTTCCTGCAGTTTAAAGTGACTCAGGAAGATAAACACCATCTTCTTCTACTTGAGATCTTTGAGTCTAATTAAGATAAATTACAAATAAACAAAGAAAAAATGGATTAATATTTTTACTTTTTCTTCACATTATGAAGGTGATAATACATTTGAGTCTTTTCGATTCTACGGTACTTCTGTTGTTTTGTGATTATCTATTGTTTGTTGTGGTTGATCTATCTGAAACTGGTTTGTGTTAGAAGACAATGTCATATTGATGAGATCGCTTTTTTCTGCTTTCTCCACTTGCTGAATCTTTGGGGGGTTATTTGAGTTAACTAAACTGCTCAAATGCAAGAATTTATTTAAATTTCCTTAGTTGTTCTTGTTCTATTTCTCAGGTTAAGCATGCTTCATGGAAAATGGGCTTTTTCCTTCCATTTATCGTGATTCAGGGAGAAAAATAGTATCGACTTGCTGATATGATTTTGAGTTCTGAAAAAAGATAAATTCAGTAAAAAGCATAACCAAAAGACTAAACATAAATAAATTGTGTTTCTTTGAGATAATCTTACTTTTTCTTCAAAATGCTAGAAAATATCTTCAGAATCCGTTATGTTCCCTGCTGTAATCCCTGGCTGTTTCTCTTCCTCTTGTATGTTGTTTCTTTAAGCTTATTTTGAAACCGCTAAGTAAGTTACAATATTTGAACTTGGCTCTGAACATTGTTGCTATTCGAAAAAAAGTGATTTTCTGGAGAAAGGGCTCTTTCCTTCTATTTAGAGAGAATCCGTAGGAAAATTACCTCATCTTATTCAGTTTTAAGCATCTACATTGTCACAACAAAAAACAATAATTTATGAATTTAAAATTTACTTTTTTTCTTACTTTTTCTTCGAAATGAGACATGAATAACTTAGAATCTTTGAATTTCTGCTTGTTAATAGGCTCTATATTGAGTTCTTTCCTAGAAGATTACATTTCAATAGTTATCCCTTCTTCCTATTAAATCTACTCTACATCATCATGATCATCATCTTCAATATCTATGATTTGTTCTTCATTTTTTTTTGATTTCTAATTTCCCAATTCTAGTTTATCCTGTGAATCCTTAGGAACAGCTTCCTAGAAACAAGCTTACTCATGTATTTTAGACATACTTGATATCATAAGAGGGATCTAAGGGGATTCTGAATTTTGCTCTTATTTATTTGGCTAAATAGGGCTCAAAATGAACAATTTAGATGAAGAAATACAGCCATCATCTGCATTATTTGAATCTGAATAAATTAAATTGATTCTGTTCGGGCTAGTTGGAGGTGAAAAGAGCTACAGTAGATTTTGATTCGTTTAGTTATCCAAGAGGTTTGATTGTTTTTCATGGAAATTAGATTTTTTATAAAAATGGCTCTTGTCTTCAAATTAAAGTAAGTCAGAACTGAAGAGGTTCTTCTCGAATACAGAGCGACGGACCTGTGAAATAATAATTGTAAGAACACAATCAAGAAAAGATGAATTTTGATAATATTATGATTTTATTTTATTTTTACTTTCGTTTCGATTATCTTTTGCTTAACTATTTCCTTCGATACATCATCTATGTTGGTGCTTTTGCATTTGAGAATCTTCGCTAGCTGTGGCCTATCAATTTTGAATTTCCCAGTCCATGCATTGATGATATTTAAGGTTTTAAATTTAGTGACAACTGACTTAATCCATCTTCTGCGGAGATAATACTACCTAGCTTATTTCGAAAAACAGATTTTCCCGAGATATTTGTTTCGTACGAAGCTGAGTTTGATTCTCTCGAGTATTGGTTTGAGGGAGAAAATGAATGCATTTGTGAGCATCTTGAAGCTCCAAACGATAAATACAGAATTAATTATTGCGATTAAAGCAAGGGAACAAATGAATATCCCAGGTGAGTTACTGTTGTGATAAGCAAGAAATCCTAAGTAAAACGATAATCCTTGCACAGCTGTCTAGATTAAGTCGATTTTATTGTATAATTAGAGCTTGTATGGCTAGAAGTAGTTCAGTAGAAATCCATAGAATGTGACCAATAGGAAAATGAATAAAATCTGATCAAAAACACAATTAAGAAAAAAAATAATAATAAATTTAATACTTTTTCTTACCTTATTGGGTATGTCTTATTCGAAGAACGTGAGGCAGCACATTATTAATAGTTTTGTATACATTTTCAAGAATTCCCAGAACCACGCATGCGAATTGTATTCACCAGTCATGAATACATATTTTTTCTTCATGACCAAGCTGTTTTTCGAACGATAAATGAAAAAGGCAAGTGTTGCTGGAATCAATACGGAAAACAGCAATATCACAGGTAAAACAAAGGCTAAGGACCAAAGGAAATACTCATCGGAGTAGCAATTGAATTGGATGTTAAACCCAACGAAGTTTTAATCGCCTAATAGAGGAAAAATTAAAATAAATCAATAATTTAGTTTGAGAATTTTTTAGTATTGAATTTGTTTTACCAATTTATCTGCAGGATATGAGAGAAATCGCGTTCTTGAATATCGAGGGCTGGAAGTACATGAGACTGTAGATAAACGATGTTGAGAGATAGAACTACTTAAGATATTGCTGATTTCTGTACGTAATAGAGCCAGAAATAAAAAATACCAATATGCAAAATACTTACACCAATATTGAGAACATCAATTAAATGTAGATTCTGTTGATTCCAGAGATGAGTTGCAGTTAATAGAAAAAACATTCAAAGGAGTAGAGAATCTAAATTGTTGGATTGCCTACAACATCGAAGGAAGAGTTGAACACAGAAGGGATGCTGATCTTGAAGGTGGACATGACTATGATAATTTGAAAATAGTTGAGAATTAGCTTTAGCAGAATCGATGAGCGCTGTTCGATTCTTTCAAATTGATTTGTGTTGAGTTAATTACGTACGACGTACAAATCAAGCAGTTTACTGAGAATACTGTCTACACTGAGCTTGGCACTCAAAATCTACGAGAATAGAGGCAGGTAAAGTCAATTTAAAAAAAAGGCGAAAATCCCAATAATCTTCATAGAATTTGCAACTTGATCTCCACAGGTACCGCATTTATAATCCGCAGCTGTTGAATAATTATCTTAAATATTACAGCTCTCACATAGCGGTCCAATATGTCCAGTAGCACAGGTGAAATTCTATGTTCCTCTTAGACAAATTGGCTTTGCATTGCTGCATTCTATTATGTCATTTGATTGATTGCTGATCCTCCAAAACCCAGGATTCACGTTAAGGACATTCCCTCCAGGGCAATCAGTATTCGAAGGACACTTTACGCATTCATAAATTGGATTATTGAGGTTAGGGTATTCTAATGAATAATACCCTTATGCGCAAGATACACATTCATAAAGCATCTTTGAGAAAAGTGTAATGTTGCTGTATATTTCTCCTTAAAGGCACTCTCTTAATTCAATTTGTAATTCCAAGGTTTAAGCAGTTGCTTCTTTGGAGTTTGATTGTATGGAATTAGATGAAAGCACTAGTGATACAGTTGTACCAGGAATACCAGTTACGACGAGACCGGAAATGTTAAAAAACCCTTAAAAAGGAAATTTTGTTGAATCGGAGGAGATTATAAATTCAGATAAAGTAGTATTTGTAGCTACAGAAAGAGATACATCTTCAGAGACAGTTGTAAAGTATGTCTTATCGATAACTAAGCCATTTTCATCTAGGAGATTGAAGATTAAATTCTGAAGTTTTGAGCCGCTAACTTAATTGAGGATCTTTATGCCATTGGGAATCGGAAGAAATTCAAGAGTTTACTGTCCTTTCATTGTGAGTATTTAGTTAAATTGGAGACTTTTAGGATTGGAGAATGTATTACTGCCGTATTGACTTGCTGGTGAGGGTTAAAAAATCAAAATAATGTTAAACAAAGTGAGATTTCCTGAGAGAAATGTTGGATAATAACATTTATAATATTTATCTAGCATATTTTACTTGCTTTGTTATGTCCGATGAGTGTATCTTTTGAAAACTCTGGTGAATGCCCTTGATAAAACACTCCCCCTCCAAAAACAGCACCTGTATTGTACTGAATCTGAGTCTACTAAAACACCACAAGATAAGGCAAATCGACTGGATCAACTTAGCTCTCAATGTAAATTCCTCCTCCTTTTTAAGCTGTATTGCTTTCAATATTGCTCTGGATGATCTGCAATACGAATGTATTTTGATTTGTAACAAACGCTATTCCTCCACCATTTCCATCTGATGAAGAACTATTCGTTATGGAAGTAGATGATATTGTTATATTTCCATTTGAATTAATTATCCCAATTGCTCCGCCATTTGATTGGCAGTGATTATTGACGAAATGTGATGAATTTATGATGCCGTTGGAGTTATATATTGCAAGTGCTCCTCCAAGACATGAAGATGAGGTGCAACTGAAATTGAGAATATTCAGGTTAGTTAAGGAGAAAGTGGAGGAACTTTGAATGATTAAGGCGCTAAAGGTAGTGGTAAGTTGTTTCTGTATGTCAGTTGTTGATAGAATTCGAGAGGATTACTAAGGATCTTGTGAGGAATATCTTTTGGCAGAAAGGAATTAAAAATAATGAAAAAATATGCTTCAAAAAATGAATAAGATATTCTGGATGAAAATGTTAATTTTTGATATTTTTTGGAAGTTTTACTGGAAGTCCGTGAAATTAGACGATGCAATAGTGATAGTTGAGTTAGAGACAGCTAGAAACCCAGCATCAGAGAAGACATTCTCTGAAAATACTGAGTTTTTAATGCTAATTGTGCTTTTCATTGCTGATAAAAATACAACGCCGTTTTTATCTGATTATGTCTTTTTTGCTACACCATGATTTGAGATCCCAAGTGATTCCATACTAAGAATGCTTGATGTCACTAAGACATACATCCTAATTGTTTGTAGTTATGTTAGAAACGTATTTAATTTCGTGTTCGTACTGTCTAAGCTTAAAATCTCTGGAGTATTTTGGTTTGATTCGATGTTTAAAAAACCACCTTGATAGGATGAAGTAGCTGAATTGAAGTTGTTGTTGTAAAAATTGCTGCCGGTAAGAATCACATATTTTGCATTTAAATATGCTACTGCCTAAGAAAATAAATAATTTAACAGAGGAAATCGATTTGAAAATGTGTTTTCAAGATGAATAATAACATATAAAAAAACAACAAATATCTTACAGCTGGTGAATAAGTGGAAATATCTGTCAGGTTTCCAGCATTTATTGTCAGGTTTGAAAATGGTGCATACACTAGAATATACGAAGCTAGTTAGTTAAACAGTCTTTCTGGAGTTGACAAGAATATTTTTTTAAAAGATATTTCACTCAAGGATACCTTCAGGGTCTGCAAGGAACTCAAGGAAAGTGACGCAGAAATGTAAAACGATGCCGTGGTGATCAAGAAAATATTCTCGAAGGTGACATTCTTTAATTGAAACGAGCCTTCGTAGGAATTGCTATCATTGGAGATCTCATCAGATGATGCATCGATGAGAAAAGTATTGCTGAGATTCTTATTGAAAAATTAGCTGTTGGTGATAATAACTGCGAGTTTGGAGAAATCTGATAATTTTATGCAACTGCGATCCGTTCCAGATTCGCTGAGGAAGGTGTTTCCACAGGAGAATCTGTCAATCGTGAGGTTAAGTGTTTTATGTCATTCAGAAGCGTTAAGGAATTATCTTGAGATTGCATGTTAAGGATCGTCACACTTGAAAGGTAATCGAAGCTCATGAGGTAAGATTTTGAAATTGAGATGGTGGAGGAAGATGAGGAGCTTGCACAATGGGAAGATATATATTTTGAATATGCGCAGGTAAATAGCGAATTAGAGGATATTGTGGAGTCTTAGATGTAGAATGAAGATTCTTAATCTGGAAGATAAGAAAAGAGTTTTCCATTGAAAATAAGCTCAGTGAGTTAAATGGAATCAGAAACAAACGTGTTCGATGTGAAGTTTATATTATTCATCGAATAAATCATCTAATTCGAATAAAGGTTCAAGCCTGAAAAAAGGGGGAAACAAATGGTTTTGAGGGAAGACCAATAAAATGTAAATATTTCAAGAAATCAATCTTACCTGTGTGAACATCATTGAATGTAGTGAATTAAGAAGAAATGAACTGCAGCGATAACTGATCTGAATTAGCATTTCCAGCTTGAATGGTGTTGTTGATAAACGATGAGTTATTCATTTCTAAGTGCAGATTGTATAGGGAGAAAACAAAAGTGGAATTAATGAATTCACTGTTTCTCGCAGAAATATTGCTTAATGACAATTAATAATTATCTTATTCAATAAGGAAATAAGCCAAGGCGTTGTTCATTGATTCTCCGATCATCGTGTAGTTGCTCACATCCATAGCGATGCCCGCAACAACAGAGACATACCTATGACAACCTACTGGAGATACCCTTTTTAGGAAAAGAATAGTAAGTAATATTTGTAATATTCGATCTAAATTGTCGTTAAATTACCCTGATAATGAAAGCTAAACGTTCCCTATGATGAAGTAATTATTGACAACAGTGAAGACATTCCAGTTTGTGGAATTTAACGAGGCAAGATTAAGATTGTAGACAATATTATTCATTGCAATGTAGGAGTATCGAGAATATGAGAACGTAGTATTTTTAATAACATTTGAAGGTGTTTTAGCAGGGGTTAATGTATTTGATATCTACGCTAAATCGACTGTTTGTATATGTAGATTTATATCCGATGAGACAACAATAAAGGCAGCTTTATTGCCGTAGAAATCTTCAATCCAGAAATATCGATCATGAAATGCAATTGTATTTCCCGTGTTGATGTTGATCATGTAATTGATTGTTGTGTTCAAAAAAGTGCTTTAGATCAAATAGAGTTTCATTAACGAAACATCGAATTCTTCGACTCTATTGTGCAGAAAAGAGTTGCTGTTACTGGAGAATAAATCATTTTAGTTGCTGAGGGCGTTTTATGATATTGTGAAATTATGCTAGCAGATTGAAGATTAGCATTTATTTGTTAGACAATCTTCAAAGGAGATCCTAGAAAAGGGGGGAAAAAAAGAATGAAAGTTTAAAGAGAGAAGATAAGGAAGTGTTTGGTTTGTTGAATTTACCTTTCATGCGATCCGAGAGGGTTTATTTTAAGAAATTGCTATTTGGATTAATACAAGAATGGGATCATTTGGGAATTCAATTAGGAATATTTATCTTTGAATGTCGTGAGAAGATCTAATTATCCATTACTGGATATTGAGTAGATTTTATAATATGAACTTATTCTCGCCATAAAAATACCAGTCTACCAACTGAGAACCTACGAAATTGTGTATGGATTATCACTAGTAGAGGAGGATGCAGAGAGAAACGAACAAAGAACTAATTGTAAATCTAAGGATTTATGCCAAGAAGGGGAGTATGTAAACACAGCCGTGTAGATAATAGCATTTGTATCGGGGAATTGAAGAATCAAGAAACCAGAAGTCTTCGCGATGAAATTGGCTGTTGATAAGTTGGTGTATGAGGCGGTTATTGAAGGGTATTGAGCGTTGATAAGTGCGATTATTGATGCTGAAGTGATGTCCAAGTAATTTTTACTTGAAAGATCGAATAGGGAATTCTACAGTTCTAGATTAATAACTCGAATAAAAGTAGTAAATAGCATTAAAAGAGTAGACTATCCATCGAAAATAGTTGTAAGATAACTTTGAGTAGTAGTTGATTAGGAGAAAAACGATTAATCAGTGTTACCAATGATATTCCCAGTAAGATTGGAGATGAATAAGTATACATAATAAGATGATGCAGTTGAGGAATATGTGCCTGCTCCATTTAGCGTAGAGTTAAAGCAATATGTTGTGTAATCAATAGGTTAAGCTAAAGTAACTATTGCTACATATTAAGTGGAGGAGAATATGAACGGTTTGATTACATAGTAGCTGATGATTTGAATATTCAAGGGGATTAAATTCAGGGGATATGTGGAATTATTCGAAGGTGATCGGATATCAATTTAGTAATTCAGAATGGTTTGAGCTGTGAGGAGGTTAGGAGATGCTGAACAGGATCCTGCAGTTCTTAGGACATAATATGAATAACCTGATTGTAGGAATCCGAAGACAGTGCTAGCAGAGAGTATGGTGAATGATTAAGAACTGATATATGAAAAAGAGAGGGTTTAGGATTTAGAGGCTGAACTGATTAAGTTATATTCAGTGAGAACAATGTATGATTGAGTTGTACCACTGGATGTGTATAATCCAAAGGAATATAGATTGTAAGTGGATTGATCTAGATAAGGGGTTATAACTATATTGGATGTAAAACCTTAGAGAGAGAAGAAACAAAAAAATACAAAGTTTTTGTATTGAAAAAAAATAAGATGATTTGAAGAGTTATGATCTACCGATATTCATTTATGTGAAGGCAAATGACGAGATTTGCGTTAAAGAAGTAACTATCGAAGTGGTGGATGAGATCAAGGAACTGAAATCGATTCTAGCTACCAATCCACTCGAGAAACCTACGAGAATAAATGTCGAGGAGTCTAGATTTATGGAGGTGAATTTCTTGATGGTTTAGGTAGTCACAAAGGAGATTTTATTTGGAAAATCGATTTTACAGCTACTCGATATAAAATCAGATATCTTATAAACATACATTACATTAGCTATGTCTAAAAATGCAATGTAGTGCTCCCCAGAGAACGTCAATGATTATATTCTCTAAATGTAATTAGAAGAACCTTTTGGGAAAGAAAGTAAAAAAAGTTAATTACAAGTTGAAAAATATTTTGAAGAACAAAGTAGAATTAAGGAATATTTTGTTGTGTACTTAATTGCTTAGCACAAAACGGAGTAGCCATCATCGTTGTGAGTAGAAAATTCCGCGGATATGTTGGATCTCTAGTCAGCAAAGTTAAATCATAAAAAGCCAAACAATAACTGCCTGTACATCCTTGAGGGTATCCTGGGCGGAAAATTACATTATTATACTAAATCGCTATTAAACTCGTTCCTTTGAGATGCCTGTACGTTGTGAAATTGCCTAATAATGTATAGCTCTGCCAATAACCTTGCACTAATATTTTCATTAATGAAGTTGTATGTCGGAAACGACGATGCATACATATCCCCATTCGTGGAAAAACCTATGATGACATTTGTCGGAGAAGTTGACTGCCCTACCATGGATACGCTCTTCGCGAAGAAGAAAATGGTCGGTGAAATTGGTTATGTACCAGTGCTCCCTACCTTGATAGCGACTTTATTACCAAAGAAAAATATAAATATTTGGAAAAATTATTTTAAGAAAAAAAGAAGATTCCCTTGAGGAATTTACTTTTCCAAGGATATCCAAAGAGATTTGTGTCATCTTAAATGCTTATTGATGCTAAATTTAGTGATAGATTGTAAAGTACGATTAAGCACTATTCTACTGTTGTGTCTTTGTCTGTAAACGTCACAGCATCCATATAGGAAATGCCTATGAGTTAAGCTGTTGTGTTGAATAATTTAGCGCACACAAAAATAAAAAAGAATGTTACTAATTCCTTATCAAAATAGCTAACAATAAATTATTTTCTATATTTATTTGGTGTTTATTCGTTCTTAAACTTTATTATTATTTTGTTTTGATTTTCTTATCAAAATTGAAGGGTACATCTCCCATGATTACCTAATTAGCCACTGAATGTAGCTGAAGATGTAATTTTCTATTAGAAACATCGTAAACAATTACTATTGCTGCGGAATATGCATAGTAGATTTCTCCATTATGCAAAGCTGCTAAAGCTTTGATACCTGCTGTATCAGTAGTAATATAACCTGATTTTTAATAAACTTCACCATTACGGATATCACTGATGAAGAATGCCTTGGTTAGATCGAAGGATATATAAAGGGACGTATTAGGAATATGACGGATATCGTCGATAGCTGCTGTATGGCCTGTTAAGTTAAAAGACCAATAAGAACAACCAGGATTCAGGGGAAGGTAATGTATTTTGAACATGTCAAATTGAAATACCATTGAAGTGCGAGATCTTCGGACAAGCTAGGGATGACTCAGGAAAGTTAAGCGCTTTTACTGCTAATATATATGTGAGGTATATAAATGGCAGGAACATATTAAAATCCCAAAAAATCAAAATCTTTAGTGGTAATTCGAGAAGGGTGTTAGCAGATTGGTTTGGTTATTGTTTGCGTGATTTATTTAATTATCTTTCACAGCTAATACACACAAAAAAACATATTATTCAAATTGCATTTTTTTCACTTTAATTTTAATGAAGAGAATGTATCTCTTGGTTGATTACCCTCTGGGAGAAGTAAGGTTATCTTCTTCAATAGTTTGTTAGCTGCTCGCTGTAACAAAATTAACTGAAAAAAAGCATTAAGAGCGGTTATTTGTTTTAGGATATTTTAGGAGGGAGACAATTAACTTAAATAAAGAAAGGCAGAGCAAGAAGAAAGAAATAAGTTGATTTTGAATATATCTGATTCATTTAAGGAGTAAGTAGTTTTTAATTTAACTGAAACTCTAATGATTTTAGCAAGATATTTCTTAGTTTGTTTGGTTTAATCATTCAAAATAACTTTTTTATTTTAATTCGTTTATTCTTGTAACATTTTTGAGAGAAAAAAAAAATAAATATTTGAGATGCTACGTACGGAAAATAATTCTCGAAAAGAATAATTTAGATCCTTGGAGTTAATCTAAATTAAGGGCATTCGAGTGACGCTCCCCCCTCGTTAGTGGTTGAAAACAATTTGTTTCAGCGCTTTGGTTTATTAATTCTGAGATCCTAATATTTTATTTTTTTTGAGTTTTCTTTTTTAGTTCCAACCATAAAAACAGGAATAACCTGCTTCTGTTTCTGAAAAAGTAATTTTTACACAGTTTTAATAAGCAACGCAAAGTAATATCTCATGAATATTCAAAGGGATGTTGAAAGAAAACAATTTAATGGAAAAAACTTGTATAAATTAGCACATTATTGATCTATCCAAGACATAAATTAGAGATTATTAAAGATAATTGTGAGATAATTTGCAAAATTTGTAAGCTCTAAGAAAATCATAATAACAAATTATTAAAAAAGAGGATCTTTGAACTGAAGGTGCAGTGCATTCGCAACTCAATATTATCTTTCACTTTAGTTAAAGTTTATTTTGCATATTGTTTTTTGAGGGAGTTAATAATGGCAATAATGTGTATCTCTTACTTGATCCTGATTGACTCAAAAAAGTTTGAAAAATTCAAGGTCTACTTTTATCTCTCTCAAATATCGCACCTTCAGTTAGTTTTTATTGCGCTTTATTTAAGGTGGGTGGCTCTTTGATTATTACTGATATCTCTTTGGGATCAAGTGAATGCTATTTTAGTGATTGATTTGCTTTTGATTAAACTCCTTTGTAGTACCTACTAATGATGAACTTATTAATCTAGAACTAATTTTTTGATTATTAGAGTGGGCTTCAAATTTATTTGAGATTTAAAAGAGTCTTTCTCAATTCCTTCTATTATTATTATTTCTCTTGAATTATTCCTCTTTTGTCTATTTGATTCTTCTTTTATGAAATAAATAACTCTGATCGTGTTGCTTCTGATATTGTTTACTACTACTTCTGCTACAACTGCGGCTGATGGCTAGAAAATTATTCTTGATATCAATGGATTCAATGGATTCTTAGCTAGGAACACTATCTATTAAGATATTGATCACTTCAGTCCTGAAAATGATTTTGAGTGGAACTAAACCTTCTTTTCATCCTCTTAAGCTCTCGGCTAAGGCAAAGAAAACCAATCAATATTGATTCTAATCCACACTGGTCATTTAGAGCCCACCGATTTTGAGCAGTATTCTTGGGTTTTCCAGCTTGCTATTGAGTTAGAATCTCTTCTAATCTTCGTTGAAGATAGATTCAGTGGAAAGATACAATTCAACAATGAAGATAGTCCTTCTTCCTTTTAAAACAGCAGTCTTAACACTCAGAATCTTCAATATATTACCTTAGAATAGTCTCTTCAAGACATCAATAACCTCATTGAATCCTTGAAAACTAAAATACTTATCCTTGATTCTGATGTAAAGATTCCTGTGATTCTGTTGGGCTATTCTTTGGCAGGGACTGAAGCTCTTTTGTTTCGATTTCAACACCCTGAGTTGTGTAAGGGAGTTATTTCTCTGAATCCCATCATCCTTGAGGACTAATATAACTCTTCAATTGATCTCAAAGTCGGAAAAATATTCAAAAAGAACTCCGACCTATTTTGCCATGAGGAAGTTTAGGAGTTTGCAGCTGCTTTGGAAGAGTCTCTCAAAAATCAAGATGAAGTTGATGTAATTGCAAAATATTCCAATTGATAGCAAACACCTCAATTCATTTTATTTTTTACTTTGTTTCTCATTGTTTTCCCCCCAAAAAAAGGAGATCAAGCAGAGAATCAATGCGGAAAAGTTTTCAAATCAAGACATTCTATTGTACGTCGCTGCAAGTCTAGAAGGAATCGCTTTCAGAGGAAAACTTCACTACTCTGCCATGAACAGTTTTACTCTCTGGATGTTGCTGATAAAGTCTCATTTTTAAGCTAAGCAACTTTTCAATTCGTAAATAAGTAAGAATTTCTATTAGATTCTTTGAAAGATCCATCGACACAACACAGACAAGCAAGGATACGCTGGTGGCTAGATTGCACTCAAGTAGGCATACGTTCAGAAGCTAATTTGTTTTCGTCTCTTAGAAGCTCCAGTTTAGATGACTCTTTCTTTAAATCTCGGTGCGAGAGTATGTTTGGTGAGAAGTATTATTTCCCTGGTCCAAGAAGTATTGATTTCCAGAAAAGTAATTCCAACATGTTTCCAGATATGGCAACAATAACAGTCCATAATTTTGCACCTCAGTTCTACTCCAATTTACCACAATAATAAATGATCACCTTGATACTTTATTGCTATGAATCAGCATTTTTTGAATTCTTTGAAAATCAGGTCCACAAGGAAATAACAACATAGCTGTCTATTGTTTAGAATGAAGTTATTTAATACCTCAAACAATTAATCCGTGACTTCACTGCTAAAAAATGAAGGAATGAAAATGCATTGTTTATTATAGCATTAACAGATTTAAAATAAAATATACAATTATTTATGTTTTTCAGAATAATTAAACAGTTTCTATTGTCATAATATTTCCCATCTTTTTGATGTATTTTTAAAATTATTAAATCAATATGCAATGAATTTTCATTGAAAATTAAGGCTTTTTGATGGATTTTTGAGCCTTTCTCTTTTGCTTTGACAATAAGAAAAAATTATTTTTTGTCTCTAATAACTACAATAATATCTAAGAATGAGTTGAAATTATCTTCTTTTTTTAATCGAATTTATTTGGCAAAAAAAGTCCTCAATCAGTTTTCAGCATCACTTTAACTGAACAACATAACAAATAAATATTAAAAAAATCAATAGTGCAGTACAGATAGCAACTTTAGTTTTGTAGAAGTTGATTTTTTCAAATATTTTTCATTCATTTATTAGATGCAATATTGTTTAGTCTGTTTCACAAGCTGAGAGTTCAAAGTAGTTGAATGTGTGGGGTGGGTATCAAGTGAGTTTAGAGAATCGAAAAGAATCAGATTATCCAAGATGACTTATTAATTATTTGCACAATAATAAACTTTTTTCTTTTGGTTCTAGGAACTCTTTTAATGTGATTGATACCCCTTGGCCTTTTTAACTTCTCTGAGGTATATGTGCTAATTATAAACTTATCCAAGAACTAATTTAATTTGATATTTAGAGTGATATCATATTTCTTTGAGGCTATTAGAATCTTTTTTAATTCGTTCTATTTCAAAAACAAATGCAACAAAATAAAATGAATTTCTTTCATTTTTTTAAAGTTATTTAAAAATATGGAAGCAACCAAGATCATCTTCAAATTGAAGATCTTAAAATTGATTAAAAATAACGGGGTTTTGGAAGATATGATCTCTTTGCTAAGTGTAGGGAGGGGAAGGGGTTGAAATGTCCTTAAAATATTACTGAGAGATTCACTAGACTCTTTTTCAGAAAGGGTGTTTCTTCTAAAGAGATTGTCAAATTTATGAGCTTTTCAATGTTCAGATAAATTGTTCTAACAGACCAAAAGGCAGCCAACCAGACAGAAAGTTTATTTAATAATAAGTAAAAAAAATAATAATAATAATTTCTCCATAATTTAGAATTATCAATATCATTTGGATTACTAAAATGATAAAATATTCTTTAAAAAAATAAGTACTCTTGCTTGTGTTGTTTCTTAGCTCATTTACTACTCAAACTACAGATAATGGCTTGTTCTTGCTAGAACTCAAAGGACTCAATAGATTCATATCTAGGAACAATATCAATTAAGATATTGATCACTTCAGTCCTGAAAATGATTTTGAGTGGAAATAAACCTTCTTTTTGTTCTCTTAAGCTACCTACTAAGGCCAAGAAAACCAATCAATATTGATTCTAATCCACACTGGTCATTTAGAGCCCACCGATTTTGAGCAGTATTCTTGGGTTTTCCAGCTTGCTATTGAGTTAGAATCTCTTCTAATCTTCGTTGAAGATAGATTGAGTGGGAAGATACAATTCAACAATGAAGATAGTCCTTCTTCCTTCTAAAACAGCAGTCTTAACACTCAGAATCTTCAATATATTACCTTAGAATAGTCTCTTCAAGACATCAAGAACCTCATTGAATCCTTGAAAACTAAAATCCTCCTACTTCCATCAGATAAGAGGATCCCTACGATTCTACTGGGCCATTCTTTGGCAGGAACATAAGCACTTTTGTTTAGATTTCACTACCCTGAGTTGTGTCAGGGAGTTATCTCTCTGAATCCTATTATCCTTGAGGACTAATATAACTCGTCAATTGATTTCAAAGTTGGAAAAATATTCAAGAAAGACGTAAACCCATTTTGCGATTAAAAGATTCAGGAATTTGTAGCTGTTTTGGAAGAGTCTCTCAAAAATCAAGATGAAGTTGATGTAATTGCAAAATATTCCAATTGATAGCAAACACCTCAATTCATTTTATTTTTTACTTTGTTTCTCATTGTTTTCCCCCCCAAAAAAAGGAGATCAAGCAGAGAATCAATGCGGAAAAGTTTTCAAATCAAGACATTCTATTGTACGTCGCTGCAAGTCTAGAAGGAATCGCTTTCAGAGGAAAAACTTCACTACTCTGCCATGAACAGTTTTACTCTCTGGATGTTGCTGATAAAGTCTCATTTTTAAGCTAAGCAACTTTTCAATTCGTAAATAAGTAAGAATTTCTATTAGATTCTTTGAAAGATCCATCGACACAACACAGACAAGCAAGGATACGCTGGTGGCTAGATTGCACTCAAGTAGGCATACGTTCAGAAGCTAATTCGTTTTCGCCTTTTAGAAGCTCCAGTTTAGATGACTCTTTCTTTAAATCTCGGTGCGAGAGTATGTTTGGTGAGAAGTATTATTTCCCTAGTCCAAAAATTATTGATTTGTAGGATTCATACATCTACAAATGGCCAGACATTGCTGCCATAACAATACATAATGTTCAACTTCAGGTTCATCCCTATTTAAATCGCATGGTGGCATTGATGCTTTATTGCTCTGAATGCAGTGTTTCAGAGTTCTTTGAGAAACAAGTTCATAAGCAAGTAACTACATAAGTGGCAAATATCTAAAATGAAGTGACTTAATTCTTCAAGAAATTATTCCTTGATTTCCCAAAAATAAAAGAATGAATAATCTTTTATTTTAGCATAATCATAATTATATATATCCTTCAATTTTGAAAATAAATTAACTTTTTATTATGATTGCTTAGTACTAGGACAGCCATTTGAAAGGATTAAATGAGTCCGCCAGTTATTTTGGGTTCTGCTAGAGTATTTGATTTTAAAAAATTTCTAATAATTTCCTTTTAGAAGTCTTTTGTGCTTATTAAATCACTTGAAAATAGATATTTTAGATGAAACCCTAAACAGATTATGCTGTGGCATTGCTAAAATGAGAATAAATATAAAAGTCAACTCTTTTTTTCCAAATAATTGTGAATTTGAATAATTCTATAATTCATTCAAGCAAGACAATTATATTTTAGACTTGCTATTTTATGGAGGAAATGGATCAAACAGATTGAATTTTAACCCCCAAGGCTTGGAAACAGATATCTTGGATATTTTGATTGCATTTTTACAAATAAAAAACAAGATTTCAAAGAAAATCTTAATACTATTCTTATTTGAATAAGCACATCAAAAATAGCCCTAAAGTGCATTATTTTTTGGGGGGGGGGATGACAGACATACATACGTGCTTTGCTTTATTTTATAAAAAAACATAAAGTTATTTTTGGCTTGAAGAGTATTGTTGCACTCATAATACATAATCAAAAAATTGAATCAAAACCACAGCTGACAACTCAGTAGGCAAGTAAAATAGTTCCCCCAGGCCACTTAGAAATCGAAAGCAAACAAACAAAAAAATAACAAACTCAATTTTTTGTTTATTATTACGCTTAAATTTACTGTTTTTGTTGGTTTCAGCTGAGTTTTGAATCATAAAAATGGCTAGTGAATCTAATCTAATCGCAGTGAATACTGATGGGACTACAACTTAAGAAGCTGTAACTGGTTAGAAAAGCACTCGTATTTATCCTCTTGAAGAAGAACGTATCGAAGAAGAAGATAATTCCTCTGGGTTATACACAGGTAGGCTTAATAGCGGATAGAGATTCCCTCAAAGAACTGATAGCTAGTTTAAAGATCACATAAATGAATCCAGTTAGTCTCCTTCGATAGCAAGAAATATTAATGAAGAATAAAAAGAAGAAGAAGGGGGTATTTAAAATAGCTAAAAATAGGGTAACGCATCATTGAAGTAGTAGTAAACTGGAAATACAGAAGATTTCATCGTCACCAATGTAAATCCACTGGTAAGGGAATTTTTGATTTTGTTTATGTGAATTTCACTGTTTGAGTTGGAGAGATGAGATTCTCAAATATTTAGATCTATTACCTAATTCGAATTTTTTTTTTTATTCCAAGCTTTTTGTTGTTGTAAATCTTCTGATTGGAACTCTATTTGATAGCATTATATCCAATACTCTTGATTTCAAAGCAAGTAGTGTTAAATTAAGACTCCAGAATTTTCAAAATATTTCTTCAAAATACCCAATCGAATTAATTTTAAAGGGGGAATGGGTTTACTTACAAAGATACTAAGCCATAATGAAGGCTTTACAACCATATTTTCTACATCATTAATTTCTAAATAACTCCTGCTTGTTTTGACACTTTTTTGTTTCATTGATTTTTTTAGGAAACATACAATATCAACTAATCAACTTTCTCATCGCGTCATGTGCAATAGAAGAAATCCTTTATTCGGTTATTGAATAATGGTTCAAGGAACAACAGTGTCATCGAGTTAAACAGATAATTATCTATGAAATCACCATTAGTCAACGCTAAGAGATTCAGCGAATTACAGCGTCAAAGTGAAACACAAAAACGAGGTATCAGAAGGAACAATTTTGTACCTTTTGCGACGATGGACAAGTAGATTTTAGGGAGGATAACGTACATGAGCATGCAATAAGCGTAGAATTAAGAGCAAGAAGAAACACCATCGAATGAGATAGATGGATATGGTCTCCCAAATAATCTAAACGCTGCTTCGTTTCTAGTCAATAAGAAGTTATCGATAAGTTGGAGGTTCATAAATATCTTAGTAGTTATTCAAACATTCACGAATAAACTAAAATTACTAGGGTAATTCTACAGATTTGGGAAACTGAACGATGTGCATTATAAGTTTATCAATGATTAGTCTCACTATGTAAGCGAGACGAGTTCCAAAAATAGTGTAAAAAATAAACTCAAACAGCTTTAGGAATGGATTGTCGAGATGAAAATCACAAAATATATTTAACTTATCGAAGTATTCAAACCAGAGCAGCTGATTGTGATTCTCTGGAAAACATTAATCTTTGCTGTTTTGATCTCCCAGTTGATATACATCCCGATTAAAATCGCTTTCTTTGATTTCAACGTGAATCTCTCTGGATTGAATTAAATTCTCTTGAATCGCTTGCCATTTGCAGCTTGCTTATGTGATATGCTCGTGAATTTCAATTTAGCATTTTTCTCAGCTGAAGGGGTCGTTATCAGTGAAAGGGCAGGAATCGTCAGAAATTATTTGCGATTTCCATTCTGGCTGGATTTAGTCACAACTTTATCCCTGATATTATCTGGCTTGCAATTCACGGATTTATGCTTTCTTCTGAGAATTTTCTAAATCGGGGAGATTGTGAGTTATTTAGATGAACGATTTTAGTTTTCGCAGCGATTTAACACGCCTTTTACACTTATTAAGCTGATTGCGACGATCATTGTGATTGCGCATATCTTCGGATGTGGGTTCTATTATATGAGTCTTTAAGATGATACATATAATTGGGTGAAGAGCTTATCGGTGGAGATACCGAATCCGCAATGGGGAACGCTGTATATAAAGTCACTGTATTTTATTATTATCACGATGATTACTGTTGGATTTGGAGATATCACACCTAAAAATAATGCAGAAACAGTGTATGTCCTTGGGATTGCATTGTTGTCTTGTTTTTAATTCGGATACACAGTGAATATCATTGGAAGCTTGTTTCAAGAGAAAGCACAGCAACAAGCCATCATCAAGTATGGATTATTTGTTAGAATAAATAATAAAAATATTATGTTTTTAAGAGAATAACAGAGAAATAAATTCGATTTTCAAATGGTTTTTACTTATGTTTTTGAATTTGCTAGAGCATAGAAGTTTCAGATCTCTACTTACATGAGACAACGGATGATCAGTAAGACTTTTTGAGGAACAAAAAAAAGATCATATCTTTCTGATAGCTGAATCATTTTTATCTTGTGATTTTTCGTTGTCTCAGATAATTCTTTATAGATGCTGGTGTTGAAGAACTTGGATTACATTCAGAATCAACAAATCGATTCCCCAGAATAAGGACTCAATATCCTCGAGAAGGTCTCAGAGAATCTACGGAACAGTGTCAGATTCGATTTCTACTGGCGTATTTTGAAGCAATAGCCCATTTTAAATCACTACTTTAGCAAAGCCTTTCTCAAAGGGCTCACGAAAGTCATGACTGAGAGGGCATGCATACCTGGGGAATTCATCTACACACTCAATTAGTTGCATGCATCGCATTCTTTCTTCATATTGCTGAAGGGATAAGTTGATTTGACACTTCAATCCCTCCAAGAACGAGAATCCAAAAAGAAATTCATTGTCCTTCACAAGCAAGTAACAATAAAATATGCATGCTAGGGGGGAGGGGGGGGGTGAGGTGGATGTTTCATGAGGATTATTAAATAAATCTAAAGTTATTTATCTTTGAATGATTGAAATGAACAAGCCGGGGGATCTATTCGGTCACTTTTCGTTCTTCACCAGTCAACCCAGGGAAACTGACTGTGAATGTGCAAGTGCAACACATCTCATTGCTTGTTCGCAAGAAGATTTTCTCGCTGTTGCAAAAGATTTCCCAAAAGATTATGTAATTTGTTACTTATTTTGTATTGGAAATAATTTACCTGCTTCCTGTTTTCCACAAAATAGGAGAAATTCTGCTATGTGAGGGACTAAATCATGCTCTACTAAAGTGACAAAGATATGAAATGCTTGGCTTGTGGAAAATATGGACATTTTGTAATCGATTGTCCATTTATTCATCTCACAAATTACAGAGTAAAGTAGTAGAATTTATTTTTAAGTGATTTTCATTGCATATTTTGCCACATTTAAGAGCCTGGTGATAGGGAAACACAATTACTCCTAGGAATAGAGTCGAAGTCAATTACCCTAGCGGAGAACAAGGAAAAACCCTAGCTTAACGTAGATTCTACATGTCCGTCATGCCTTGAAGAAAATTAGAATCAAATACATCTAAAAGAGCGAGAAAGACAAGGAAAAAAGGATACTCTTAAACGATTAGCTGCTTTCCATGCAAAAAGGAGAATCCAAAACGAAATCCCAAGAAGATAATTAGAATAAATCCTGCGATACATCTGATTTAAGTGATTTCAAATACGAACTTGAAATCGAGTAGCAGCAAAGAAAACTTAAACTCGAAGGAGAAAAGGGAAGAATCTTAGCAGCGAGTGATATGTATTTCTACCATCGTCATCCATGCATTTAGTTCCTGGAAAATCAAGTTTATACTTTTTCTACGGAAGAAATCAGTTGCAGTTTTTCACAACAAAGCGGACATGAAGCAGCTGGAGGGAATTCAATGTTTGAAGATGAAGACAACGTAATAGATCACGGAGATGATTATGTTGATGGAGAAGAGGAATAGTTTTAAGCAGCTTGCAGTGATAGTAAATAGGAATAATAATTAGATCTTGAAATCGTTGCCAAAGGAAATGCACGGAATCAAGTTGAGAACGAATTAGCTTAAAGTTAAACTGCAGAAAGAGATAAAGAATCGGCTAATTTTCCAAGGAAATCTTGTTTTAACATATTCAACCATTAAAATAGCATAGATACAGCATCTTAAAATTCGGGCACTTGCAAATCAACCCACAACAAATAAGGACAAATTGGCTATAATGATGGAGAGAATAACTTTGATAATAACCATATTGAGCATGAAAACCATAAGTAATCTCTCGGTTTTGACTTCATTCCTTTAGATTAACACTACACAGGCAATGTTCCCTAATGCGACTCTCTCATGCAAGGTAATGTGTTGATGAGCTAGTCTAATGAAGGGGATTTTTACCATGCACATTCTTCGCTCAAAAGATCATCTCTTGACTCTAACTTAATAAATACTTAGAAGAACTTTTTCAAATAGGATAAATTCAAAAAATCTTCTAAAAAAAGAGAACCTTACCCATCAAAACCAGCAACTCAACGAAACCCAAGAAATGTGAACAATACACTGACTCCTTAATCGCGAAAAAACCAATAATTATCAACATAATCCCCTCCAAGTAATGTTCTCCTGATCCCTGAATCTATGAGCTATTAGCATATTGCAATCAACAGATCGAAGAAAAAGTTGCTCAACAGGAATAATTCCTTTCATTCTGTCTGTTTTTCTCGTTAGAACATAAGTAATTATCAACATTTTTCAGTTGCTTTCTGATATTATTCCAGAAAATATGAAATCTATTTTGTATTTTCATAGACGAAGAAGAATCTACTGAGAAACATTCCAGGAATTAAAACCAACTTTATCATCACAGATCACGCGCAGAAGAAGAATAGTTTCTGCCATTACCATCTGGTAATTTAGCTGAAATAACCAAATCTCGTTCCAAGATAAATCTGAATCCCCATCAAGAAGCAAAGCAATCTCATATTTATATTTCCCGTGGTTCTTCTTAGGAGTCCTTAAATCTGGAGCTTTCCATAGATTAAGAGGCTAACAAAGCTGATCCTGCGTTGGTTATTGAAAATGAAATTTAACGAGGTAGAAAATAATTCATTACTGGTATTTCACGCAATCATAAACCAAACATGGAAGCGATTAAATAAGCGCTGCTGAATAGTACCAACAGGGATGATGAAGAAGATAGCAAAAGTAGTGATTCACAAAGAGAGAGAAAGTAATTTTCAATATCATGCCTACCTATGGATAGCTCCAAAACTAATAAGATACCTTAAGGTTAGGATGGATAAAGCTAGAAAGATAACTAAACAGCTACCAAGATGAAGATGACTAATAGGTTGCTTTGGAATACTGAGAAACCTTAAAATATTTCTTAAAAAAGAGATTTAAATAATATTAATAATGCAAATAATATGATTTCGTCGTTCTCTAATCAGGACAGAGCACTAAATCCATCGATTTTCATCTAGCAGCCTAACTCCAATAATCCACCAAAATCAAACTAAACCTTCCCAATTTCTCTGTCCACTTCTGGATAGGGGAAGTAGCATAAAAATAGTTAGAAAACTAATAGCAACAATAATAACAACAACATAAACAGCATTAATGGTTTAGGAAATAAACCCCTTCGAAAATAAGCTTCTATTTTCTTAGCACCCGAACCAAATCGAGGCCCTAGAAAAACCATAAATTCACCTGAATAAGCTATATTCGGTCACCAGTAGTAGCTGCAATCGGTTTAAAATGATACTAATTTACACTAATAAACAAATTAAAATAACTGGCAGCACTTGCAATAACAATAATAACCCTAGCAAGAGTCTTACAAGTAATAGAATTCAAACTAGGCACCTTAAGAGGACGTCAAACTGAATCCACAACAGTATTAATCAAAGCAAGGAACTAAAGAAGAAATTGATTACGTTCCTTAGGAAGAGGAGTTTGAGATTGCTCATTTCGAAAAACCAAAATGCTATTCTGTTTATTATCCTCATAACAATCTCCCGAATGTGCTTGAAAGTTTAAATAAATACTAATTTAAGTTGTTGTTCATATCTCGGCTGCATTTAGGGATTTAAAAGAAGAACACAGCTGGGTAATAATAACCTAACTAACAAGCAAACAACGCTGTTCCAAAACAGCTGAATATTTCATCACTTTTGAGGAGGTTCATGGTCAAACACTGAGAAAAAGAAACAATTATGGATATGGTTGTTTGATGTTTTAAGGAGAATTTCTGAATTATTAAGTTAATTGGAAATGAATTAATGATAAAATAAACTTATTTGTTTGTCATAAAACTATGTGATTTTTTGCAAAGCTGAACTGCCTAAATCACTTGTTTTCCTTCACTTAAAATTAGCATAAACTAAGCAACTTTATGCACAAAGTGCTAAAATAATTTTGCCAATTTGAGCACTTTCGAAAAGATTGATTCTGGGAATATTGAATTTATTTGCTAGATTTAAATACCATTACAATTATTTTTATCACGATTGCGCTTTGCTGTGCATGGTGGACAGCAAAGTATGTAAACATAAACACAAAGGTAAAAGAAATAAGTTTGGAGGAAACCTCTTTCTCATCAGAGCTTGATTTCACCTTTGTTGATGGATTCGATGACCTTCTTGGGGTGTTGCTTGTTGACGGTGATGCCAATAGATTGAGCAGTTCCGAGGATGCACTTGACGGTACCGGCGAAGGTCTTGGAGAAAGATTTGTTGTCAGCTTCCATGATCTTAGCGACTTTCTTGATTTGCTCAAGGGAGAGATCACCAGTGTGCTTGACTAAATTGTATCAAAGGAATCAAAGATTTAGCTGGGTTTTTAGTTAATTTGAGAGAATAATTTTGCAATTTCTTTTAAAAAAAATGGCAAATTTTTGGACATTTTCTGCTGCGTTTGCAGAAAGATAAATGTGTTTTTTTGTAAATCCTAGCCAATTCAAGATATCTCCTCCTTTGATTTGGAGAATTTCAATAATCTTTTTTGATAAATGCGTGAATGTTGTTGCATGTTTTATTATTTATTGATGATGCCTATTGATTTTCTGTTGGATCCCCTTTTTTTTGTTGTACTTTGGAAATCAAAATCAAAATTGAAAATCTTACTGTTCTTGGTTTTCTTTCTGTCTCTGACGTGCTTGCCGAGTTCCTTGATGAGGAGAGCAGAGGAGGTGTTGAGAATGGTGACATCAGCAGCTCTGTTTTGACACTTAAGCTGGACGACGACTCTGATACCCTTGTGAGCAGCGCAAGCCTTGATGATATCTTCACCGACCTTCTTGGCGTTCTATTTGAATGAAATTAAGAATATTTTAGCTTTGTTCTGATTTAATGGTCAGCATACCAAACCAAGAGGACCGAGCTTAGGAGCAAGAGTAGCGGCAGGACCGGCTTCTCCTCCGAATACCTTAATGTCAACTATTTATTAATAAAAAATAAGATATTAGCCTCAATGTTGTAATTCTAAACTTGGACAAAATGGGGGACAAAAGAATGAAATAGGCTATAAAATCAGTCTATTTCTTCATGCCTGCCCTGTTATCCTCTGCATCTCGGACAACCCACCATATTGTGCATTTTATCTAGTAAGAATTCGTTACTGAATCTGACTTCGTTGGGGTCGACTTTAGGAGGCATTTCTACTTCTTGTAATTTCTTTGTGGGATGCTTTCTTCAAATGAATTTGTATTGTCTGTTTTAATATTTATGTCTTTTTCTTAATTTATCACTCTCTTTTCTCTGTTAAAATCATCCTCGTGACCTTTCAATTTGTTTAGCCTTCTGATTCTATGAATTGGAATTTTTCATTTTACATAATAAAGTCAATAACAAAAAGGAATTTTCCTTTTTGCTATTTGTAAAGCATTTCAAGCACTATTTTATCCCTTTTTTTCTCCAAATTGAGTATGAAAAGCTAATATCTTTTCAGAACTTAATATTCTACTTCAAGTGCTGAAGAAAAAAGGAACAATACTCATGGTAATTATCACAAATATAATTAAAATAAAATATCCGTTTTTTCTTTTCTAAAATGAGAAATTCCCTGAAAATAACAGCTAAAACTATCTTGAATTTAAGTTTTCTGCAGATATACAAGCAGCTTACCTAAAGAGGATAATTTTTTATTTTTTTAAGGGCAGCTATTTACATTTTGTAATAAATCTAAGAATAAATAAACAACTTCATAGTGGTGGAGAGAGAACAAATCCAATTATTCATCTGTTTTGGGATAATAATTACAAGTAAATCTTCACAAATATTCCTTTAAATTATTTCAAGCTCATGAGTGCGCAGGAAGAGTTACAAGTTCCTCTTCTTTTGAACACATGCGCTAGACATAGCAAAGGTCCAAAGAAAAGTACTTTTCTAATGCAACTGCATGATATCAGCTTTAATTCTCCAGGTTGTTTATCTCCTTAGAGCATTGAAATGCAAGAAATCAACAAAGATAGCTACAAAAACAACCTCAATGGCAATAAAGTTTTAAATAACTCTACTTACGCAAAGAGCAAAGATACCTTCAAAGCGAAACTAGATGAATTACACAGCAAAGATGATAGTCATCATAAACAAAGAGTCTCTGTGGGGCAGTACTACTTAGTCTAATCTGAATATGATATTTTCGGTAGCCCTGCAGATTTACAAAAAGCTACGATTCATTAGCAAAGTAGGTTAGTAGGAGTCGCGAGTGAAGAACAAAAACGTGATCAAAACAACTACTGCGGCTGCTGCTATTCCCTGATTAAAAAGTAACCATTAGATCTACTCTGCAACGAGCGAGAGCTCGTATTCCTTGGTGTTGGGTTAGCGTAGCTGTTCATGTTAAATAAATATTTTGGGTTATTGCTGTCAATGATTTTCATCATAGGTGGATCGTTGTATGTTTTGATCACTAATTAATTGAATTGTGAAGACAATTGCTTGACAATCGGTGGCCTCGGTGTGTTACCTGACAAAGATGAAGGTGACATTTCGTTTCTATCTTCCTACATGCAAGTCTTCACTGCAATTCTTATCGTTATCGCTGTACTTTACGCCAAAAAGAAAATCCACAAAAACATCACCCATTTCAAATCAGGTTATGTCTGCCCATCGGATTACACGATTATGGTGTAGAATCTTCCTCTTGATACCCGCATGGAAGAGTTAAAACTCTTCTTCAGCAAACTCACAAACAAAATCATTGTCAAAATCAGTATGGCATATGATACAACGAAATATAACTAATCGATTCAGCAGAAACAAGACGATATCAAACAATTCAATCAAACTAATAATCAAATTAAGAAATTATAAGAATTAATTACATCACCGTCAGCTCATACGCAAGAGAAAATTGATAAATTAACAGCTAAAAACAATGAATTATCTTAGGAATTAAAAATCACAGACGAATACATCGAGAGATTCGAACATGACTGCTCAGCTGAAAAAGACCCTTCTAAATTCTTAGGTACTGCTTTTATAACATTCGCTGAGAGTCTACCTGTCGATAGTATCGTAGAGCTCTGGGGATATACTTATAAGAATATTATTAAGTACTTTTTCTTTGGTTGCGCTGTCGATCCATTCGTGGCGTACAAATAAAAAGTTTTGATAATTAGAAAAGCCCCCGCTCCAGCTGATGTAATCTGGGAGAATCTACGGTATTCGTTGCCTAGGAATGTGACTAACAACACATTGATGCTGCTACTGAGTTGCTTCATTCTCTATCTAAGTTTCAAGATTCAATTTTTCCTCATGGAATACGTTTATCCCTTAAAAAAGCAAAGTTATGAAGATCACTCATTTCTTCTCATGCTCAGAGGAAGTAACATAAATAAGATGAATCTTCGCAATTTCTCTTATATTTCTTCCTAACTATTTTCTCATTTTCATGTTTTTCTTCAGGTCTCTTGAGTATCTCCATTGTAGTAGTGAATTTATGCCTTCGAAACACAGTATTTTTCTTCACGAAACTGCAGAGCTTCGATCACCATACAAAGCAACTAAATGCTTATATTAATAAGTACATTGTGCTGTATTTCTTCAACAGTGCGTTCATGCCTTATTTAGTTCACGGATACATCGATGGGGATGCAATCGACATTGAGTTATTGATCTGGGATATTCATTTTGTAGTCCTAGCAACTTCCGTATCGACACCACTCTCGAAACTGTTCGATCCGATGATCTTCTACAAAATGTTCAAGCGATGGCACATCACATCGTTCTCGAAGGGAGACTGTCCGTACACACAAAAGGAAGCGAATTTCTGGTTCGAAGGACACCCATTTGAAATCGCTGATAGCTGTACTGATAAAATTAAAAACTTCTTTACAATTCTTTTAAACTCATTTTCTCACTTTTTTACCCTTGAAAACTTTAATTTCCTTATTCCTTTGTTCAAAAAGATGCTTACATGGCTCGAGTACTGTTTCTGGGTGCTTGGTATGCTTAGGTTGCTCCTCTCAGCATTCTAATTTCCTTAATTGGCTTATTATCCAACCATTTCATCGATAAGTATTTTCTCCTTCGTGTTCATCCTACGCCTTAGCAAATCACAGAAGATGTCTACAGCAAAGTGCTCTTATCTCTTAATCTCCTGCCGTTTGTGTACTTATGTGGTGGACTGGAATATGCTTCAAAAAGCTTAATGACAAGTAATATTTACGAAATTTTATACGAATTCTCAACGAATGAAATTGCAATTATTGGTATTTTCCTATCGATTCTTGCTTTTCTTTTCCATTACAAGAGAAAACATACCATCAAGGATGTTATCACTAAAGATAATAGACCTTATGAATCTGTTAGAACGTTGTTTAGTACAGAGTATGACAGATCAAACCCCGTTACAGCAGTCAAAGCGAGCAGCTAATATATTTAATATCTTTATCAGCAGAAGGCTTTAGTGATTTCTGGGCTGCTAGATGAGGAGGAGATCATTGAACTTCACAAAGGAAGATCAATGTACTTAACTGGGAAGAACTACAAGAAAGATAGTAAGTATATCCCTGAGGAAATTGCTGAAAAGCATGAACATATTGTAGATGGGATAAATGTGGAGCATCTTGCTGTTTCAGGGTCTTAAGCGTATCGAGAAAAGTTCATAGAATAACATTCTGAAAAGAGAATCCAAGAATAAGCAGGAAATGCATAAAAACAGTAGATTTAAGACAATAAAATTTCCCCTTAGCTGAAGGCTTCCCCTAATCTTCGTTATCAACACGAGATCTTATCGATGCCTTTGATCGAATCAAAATAGATTTCGCCTGATAAAAGTTTCGATATCCCAGCGATAGGTCTCTAGGAATTCAGACAAGTGCATTCAGAGGAAGTTGATGATGATCTGATTTTCCGAATATTGCAGAGATAAGAACTGAAAGAACGAGAACTAGAAATTGAAAGGGAAAGGAAGAAATTTTGATAGGAAGAAAGTCCAAAAAAAGAAAAGAAGGATTTTAATTTACATAATAATTCAGTGATATCTGTCAGTATCCTGAAATATGAGGGAATGAACTCAAAAAGAGAGAGAGAGGTAATTAAGTTTAACATAATAATAGTTGGAAGAGATACTTAAAGAATCTTTCTAATTCTTGAGATTACAATGCATATAATCTTACAAATATGTTCAATTTTAGAAATATTTCTTTTTGGAGTTATCATCCTCTTCATCATTTGGTTTTTATGAAATTCTTTTTTCTTCATTTAATTAATAACCTTCCATTCTTTTTTCTTTTTTTTTCATTCCTTCTGGAGATTTTCATCTTTATCTGCTGATCCACCACCAATCAGTTCTTAAGCCTATGCAAAATCTTTCTTGAGTGCTGCAGTTATTGGGGAATGCTCCTCCTCTTGGTCTTCATGTGTATCAGGAACTTCATTAGCTTCATTATCATTCTTTATGGGTTGATTTTGATCTTGATTTGGTTGTTTATTGACTAAAGAAGCATTTCCTTATCTATCTCCATCTGGACTTTGTTCAAGATTACCATTGAATTGTTTGATCTCCTGGGTTTATTTTGATTCTGATACATTTCCTGGTTATTTTTCTGCTGATTATGATTCTTCTGATGATTTTAACTCCACCCCTTGATTCTAATTGTTATTCTCATCCTTTTCCGCTGTGATTCTCTAAATATACCCAGCTAGCATTTCTGTCAAAGTACTCTTCATTTCATCACTCAAGGAATAAATCTTCGAGAAATTTCCTGCTAATTCCTCTGGGTTATCTCCCTTGTACACAATAATTCTTCCTTTCTTGCCTTTCGAGAAATTCACATCAACATTTCCAATAATCTCTTTCTCTCTCTTCAGCGTACTCAAGTTATTCCCGCCTGAGAAACTATTCGTACTCTTGTTCGTAATCCCATTGTTGTTCGTATCAAATGAAAACGGCATCGTTTCCGTGAATCTAGAGTAACCTTAACTTAAAACCTAACGTTGTCTCTCAAAGAACGAATCCTTCTCGAGTTGAACTGCGCGAGCTTTCTGCAGTCTCTCTAACTGTTAAACAACACCTTTGATATTCCCAACAGTAGTAGAAGTCTCCGCTTCAGCTGCGTTACTGAAATTATTCGACTAGCTATTGATCGACGTAGAATAATTTATATTCGGCTTGAAAGTGCATTCCTGCAATTCTTGTCGTTGCTTTTCCGCTTCCGCAGCTTAAATGACGCCCCCAATGATTTCACATTTCTTCGAATGACGCTAATATAATCTCTCGTGGATACTCTACGACTGCTACTGAGAATCATCCATACCAATATCTTCTCCATCTTCATTGTTATTCTAATTCTACTGCAATTACTACGATCCATTGAATATCTTTCTATTCGGGTTAACTGCTGGCTTGAATGTACAATTCATTTATTCTTCTTTCTCCGCTATCTCTTTTATCTCTAATTTCTTCTATTCCAGATACTTAGAGTGCTCATATAACAATTAAAATCGACTCTTACTATTTCCTTAGCTATTATTGTTATGGTTCTTCTCATTTGTCATACTGTTATTCTGCAGATTCTCTCGAGCGTTAAGCAAGCACTAATCTAATATTTTAGATTTTCTATTAATCTCCGGATGGAATTTAAATTCTGCATCTTGATTTTTCCCGAGATTCGAATTGTTATTATTTTTATTCCCATTATTATTCTAACCTGCATCACCTAGGATATTATTATTCTTCGAAGCATACCACTCCATTAAGCTTGTCTTGTCGCTGTAGAGCTTGCGGAAGGATATCACAAGTTGATTTAAATCCCAATTATCTTCTACAGAATTTACATTTCCTTTTGGAAGAATAATATTTAAAAGATAATCAACAAAAGAAGAGAGAGAATCTAAATATATTAATTCTATTTATACCTTCCTGCTGTTGCTACTGCTACTGTGGAAGATTCTAACTCAGAAGTGCCTTAATGAATGCATCCTTATCAGCTTAGGAATCCTATTACGAATCAATCCCAATTTGTGCCAGAAGAATATCCGTGAGTATCTAAACTGTCTGCACAGGTTAAATCTTCGTTTCAAATAACACCATAAGGAAATCAAACGCTAATTTCTTAGGGATTCCTTATTCTGGTGTAGCTAATGACAGAATCTTATAGGATTATGAATGGAAATTGATTTCCGCATTGAGTCTAGCTACATCAAGTTATTTTCTGTCTTTCAAGTAAAGTGACGTTTAATCTTAGTCCCTAACATTCGGTTGAAATGCTGAGAATAGTGATACCTGCTAATACAACACAGCTAGGTTTTGGTATGATAAATAATCGCCTTCTTGAAGTGATTCGATGATTCCAGAAAGTGCTCTGTCGATTTTACTCAAAATAATTCGTTAACTTTTTGCATCGATTTTCGAAGTCGTTCGTTTTGCTTCAGCTAGAGCTAATTCTTCCTCTCGTTTCTTGGATTCTTTTTCTTTGCGAAGTAAGAAATCTTCATAAAGATATCGTACGGAATAATCCTTCGATCCTTCAGTTCTACCTGCGAGTTTTTTAGATTTGCTGTTGATTTTGGGGTGAAAACTGCATTTGATGTCTTCAAAACCAGGTGGGTTTTTAGGTTCTTTCTGTTTAGGAAGCAGAGATGGATTGATGAACGTATTGGAAGGAGTGTTAGTGGCAGGTTTCTTCTTAGCTTATGCAGATGCATTTGGAATTAATGGAGTCTTCGAGAAACTACTACAAAAAGTCAAAAAGAAGAAAGAGTTGGAGAAGTCATTCAAACAAAACTACGAATTGTTGCTAAAAAAATCATAACTTTTTAAGAAAAAAATGTCTTTTTGTTTTGTGTTGTTACTTCACTTTTGCAGTGACTGAGGAGTAGTTCTTGATGGTGATATCTTGCTGCTGAGAAGGTGATTATTACTAACTGCTAGTAGCGTTGGTAGTCTATTTCTTATTGCTATTGCTAGAATTCTTAGATACTAGTTAGCTTTAGGGTATTTTTTGTTACATCTGAACTGGAGATGCCTCTAAATGGGATGGCTAAGGAGATGATGATAATTACTAATATTATTCTAAGCTATTACTGTTGTTGTTTACCTAATTTTATTGTAATTCCTGTTGATATTTCATCTACTACCTTTGAATTTGCTGCTATTGCTGCTTCTGCTATTCTTAGTTATGCCTCAGTTACTCTTGCTATTGAAGTATCTTTTCTTAGAGTTCGTGTTCTTGCTAGTCGAGCAATGATATAAACTTCAATCGTTCTTCTAAAGTTCTTACAGCTTCAAGGCTGTTTCTGTCAAAACCATCTGAGTTTATTGCACAGAATGCACGCATCGCAGATTCGTAATTCAATGCATTAGGGTTGTTGAGGAATTCTTAGGGGTACAGTCCTCCATTCTGTGATATTTCTCCTTCTTCTTCTACATCTTGCTGTGCGGATGGATCTTCATTTGGTTGAATGTTCTGCAGATGCTGCTAGAACTCTCTTCCTTATTGGTATTGCTACCTGTTATTGCTACTGGTGGTGCTTGCCATTTTCCTGTAATATTTGAACTTTAATTCCGAACCCAATAAAAATTTTTAATCTAAAAATTCTTTCCCCTGCAGCTTTTTATTTCTTTATTTATTAAAATTATTTATAAAAACACTCCCCTTCCTTTCTTTTCTTTGCTCGTTTTCCCAAATTACTTTTTTGATTTATTCATTCGATTTTGGTTTCAACTTTACCTATTACTTGCCTTTTGCTTCTATTTCATTCCCTTCCTTTCACTGTACCAAAAGCTAATTTATTTTTTTCATTGAACCTTATTTGATTTACATGATCCCATGGCATACATACAAAATTTAAACTCTTGAATAATAATAAATTCCTCTAATTACTTATTTAATCTCTTATTTGATAATTTGTAACTTTTATAATAATAACCAAGAACATTATTCTTGTTGAATCTTGCATTTTTCTAGATTAAATTTATCTTTTTATTCTTCTTCTTTGCTTGCCGCTTTTTTTTACCAATCCAAAAAAACCATTTGAAAATCTGTAAAAAACTACAAAATCTATTCATTACAAACAGACCCTTAATATTTTTGTAACTAAGCTAAGAACCCTTGATTAGACTCTCTGTGTAGGACAAGGTAAATACAAAAACTTCTAAAGATGAATAAATACAAACAAAAACAAAAAATTCAACTCATTATCTTCTTAAAAAAAAACAAAATACAACATTTCTTTTGCATTTACGGTCAACGATACGCCATCCATAGGATATTGTTAACAAAATTTATGCAAACAGCAACATTGACGTCTACACGTATTCTTTCCATCACATGGGAGAACGCGTTAAAAAATCAATGACATTTTTTTAGAATTATATTAGAGGAGGGTTCAAATCTCAACTGCTAACTATTTAACAAAGATGATCAACGAAGATCTCCCAGTTGTTCATCTACCCATCTTGTGAAATCAACTAAGGACTATTATTGCAATTTAGATATTTCCTAGCTGCATGAATTGCTAGTTTTACTGTTCAAACTGTTTATGTCTCCTAAGAAAAACGAAATAGTCTTTCTGCCTGCTGTGGTGATCACTCGAAAATCCAGCAAATCATTGTAGTTCCGCGGTGCCGAATTATCTGATTTCTCAGAATAGTCATTGTAGATAGATTGTTCTATTTATTGTTATGCTTTTTTCCCTTGATTTGGCAAGTAGATTCCTGGTAAGACTGATTAAAATCGATATGTTTACTCCCTCACTAGCGAATTTGTAGAGTTACACGCACTACTTGGTAGCATAACGTTCTCTGAATGGCATTCTATGTTTAACTACTAATTCATCTTAATTGTGTTCTCTTAGTTTCTTTCTTCCGCTATTTCGATGTCAGAGCGACTAAGTTAAGTTTTGGAGTTTAAACCACATGAATTCTAATTCTCCGAACGAAAGAAGAACTATTTTGGATCGTTTTGATGAGAACAAGAAGAAGAATCGATTTCTTGATGTGTCTTTGATTTTGGAGAGGCATAATAGCTAGGAGAAATAGCAGTTATATTTGAAGGAGAAACACCACAAGAACCTTACAAATATTAAACATTACTGCTATTTGTATTTCCTTGATCTAGGAACGAGCAGTTCTAGGAGAGTTTAAGGGGTTTATTATCAAATTTAGGTAAGATTTTTTTGCCGCCTTCAGCAACTTTGTCAGAGAAGATTCCCTTAAATAGACTGCTCTTTTATTGTAAGTTTTTTAGGAGAATCTTTGGTAGTTCCAGAGAAAAAATGTCCTAATTACTTGTACCTCCTTTGTTATTCACATTTTTCTGAGTTTACAATCCTCCAACCCCAGTTCTACTCAGATACTCGAAGTTATCCTCTAAGTCATCAGGGATTTAGAGGAAAAATACCAAGACTTCATTTTATTGGTAGTTTTCGATAAGCAAACCAACTGCAACAAATCTACGTTCGAAAGGATAGAATTGCTGATCAGTATCATGATCCTTCCATTATGCTCTTTTGTGGTTATTCTCGTTCGATTCCTTGGAATTTTTATAGAGTTGTAGTGCATAGGCGATAAGATTTGCAATGAGTAGCTGTAGATGAAGTCGATGAGATAATACAGTTGTTATCTTGTCTTATGGAGAATCATCAAAGGAAATCAAAAGAGAAATGTTTTCCTAAGCGAACAGCGGCTAAAAATGACTCTTTATTGAGTTCTTTAAATTATAAACGTTCACCTATTCAAAATCAGGCTTATTTGCATTACCAGCAGCAGTTTTAAATGGCGAAATTTTATGTTTCTTTCGAGACTGCATATCCTAAACCTGCAAATATGCCATCATACTGGAACTAATCAGCTAAGTATTGAGGATGTAACTTCTCAGATAATCAAAACTCAAAGTCAACTTCCTCTCACTCTTTGCCATAATTTAGCTAGTCATTAAGTTTTAAAGTTCTTCTAGTTTCTAACGCGTCTCTCTCACACAAGCACTGAGGACTCGCATTGTAGATACTTGTTTTTGCATTCTCTTCTGTTTTTCCTTTGTTGTGAATTAGCGTGACTCTGCAGCAGCAGCAGTTGAAGCATAAAAACTTTATTATTCTTATTTTTTCGATGCCAGTTTAGTTTTTATTTTCAGAGCAGATTAGCTACCAAAATAGCTGCTATTTGGGCTCATTTCGTTGACATTAATTGAATTATTCTAATTCCACGTGAATAACGATCCACTTCTACCTTCTCGAACAATCTTAGAGCTGTTATTACTATAACCATCTCGTTCTCCTATTTCTCCCTTGGCTTCATCATTTGAAATCATTTTAATTATCGCAGTGCTACTTGGTTGCAATTTATTATTTTCATATTCTCTGAAGTTTATTTTTCCTGCTATTTCTACTACTTTTCTGCTTTTCTTTGGGTTGATTGTAAATACAAAGCACGAATCTGAATTCCATTGAAATAATGATATTTTCGCAGTGAATTTCGTACATGTATTTTAAACTCTATCCACTTAAAACAACCTCAACTTCTAAGAGTTCCCTACAGAACTGCTTGTAAGTTTGAAAGGCGACAGTTACTGCCATTCCTTGATTGTTGTGGTGTTGCTTTCATCATTGAAGGCTTTGGCAAAAACAGTCTCTTCCTCTTCTTTCTCTTTATCGTTCTATTTCTTCTACAGCTTATTTATGACTTTCTCGCTATTAACTGCTTCTTCTTTGAGTTGCTTGAGTAGATATGTTTTTAGAGAGTTTTCAATTGTACTGAGCTGCTCAATCTCTTCAAAATCAAGTCTCTAAGTTTCACTGTTAAAACGGTTAAGCGTCTTAAAGCATGGCGATTTATATAAGGAATTGCGATTAACGTTATTCCTTTTAGAGTCTTCAGAGTTATTCGCTTGAAGATTATGACTAAAAAAATTGCTCCCAAACAAAAGAGGTTCTTCTTGAATGATATTTTTATTTTTAGAACATGCTGTTTATCTCAAAAAAGTAGATCCTAAGAACTCCTCAAGATCTCCTTCGTTGCTGATATTCAACTCCTTATTTGCTTTACTGTTACACTCAAGCAGCTCGATCTTGTCAGCACTTGCATTGAACCTCCCCGATATCAAGCAATATGGCAAGAATTCACTGATTTTTTAATGATAATTTTTGATGCTCATTTTCCGAAGAAACATTGCACGCTACCTAAGTTCTTGCTAATAAGTAGTATGCGCGTAAAGCACACAAGTGAGAACGAGCTGAATGGCGTCTTGAGGAGTCACATTTTAGCTGAGAGAAAGTGCTATGAAAAACGCAGCACATGAGAGGAAAAAGCAGGAGATCTTGATGCGAATACTTGAGCCTAGATTACTTATGCAGAGAATCGACAAGATTGTGATGGCTTGAATCGATTGATTATACTACGTCGTATGGGTATCCGTTTTGAAATTATTTTTATAGATTTTCACGGCGACTGCGGAGAATGTTAGCATCTAAAAGATAAAGAACAATGCATGCGCTTGGGTTTTCTTCAGATTCATCAAGGCTAGAAATACTAGCGTCAGCATGATTGTAGCCAGAAAGAAAATGATTTCATGCTTGCTGATTGATTCATTGCGCAACGCACTGTACATACTAGAGGCCATCGCATACAGCACTAACGCAATGCTGAAATTGAAAGTGATCAGCTGTGAATGTGCGTTCAATTAGCGAAAATCTTCCTCCATGGAAGCATCTTTGAACCGCAAAGACCAAGGGTTGATTTCGTTGCCCTACGAGTTCATCGATAGGGCCAAGTAGTTCTGTATTTTTTGCAGCTTTTCATGCATTCTTCCCCCTTGATAAGCTTGCTGAAAATCAAAAAACAAATAATAGAATTAAAGCACTGTGCGTACTATTGATTTTTTGCCAGGAAATACGACTAAGTAGCAGTAGAAGATAGCCTCTCTCTTTATCTGAATCTAGTTTTTAATTATCCTCAAAATGTTGTATTTTAATAAAGCTAAAAGTGATTGCTTTTTTGTTCATTTGTAGCTAATTAATTGCCTTCCCATGATAAATTGTATCAAAAGGCTGCTGAATTATTTAGATTCATTTGATGATTGACCATTTTTCAAAACAAACAAAGAATCTGTAAAATATTTTCATAAATAAATTTAGAGAGCCATCGTTGGTTGAAGATAATCCTCTCTCATAAAACTACAATTTTTGAACATATGAATATTTATTTTTGAAACTAACAAAGTACAATTTGATTAAATGGGGGCAAATTTCATGCATGCACTACTCAACGAATCAGCTTTATTGGTTTTTCAGAGATGCGAGATGTGTATTGCTTGAATGCTATCCAGCGATCTAGAGATGTAAAGGAGCTGTTGCAGTCGTCGTTCTTTTCGTTGTTGTGTGTGTTATATTCAAAATCACTTTCGTCTTCTTCTGAGAGGAGTAATGCCGCAGTAGGATTAGAAAGGATATTTATTGCAGATTAAATATTATTGTTATTATTATTATTATTCGTGCTACGGTTTGTCAATTACACTTATGAGATTCTTTATGTTTGCTCTTGCTTTTCATCTTCCTCTTGAGGAGAAGAAATAACAATTCCTTTTTGTTCATTTTTAGTATCATTTTCAAGATTATTACCAGCACAACTATTTAAGCTAATACTTCGATTTTTCTGAGATTTCTATTATATTACATGCTGTGTTGGTATTACAATGGTGAGATGCATATTCTGCTATTTATTCGTCGGTGGAGTGAACAGAAGATACTCATTGATTTGTTGGTTATTTTAGTTGATTTATTTTATCAAATTGAACGCAACTCGCAGATCAATATGGAATCTCTTGAGTCTCTATCCATCTTTCAGGATGTCCTCCGGCTGAAGGACCATTAATTTCTCCATTTCCTAGAAAACTGCATCGTCAAAGAGTGGAGAGGATATTTAGATTTTCAGGGAATTACTTCCAGAAGAATCTGAAATCAAAGAGAATTTCACTGACACAAATGCATTCGCTGGAAGCTGTTAAGATACATAGACGATAATGTTCACGAGACTGATTCGCAGGGCATACTCATCGGAGACTACATCCTAATTATTTAGCTCACTTTCATCTTGCAGATACAGCGATATATTCCTATCTAGCAGCAACGGCTGCAGATGCTATTATAAGTATTGCCCTAGTGAAGTGAGTTTAAAAGAACTGAATTGAAGCTGCAGAGAATCGATCTGCAGCACATGGAGTCTAATGTAATTAGAATTCACTATCAGAATCTCTTGCATCATACTCATCGTATATTACTCCAGGAGGTCTTCTTTTTTTGCTAAAAGTGTGCTATTCACGAGGCCGTCTTTAAAAAGTTAATATTTTTCCTTATACCTCTTGATTAGATTCATAGTCTATTGGATTATCTCAAAACTCGCATCGAACATCTATTCCTTTAAGAGACTCTTATTAGAGGATTGGATTGTTTTGCTCCTATTCCCTGCTTTCTCATAGCTCGGAGCAGCAGCAGCGGCAACTAAGTTTGTTTAAATTGTCTGCTAGGTATTCATATTGCTCCCAACGCAAGATTATTATGATTGACTGTTACTATTTTCATTATTTTCTTATTGTATTGTGTTATTCTGTGGCTGATACTGTTATGTATTCTACCTACTTATTAAAGAAATTCGTTGATGCTACAGACTGTTAATGCAATCGAATCCAATCGAAACCGTTCTAGGTTAGTTAAATGTATTGCTAGTCGTGTCTGCACACGCATTCTAAGGAAGACTAGCTGATGCTATTGAATATGCGCTGCCTACTGGTTTCCTGATGGCGGACAGGGAGAGCTTCTTCTGCATCAGGTATTAAAATTATGTATTGCCTGAAATGTAATTATTCGAAACTATTTATTAGGGATATTTAGCTTTGAGGAGTGCTTTCGTTCCCTGCTATATCGCTGATGTTGGTGTTACAAGAGGGATAGAGGCCTAAGAAAGACCTGCTGGAGTCATACTAGATAACCGTTTAGGAGTATCTTATCCCCCAATGGAAGTTTTCAAATTAATACGAGTGGATGCATTAGGAGGAGATTAAATCATTGCCGCTCCTTAAATTGTCGCATAGGCAATACTAGCTGCAGTATTCCTCAAGGTTTATTGATTTAATGTAAAAAGTGCTTAGTCTTCATCAGATGAGATACCTGGATGAGTCTGCACACCTGCAGGTGGAGAAGGGAAGGTCATTTGGATTTACGGAGAATTCTACTAGCCACGACTTTCAATGTCTTCAACTTGCTGCTAGATATGGTGTTGCTGCTACTACTGCAAATTTTTATGAGGCATTTACCCATTCACGTTAGGTGTCCACTCATTTCCTGCTTGTTTTTGGGATTATTATATTGTAGATCTTTAAGATTTGGATTTATTTCCTGATTTCTTCTATTTCTTCCATTTATCTACCGTGATAATTATATAATATTCATGCAGTTTAAATAGACTTAATTGCACGGAGATCTTGTTCTCTGCATCAGCACCTTCTTGCATTCGAAGTTTGAGCTTGAAAATAGGAGAACGAAGATGCAGATTGGTTTGCATGCTTTGGCTTTAATTTCGGGTAGAATTCGAAGTTAATTATTTAGATGAATAATTCAGTTCATGATTAATCTCATGGACTTTCTAGTCTATCAGCTATCGTATTTATCCTTTCAGGGAATTCTCCCAGGTTTATTCACCACCAGTTCCAGCTCTTAAGCCAGCTTGTTATTGCTTCATTTAACAGTTGTTATTTTCGAAACCAAATTATTACTTTGGGCTACTCTCGATATCCTGTTTGTCTTCCGTGGTTATCATAAATGTGTTTGTGATGAAATGATCGAAATCTTCATTTCCGTTGATTCCAAACTCTTTTTGTGCTCGGGCGTTGCATTTGAACAGCTCGATGCGCTGCTCAGCGGAATTGAACTTTGCTGCGAACAGACAATGCGGTATTTGATTATTCATGATGTTATTGTATTAATCGATCTGCTTTTGACGTAAGTACGATCTCCTGTGGGCGTATTCTCTATGATGAGAAACATAGAAATAAAGAGCTAAAGCGAGAACAACTCTGACGATGATTTCGAATTATACACCGTGCTGTATTCCCTGCGCTATGTAAATGAGGATAGTGCCATACAAGAACATGATATTCTTCAGCAAGTAATTAGATCCAGTTATCCCTGAATATTAATAAAAAGTAACAGAGATAAGAAAACATTTTTGTTAGGGATCAAAAACTAAAAAATATGAGTAACTTATCAAAAGAAAAAATTCCCTTTGGAAATCACTAATTTTGGGGGAAGGGAAACAACGAAAGATATTAATGTTTGCTTGTCTTTTTCCTCTTCATCCCCTAAATTACCATAAAATAAACATATAAATTCATGGGCTGGGTTTATCTATTAAATAAATTGATTTCTTGTCCCCAAAGGAATAAATTAAAACTCCACAAGATTTTAAATTAGTTTTTACCCCCCGCCTTAATGATCATCACTCACTTTATCAAATGATTTTTTAAAATACGTGGATTTATCCTTTGAAAAATTTGGGGGGGGAGGGGGAGGAGGAAGAAACACAAATCTCTAATCGCATTTTGTGGAAACGGGACTCTCCGAAAATACAACAAAAGCAAATAATTAACTAGAAATTCAAAAGGAGGGTAGTAAAACTGTAACCCAAATATATGAAAGTTATTAACTTGTTGGCTAAATAAATTAATAATAATGTATCTTTGGTTTTGGTTTCTTCAAATTGCAGTCGTTGTTGTTCAGCTAGTTTAAAAAGGTGTCTGATATTATGTTTGCTACCACCCTAGCTGATTAATTACCCCCTATTTTCCTTAAAATATCAATCTTCTTCTTTTTCATCCTTATAAATCCGTATAAATACATAATAAGTTTCTCTTAAATATGTCTTCCTCAAAAGAAAAATGCCACTCCCCTCCTCTTCCTCTTGATAAATAGGTTTTTGAATATTTTCCTTTCTTTCAAGTTACAACTTAAAATACTTAAAACCCAAAAAAAATCTTTACCTAAAACGAGTATTGCAGATATCGCATATCCTCTTGTGAACGAAGTATCCGATCCAGTCTTTAAATCTCCTTAATACAGATCTGAATCGTACATATACCATCCTGTCAGCGTAATATAAACTCCATAGAAAACCGAATATGTTATGTTAAACCAGCTTTCTTTGAAGTGCAAGAACACAAAGATAACAATAGCTGCCGTCAGTATCGACACCAAATAAATCAGTTTCTTCTGAGGAAACACACTTGCTTCGAATAGATTTACGAAATCTGAGATGACGATCACCACGAGTATGACGCAGATTGTGTATCCCAGTTATTTATACTTGTAGACGCTGTTTTGGAAATACTCGCTTTCAAGTTTCTTGTCGTGGAATCGCAATAAATATCTGTTGATTTCTTTATTCATCAACATGAATTGCTCTTCTTGAGGGCGCTTCCCATTATCTGACCCTCCTTCACTCATCGAATAGATAGACAGATAAGCTGGTTAGTTAGCCAAGCGAGAATTATTGAAGATCGAATGTTGACTTTTCCTTAATTGTCAAGATCAAAGCCACACAATTTTTGGAAATTATCCACTAATATCTCTCTTTGTATGTTTTTTTTATGAAATTGAGCTGATCGTTTGTTTTTGTTTTTTTGTTCATTTTCGTCCCCACCAAGATCTCACTTTTCTTCTATTTTGCTGTACTTTCTGTGTTTTGATATTAAACTCTTAATCACCCATGCTTATGATTGATGCCCTTCTAATCTTTTTTTGAAGAAAAGTTATTAAATTTTGAAATGAAACTCATAAAAAAAGTAATTTTTAAAATTACTTGAAATTCATGAGAACTAGCCAATAGTTGTTAAGGGTTTTTTTTGGATCAAATATCAAGTTAGATTGCATGAAAAACTACATTAAAAGGAAAGGAAAGAGAACAAATTGAATTCTTGAACAGAGCAGGCCATACATTTCTTATCATATCTGCTTAAACGAAATAGTTAGCTTAACAGATTTGCTCCCTGAGTCCTAAGGTTTGTTATTCTTTATTGAGATATTTTAATATGAAAACAACCATTTCTTCCACTTTTTTAATTATCCTGTCATAAATGCACAAACAGCCATCAGCTTGTCTTATTATTTTGACTTATTAATAATAATCATGATAACTATGAAGCATACTAGCCATTTAACTTGAAAAATCTGTTATTTAAAGATTCTAAAGAAGAAATAAATAAAATTTAAATTAAAAAAAAGCCTAATTCCTCATTGGATTTGTAATAATACACACGCACACACAGCAGTTTGAAATATTGTATCAAGCGAAACAAGAAAGAGAAGATTAAAAACCTTTCACTGGTTAAACGTAACTTTTTTGAAAAATCATAAAATGGAAGATCTTTTCAAGGAGATATCAAACCCACGAGAGAAGAAGTTAATTGGTGATGCATAAGATCTCCTAAAAACCCTCGAGGATCAGTGCTCGAAAGGCAGAATTATTCTCGAGAGTCACTCCACGAAAAATGAAAAGCTTATCAACAATATCAAAGATTATTTCTCCGAATATCGCAGGAAAAACGCTCGACTAAAACGCAATTATGATGTCTTCAATCGATCAATTGAAGACGGCAGCGTAGTCAAGCGATTAAATGATTTGGATTTCGAAGATCTGTTTGATGTCCCACCTGAAGGATCCAAAATGCCTAGTTGGTTTAGCGAATTCAAACGGGAAGAGTTTTAAGTTCTATAAGAGAATCTTGAGATATTAGCGAAGAAACTCTACAAAGCGCGAGTCAGTGAAGAGTTGCTCAATGAACGGGAGATCGTCTCCACGGAGATCGAAGAACTTATTGACGAGTTGAAAATCGATGAGTAATCGAGTGATTGGGTGGTACCTAAGGAAAAGTTAGTGAAGATTGAGAATCAAATCGTGAAATTGAACTAATTTGATATGCTGATTCCGTAGATCATGGCGGAGATTCTGAATCGAGCTAGTTCATCGGCAAGAGCGCTGTATAATTAATTTTTAGATTTCCGCAGAAATGCTATGTCATTGCATAAAGCTGCGTCTTCGTATACAGCTGAGAATGATAGGTCATTGCGAGCTGAGTTCAATAATATAAACTTTGCTGACAGTTAAGCTCTTCGGGCAAAACGATACAATGTTCTCATTCGAAACGCCGAACTTGCGACAATCCAAGAAGGCAGAACGCTGAATGAGAAGATTCTGTTTTTCTTAACTGATTACTTCCATGAGCGATGCAATTACTATAAGACAATGCACAGCTAGCAAGCCGTAAGCGATGCTAATTCTGCGCTTCCTTATAATGAAAAATATGTCATGAAAGCGAATGCCTCTGGAATTACGCAAAGTGACACAACTACACCAATGTCAACGGGGGTTTATGTGTTCAAAAGTAATTTCTTTGAAGGACTTATTCCTCCTGGGACGAGTTTGTCTCCTGAATCGTTGAATTACGATGCTGTGAAGATGATGACAAGTGAATTCAGAGGGTTTAGGAACACTGTGTTTGATAGGTTCTAAAGGTTATTCTTGACGATTTAGATCACAACGAATAACTGGATACTGTGTGAGATCAAGAACCATCCAGAAAAGGAGATTCTTGTGTATGATTCAGATCTTAGATTCTTCGCGGGATATCACGAACGAGTTTGCGCTGTGCTCAGAGCCTACATTGCAGCGGAGATACGCAACAAAACAGATCTTACTTTAGAAGAATCACAGCAGACAGCAGCTAATTACACTGGTAGGACAGTGTCTTCTCCGTAGAATAATTTGCCTTAAGATAATGCGATTTATTTCGCGAAGAATCTGCAAATATCAGCGGGCGGAAATGCAGTACATCCAGGCAGCTACAGATTAGACAACATCAATGCGTTTAGACTTGAGTTATTCACGTTCTTTGTGAGGATCGGCATCAACGTTGATAGACCTCTGCCGTTTGAAATTTTGCTCTGACAACAAAAAGAGAAAGAGAAGTAGATTTTGTTGTTGTGTGATTTATAAAAAGCATATTTCATTTTCTTCAACATTATGTATCATGGGAATGCCAGAAATATTAACATCAAGATCATAATTTATTCACAGAACTGTTTTGATTATTCATTCTGTTCAGCGAAATAACACCTATGGCTGGCTGCCTTCGGATGGGAATAACAAAAAAGATAATGATTTATCATCTGATTGCTGGTAATAGTTTCCTTATGTATAGTATCATATGTGTTTCAAATGACATTGAGTTCCTGTTTGGAATTTGTAAATACGTCGATTGAAAAAAAACATTCCAGAGTTCTGAGACTCCGAAATAAATATGTACAAATATGTAGGATAATTTGCCACTTTTATATCTTATTCAAGTATTTCCCTTTCATTTCTCAAACTGATATGTAAACAATTCTTCGTTGGAATGCTTCGAGAACTCAAAAGAAGAGATATCACTGCTGAGGATCCTTAATCTGTCTTCTTTGTATTTCTGCAGGATATCCTTGAAATAGGGAGTTTTTGTGTCCTCATCAACGATTAGATTCTCATAGAATAATTCACTTACGAGGTTATACCCTAGCTTTAACCCCAAGGAAGCACTTCTCATTGAGCTGCACTCTATTTTAGCCTAATTTATTGCAGCAAAAATACATTAAGCCAGAGGAATATAAATACAATAATGGGTTGTTAGAAAACTAAGAAAATAAAATAAATTTACGGTCTCGAAGCCTTTGAGTTTAGCTTATTGGAGATTGTGGACAAATAATTAAAATCCTATTTTCATCCCAACTGTCTTAGGATCTACTGCGATTGTCTCTTAATACAGTATTCCATTCGGTTTGTGAGTATTTACATTTATTTTTAGTTTTGCATAGAAAATATTTGCAGTTTTCTCCAACAAATTGAGAATAGGAAGAGCTCGAAGCAATAAGTTATCATCATATTAGTTATTCTCATCGTTGTTTGAGCCTGTTTGTTATTTGAAAGGATCAGATGCCAAGAATATACCAAGAATGTCCATATTCTGAGGGTTATATGCAACAGAGGAAAGCTGAAGGAAATCATCTTTCATCCGAGGATGGAAGAGTGCAAACATGTCGTTGCTTGTTAAACCTAAGACAGACGAAACAGGCTCATTTTTGGAGAATATATCACTCATGAATCGCACTGATTATGATTGCAACGATGGATGCAATAATCCAAGTGGAGAGATGCATATTTTAGAAAGTGAAGGAATTCGACTTGATTGTTGCATGGGAAATTAGGATTGTTCAAACAAAGAGTAATTGACTATTTATTATCGATGTTGGATTAATTAAAAGGTATAATATTATTCTTCAATCATATGAGATTGCTTGCTTCTTTTTGAAATGAGATGATTTGGACTAACCTCTGTTACTCACTTTTTCTTTTATTAAAGACTATCAACGTCTGGTATCTATATGAGAGGTTGCAAATAATCTTGGTATTACATTCTCTAAAGGTTACAGATCAATTCTTTTATTAATAAGATCAAAAATAAATTAAAAAGAACGAATAAGAGAGACTAATTATTTGAACAGGATAGCATCTTCTGACTACAATTAGTTTTTGAAATAGAGCATCAAAAATAATAGTGAGAATCTTAGTCTTGAATTTGATCATATTTAAGAAAATTCTATGAGGAGTGTTTAAACTTTTCATTATCTGTTGGTTAGTTATGGTATTTTCAGCTTAAGTTTGATATTATCTTAAGATTTTTCTTACTTTGAATAAAAAAATGGTTGATTTTGTTCAAATTAGCCATGTTAATTAGATATTTCTTTCTTAGTTTTAATATAATTGCTGATTCTCTCTCTCTCTCTTGTACTTTCTAGCCACTTCTAAATGAATAAGAATATAAGTGGTCTGTATCATCGATGCTTTATTCATAAATGTATTGCTCAACTAAGAAGAAAGATGCTGCATAATTAATATACTTTTCTGAAGTTCATGTCTTCTCAAACATTTTTTTCTAAAATTCAAACAGTCCTCCTCCCCATCCCCCATCCCCCTTTCCATTTTATCTTCCTCTTTTTCATCGCCAAATATATATTCATCTTGAAACACAATAAACCAACTACCTAAGCAGATTTTAATCAGCTGATAATATGTATTTCATTTGAGAATTAACAAATAAACAACACATATTTTCAAGAAATGCTCCTAATACAATTGTTTATTTTATTCAAATGTATATAAAGACTTTCGAAAGAATGACATTTAGTTCTTAAATCACATACTTTTTCCTTAAATGATTCTGATTTTTCCATTTCAAAGAGACCTTCACAATCGCACATATTTTAGATTCAATAATTCTAGCATGTGAATGCTAGGCAGTCTGCTAGAGAAAGGAAACATTCTTGGATTTATAAATATTTATCTCTTTCTTTCCTTCTCTTTTGATCATTCTTTCTTCTTTTCTTATGATTTACTTGTCTGCTCGTTCACCGCAGTTGGTTTATTTCTGCTAGCAGTAGTTCTATCTTAGTTTTTTGTAGGATTTTTCTATTCCTTGTAGACCAAGCAGAATCTGAATTCATCTAATATTTTCGCACATGCCATTCGTTTTGCTGGAGAGGACATGTTATCCATCATGCATTGCCTGTATTTCTCCATGTACTGCTCACAATTCAAATCTTTAACTGCACTATCTGCCAACTTCGCACTTTATTTAGCCACAGCTGCAGATTATTATTATTATTATTTCGATTCATCTGATGATGATGATTTTCCAAAGAAACCCATTTCTCTTTATGCACTTTCTTGCACTGCCCGTCCTTTCGTGCGTATCTTCTTCTCTTTAAATAATCGAATGAAAAATATTCGCAAACAATAACTACAAAAAATATTCAAGACAAATCAAATAATTAGAAATCTACAGAATCTTCTTCAGTTCTAATTATTGCACACAAAACACACATGTATTTATTGATGAAACACTCCATTATGACAAAATCAATCCAAATCTTCATTAATCAACAACCTTATTAATAGAATAAGCGCACCCAATGAAGGAGTTGTGTAATTCGTAAAAATAACTCAAACAATCAAATGCAATAAATTTCTAAGTTAATTCACATAAATCAATCCATTAATCTTCCCTATTCCTTATCTTCTACTTCAGCTTCACAAATCGCAAATCAAGAATCACAAATCAAATTAGGCGTTCGATAATATCCTAAGATGAAACACCACAAATGTCTCAAACCCCCTACTTTTTTGTATTTTTTGTATTTTTCAATAATCATTCAAGACCAAACCAAAAAGGCGGTTGTACGTACGTGCTTGTTAAACATCACCTCCCCCCCTTTCATATCGAATCAAATCCAAAATAATAAACCACATAGTAAAGAAACTCTCTGAATTACCTTGTTTCTCTACCCTTCTTCTTTGCCTTATTTGGGGGGAGAAATTTAACTTGGAAAATAAATAAACAAACTATCACAAGGGTAACATAACAGCACAAAGGGGATGCAAATGGCTCATCAGCTACAATCCTAATCGAAGGAAAGGAAGAAAGTCACCAAATCAGCTAGCAGCTCACATGTTGTGTCTCCACTTCCTCCAGGGAGTAGCACCACCACCAGCAATAGTAGTAATGCATACTCTACCAATCCATACAGTCCTCAGTGTAAGAATTTTAGCTTTAGGAGGAGTTTCTTTTAATGATCCTAATTTGTTAATCCCATTAATAGATCCAGCAGATCAAAAGGAACAGCACAATACAGCTAACACTGCTATGTCAGCAGCAACTTCATCTTCTGCTTCAACAACAAATCTATTCCAACCGAAATTCAGCAACACCAATAACTACAACTACAATAGCTACATGACCTACAGCAACCCCGTAGTCATCACAGGATCGACAGGCACAACTACCATCATAAACTCACCACCTTAGTCATTTTCTGCAGCATCCTAGCATCCCCCTAACCATGGGCATTCCCATTCATTGACTTCTTATTAACCAACTGCGTCATATCCACAGCCATCGCAGATAACAGTTAGCAGCTAGTTTCCATATTTTCCAGTAGATTCACAGCAATCCCAATAATAGCATGAATAACTAGTGTAATTCTCGCAGGTCTAGCCTTCATAGCAACAGTCGAATATTGGTTAGTCTTCACATTAATGGCAAGCAGCAACAAACTCACCGAATGTTTAAGATTAACAGCAGTAGTAGCAATACCAGCAACGGTAATAACTCGTTTCAGTATAGCAATCTAGTGGTAAACCAAATGCAGCTCTAGCGAAATTCAAGGATTTGTTTGGATCAAAGAGATTAAGTGATGGAACTGCTATGCATGGTACGACAACAATAGCAGGAGCAGGTACAGCAGCAGGGACAGCTACGACAAATACTAAGCAGTTCTTAGAAAGTAGCAATTATGCTGGTAATTCTAGTGCAAATTTTAATAAATCAAGCAGAGCCATAGCATAAATACAAGTCAATAAGATCTAATAGTAATAACAATAGTCATAAGCATAATAATAGCCTATGTACCCATAAATCGATGGGATATCTACCATCTCGAAGAATCTACTCACCTCCCCGAAGCGTCCTAAGGAGAATACTTCTTCGCAACAAGGCACTACTACTACTGCTGCTGTTCAAGAAGATGATAAAAAACGTAAGATAATTTAGTTACAATCTCAGCAGTAACAGTAACAGTAATACCAACCATTTCAGCAGTAACAACAACAATCAACTGCAATGGCAAATAATAGAAATGATATTCCCGCAATCGAATCATCTTCAAGTGGTAGGAGTATCGATATGGAGACACTCGCGGAATACAAGAAATAACTCTAAATCCAACTGGAAAGTGTTAATTCTTGCCTGCACACATATAATACACGAACTCCAAATGTGAATAGCATTTCGAACTCAGCGAAATATAACAGCAATATACCAGCTAACAAGAACACGGCTGTGCAAAGCAATGTTGTGTCGCCAAATCAGACTGAGAAATCAAGCAAACACTCCACGTAGTAGCAGTAGTAATAGAAGATTGGTAATAACAACTTCGCAGCCAATCCAAAACTCTCGAAGCTGACCATTAACGTCGATGCACCTCCTGCTCATAATGCTAATATACATTGTACAACACACAACCCAAACTCAATATGGATTTCAGCATTTTTAACTCATTATTATTGGATAAATTGTATAATCAAAATGAAACATTTTGCTGCAATTTTTATTATCTTTTTTGGTTGTTTTAGATGAAGATACCAGCAGTAACAGCAACACGGAGCTCTTCTCGAAGAAAATATCCTTAGATGAGATTGCCATGATCAGCGCGCCATAGAGTGTGCGTAATACTAAAGATTCCACGCACACACATGCAAACAACAACAATAACAATAATAATCCTATTAATAATATTAATCATAGTAGCGGTAAAAATCCATATTCTATTGTATCAGCAACTTCCAATGAATCTTAGAATCGTTAAGGGCTACCTCATCATTCAACTTCACAGGCAGTTTAACTCAATGACAAGGATGGCTACAACAACGTGCAATGGTAGTAGCCATATAATAGCAGTTATATAAACAGAAATAATTAAGAAATTGGAAAAAATACAGGATAATAAATATAATAATAATATTCCTCCCCTTCCTCTCATATTATGCGAAATTCGATCCCCTCTGGAGCTACAGCAGCTTCCCCTTCATCATAAGGCTACTTTGACATATCGCCAGGCTTACTCCCCAATACGTTTAACGCACCTTAATCAAAATAATATCCTAAAACGACTACAAATACTTTCAAAGACATCTAAAACCCATCTATTATTCCTTCTCTCAATCCTAGTAACACCGCTAATTCCTAGAACTTTTTCCTTTCCACGAAGGCGTAGCAGACCAAAGCTAGTGTGAAGAAACTCAACTTAGACAACACTCTATTAATGCAATAATAGCGTAATAATAGCCACAACAACTAGAATTACTTTCCATCAACGATTCCATCGCCCAATTCAGGTGGATAGACACTGTCCAACTCTAATTTCCTTCATTAGAGCAATTACACGAGTAAGGCATGCTCACCACCAGCAACGGATACGTAAACATAGTCCGTTCTGTCAATGTAGCTGAGTAATCTCAAGACAAGAGTTGCTAATGTCTTGAAGAATCTCAGCTCAGCCAATGCTGCAACGAGTTAACTCAACATGCAGCTACTCGAGAAGATACAGTAGCTAACGTTGAAAGGATAAGACTAAGTAGATCAAGGGGAATTATTCGAGAATACTAATTAAGGTAATTCTATGAACTACTAGAAACATGAGCCAAATGCACCAAAGATTTCACAATAATCTGCGATAAAAGGGATGAATTCGGAAGGAAAGTTGGTATCTACATCTCCTTTGACGTTAACTCTTTCGGGAATGGGTAATCAGTAGCAATGGGGTTAAGCTTAAGGATAATAGGTTAAAACTGCAGGGAGTAATAATCATAATAAATCGAATTCGCTGTAGTTGAGTAGATCACAAGATAGATAAGAATTAGCTTTTGGTATTGTTTCAGCTGGAGGAGGAGATAAAGTAGCAGGAAATAGTAATCAAAACAGTAATTAATCTAATCTAGGATATTTAAATCAATAGTAGTAGTAGTAGTAATCTTATGGATAGTAAGATTAGTAGCAATAATAGTAGCAGCAGCAGCACCAACACTAGCAGTAGCCAGTGATTTAATCTTCTTAGCCATTTTTCTTTGGTCAACGAACAAATAGTTCAGATCTCAAATAATTCCACTCGAATTACTAAGAAAACCATTTACATAACCATCAAAGCAATTCCATAAATGGCTTTCCATCGTATAGCAATAAGAATACTTGGGCAAGTAGCAGTAGTAGCAATCAAGCTGCTGTGTAAACGAAATCGCTGCTACTCATGCAATCTCCAGCGTCGTTAGCTTTCACAGCGCATTCTAATTAACAAGATCAACAAAATTAATAAGTAGCAGCCATCGCAGCAGTTACGGGGTCTTCGATTTCAACAAAAAACTACAGCAACAACAGCAACAGTGGGTTTCCGTGTAAGTAATTATGCAATCTCCCATAGAAGAGTAAAAATAGCAATGGGATTATGATGATTCCTTCATCAACAACAGCTTCTGCTTCCAAGTAGACGACATCATATTTCCCAACTACTGGGTAAAAGAATGCCAAGAATACTGGATTCTTTTCTTGATGAGTGTAGAAAAAGAAGAAAAAAAAGGTGGTGCATATGCAAAAATGAACAATAAAGTGCAGATTATTCGGAGATTCTGAGAATTATCAAGCAATTCATGAAGAAAAAAGGATACAGAAAAGTTTCAAATAATTTCGCAGGGAAAACAACAACAACAACTCGTGGATTTATTTTGTGTGTGTTTTTCTTGGCGTCTACGTTTGTGTTAAGTTCGCATGATTGCTATTTATTGAAAAACATCCAAAGTACTTTAAAATTCTTGGAAAGAATGAACATTATTGTGCTAACTGAGAAGAAAAAGAAAAGAACAACATGCATAAACAAAAAACAAACAATAGAAGAACAAAATAAGATAAAATATTGAGTAATGTAAATGAAATGAAGCTGGCAATAATTCAAAAATCAATTCAAAGCGATTTGCTGCTTTCGTTTTATGAGAAACGTAGGTAATTCTGGAGTAGGAGTTAATAACAGCTACGAAGATGATACAGGAATCGATGAAGAGACTTGTGATTTCTAACTTGAAAGTTGCAGTAGAGATTAACCAGCAGAAGATTAATTACTTATGACGACTTAAGACGAACTGGAAAACGAAGAAGCAGGAATAATAATAGGATGATGCTAAGGAGTAATGTAATTTCGTCTTCTAATGCTATCAATAGCTTTGCTGTTTTTGCATGATACAGGGGTAGATATTTACAATGATGATGTGGATTACAAAGGTGCGAGACTACTTTGTCTTGGTTTTGGGGTGTTCGTGAATTCATCAGAGTAATCGCTTTAGAGAAGACTTTGTCGAGTTGCATATGAGATAATGTTCATAGGTTCTTGATTGAGTAATGGGACAATATTCGAGAAAATGTTAGGCTAATGTGTTTAATGACTCATCGGAGAAGCAACAGAAGCTGTAGCTGTTTGAAGAGCAGTGAGAGCTAGCGAAGGAGAAGATAGGCAGATGTTGTTGCTGCTTTTGGTAAGATTGAATGAGTGGCATGTTCGCATGGATGGAGGTGGAGTTTATCCTCCTCGGATGTTGGAAGGTTGTTGTGGTAAAGTATTATTGTTAATGGCAATATTCTGTTGTTGACTTATCCCATTTGAACCTTCTTTTCCTCCAGAATTAGCAACTTTTTGCTGTTTATTGTCGTTATTCTGCGAGTTTTCGTGATTGAACTGCAGCGAAACTAAATCCTGCTGACTAGTGTACAATCTGCTAGTTCTTTTCAGTGTCTTTTTAGTGATCTACGGTGTGTACTCTGATTAAATCAAGAGGAGTCGCTATTTATACGTTTGATTATCTGAATTAGGTTGCGGTTCGATGTTGGTTGGTTGCTTTGGTGCTTCTTCGTTTGATTAATTTGAAAAATAGTCCCGATTGCTTAGCGGAGATGGCTAGCTGCATCGTCGGGTAGTCGTGGAGGTTGTTTTGCCCATGGCATTCTTGAAATAATTCCCTCCTGGAGTTCGTTTGGTTTTTTCAGGTAGCAAAAAAAGAAGATCTAAATGAGATTGGGGATTGTTGGGTTAAGGATGGTGATGAGGGTGATGAGGGTGGTGAAGATGATGGCCAACACCAGACGGAACTATATGTTTGTTGGAATGAATCGAATGAATGAGAGTGCTTGAGGAAGAAGAAGATGATAAAGTCGGTGCATTGTTATGAATATTATTCTTCTTGTTATTCATTGGGAGTGTTTGAGTTCCTGCTGTGAATGTTGCTGAGTGAGGTAAAAATGTATTTTTCTTCAGAATAAGCTGCTCATGATGATGTTATTAGTTGCTATTATTCTTTGCTTCAAGCTTCTCTAGATTTATTGATTATGAAGATATGAAATTATGGCATACATCCTATTTAACCCCTTCTTCTTCTGTTTCGATTAAATTACAAAGAGAATCAATTTGAGGTTTCACTTCAGTATTTCCTAGATTTTCTTTATTTTGACTATTCGCCTAGCCATCTGCTTTCTGTCTTTCATCTTGCTACATCTCATTCGCAGATTCTTCAAGGAGTTCTAGTTTATGTGTTTTATGTGAATTTTTAAAGAATTTTGGTATTGTATTCATCGATAATCTCCCCGGGGAAGAAATAGTTGAAGAATGTAATAACAGCCCCTGTGAAGATCCTATGTCAAGGTGCGATTATGTTGTCAGCTATGAGAAACTTCCTTAATGGTGTAGGATAATACTACTGCTACCATTTTTCGTTTCTGCACCTTCTTCTTCTTGTATTCCTTAAACTTAAGCGATGGACTTTTTCAACACAGCTAAGAACCCACCTTTTTGAGGTTTCTCGCTGTCCTTATTGGGTATTTCATCTTTTTAGATTCTATTTAACGTCTTACAGTATGTTGCCGCTCGTGGTTTTGAGAATATTCTACGAGATATTCCACCCGATGAAGCAGGAGAATCTGTAATCTCTGGAATAAAACTTAACGAGGACATAAGGTTATTAGTATTATTAGTTTTATTACTGTTGTTTTCTCCATTTTGCGCTGTTGCGCTTAAAATAATGCCATTTCCTGTTTACAAATGACCAACTGAACTTGTCATTTGATTCACAGAATTAGTCAACCCAAGTGATTCCTTTTTCTACTCTTTTATCACATCCTTGAAGGCTTACAAACTCATAATTGACGCAGCAAGCAAATGAAGTGCTTTCTCAGGACGTTTATGTTCTTCTTCTTCTTGATGTTCTTCTTTTTTTTGAAGAAACAAATGCAATTTCTCAAGTCTATCTTTGTGATAATTTGCTTTCTGCTATTTCATATGTCCATGTATCTTAGATCTATTAAATCCTTGATCTTTGCAGAGTTTATCAATGTATTTGTCTCTGATTCGGAGAAGCACTGTGTCATTTGATTTACTAATTGCTTTAAGCGTTCTAAACTTCGTTTTCTTTTTATCAGGTGAACCATTTAGCATGATCACATCGTTAGCACCATCTTTTGCATTCCCATTCTTCTTCAATTTCCCAAAGAATTCCTTCTTTTGATCATCATTATCCTCAAAATCTTCCAATCCTATTATCCCATGATTGCACAAGGATATCTACGTTTCAGCATGCTTTTTGGTTTTGAATCGTCGTTTATAGGTATTTATCAGCTCCTCGTGTTCGATATCTTCATGGTGATGATGAAGGAAATGACTGTTGTGGTGATTTTAAGTATTGTGCTGATGGTCATGTTGATTTTGAGAATTCAAACCATGATCTTCCTCGTGTGTTGTTGATCTTAATTCCACCTCTCCAGATTTGATAATATACACTGAATTCGCGAGTTCCCCTTCATAATAGATGACTTGATTGTAAGTATATGGCAGTTCTTCAAATTAATACGCTAATCTCGTGATGTATTTGGTATTTGCAAAGCCGAATACTTAATACAAAGCGTCTTTGATAAAATGAAAATTCTAAATATTTGACTTGAAAATCGTTTTGTAAACGCTAGCATCTAAATGCATGACTATGCACTTTTAACACTCCACAACACATAGTCCATCATATTTTAGCCCAGAAATCACGCAATTCTCACCTATGATCTCACCTTCATTCAAGAATCTTTCACGTTTGAGAGTACAAACATTCGAAGAAAGAAATAAATCATTGGTTTCATCGAATTTTCGGACCATATCGTTCTCTTAATCTGATCTAATATTGCTGAGCGATGCAGTAAGCATAGCCATTCTGTCTTTTTTATCCCACATTTAGTCTTCTCCACTGTCTTTTAACGCTGTGATTTCACCTATCAATCGTTGTTCATAATCTAATTCTTCTTTACTTTTCTTTTCCCAGCATCCAATGTGCCCTTCTAAAATCCAATACATGTCCTTAACGATGCTATTCCGAGTATAGATTACAGTTTCATTGGATAGTTCTTAGAGTTTGAAACTTTCACAGAGTTTTCCTAGAACATCTTCATGCGTACGGATCAAATTCGTGAAATGCTCATGCTAGCTCACAGCTTTGGTGAATGCTGCCAATCTCGACTCTTTCGTGCTTCCAATACGAGAAAACTCAGTGATCAACTCAGAAAACATTCCTCAAAATAGCGTTGGCTTTTTCTACTGACTTTCTGAATTATTTCCGCTATTTTTGCTCATTATTTTTATGTACCCACATTCGCTTCCTCACCCAGTTTTATTCACTTCTATCTCTCCTTACTCAATATCATCTCTCCCCAGTAATTAAGCAAAGCGATGAGACATCAAAGATTAAATAATAACCCCTCCTTCTCCCCCATCCAGTTATTTAAGAGTTTGATACACTTTTTTTTAAAATACTAACATTCTCACCCAGTTATCCTATGTGCTTATTTTCACTTGAAATTTTGAGATAATTTTTAAATAATTACTGTTAATCTTCTCCCTCATGTTTAGTAAACATTTTTCCTCTTTTCTGACATCATTCCATGGCATAGATTTTTTATTCTTAAACATAATATTTTTGATTTATTTTTGTGATTCTCAGAGAATATTTAATTTTATTTGTTTTTCCCCTTTCCTCCTTCATTTCAATGACTTTTCTACAGCTTAAGGTTTGTTAATGATTTCTTTATTGGATGTTGAATAGCAATGGAATCTCACACAACAAAATAAAATTCCAAGCAGCATTGACTCAAAAGATATTTCTCTTCATACGTGTGTGTTCGATTCTTAACCTTAATTTTGTAAATAAATTTGTATTTCGAGGAATCAACTGGCAATTTAATCAAGAGTAACATCCCAAAAAACTCATAAAATCAATAAAAAAGCAGCATAATTTCTAAAATGGAACATTTGAAGATAAATATCAAACAAAACTTTTGAAATATTGATTCTATTTTGTCTTTTATCTACATATATTTCTTGGTCTTTTATCTTTGCTTATTCTTCTCCCCAGTTTTCTCATTAATTTTCTTCTGTGGTTGTATGTAGCGAGAGAGAGAGTGAAGATTACACATAATCAAGACTAATGTGGTTCAATTCATCTTTCTGGTGATAATACTCGAACATTTTTGCGAATTCAAACAATTCAACATAAAAATATGTTCCCTCGAATATTTGCTGTTTCCATTGTGTATGCACTTTTTAGAAATAATCCTTCCTGAAAGCTAATATTTAACTTTTTTCTTATGATTCCTTTTTTGAGTGTATATCCTCTTTCTTCTATTTATTTGCTTACACAATTACTGCATTTCATCAGGTGATTATATTATTTAATCTGAGAATTATTTTATAAAGCATAAATTAGAGTTAGTGCAGAGATTGCATAGTAAAGTAGTAATTACTCTCACTTCCTCTTTGCCTTTAAAAAAAGTTAGAGAAAACAAATAATTTGAAATGTAAAAGTGAGATGAAGATATTGATTTTAATTACTTAGATTCTCTTTGCTGTTTAAATATTTCCCCATAATTAACTCAAGGATAAATTAAGCATTCCTACTGATCCCAATCGAAAACAGTACTATCCCCAATTCAATCTTCTTTTTATGCCAAAATTAATACTACACTAGTTGCAAAAATACATGAAAAAGACAATATATTTTGTGATTTTATTATCTGCAAATAATTACAAAATTCTTTTTTATTTCTTTTTTCCTATTCCTAAACTACCATATGAAACTTCAACTTCTTCCAGCAGTTAAAAGCGATAACTAGCCAGCTGCTATCAGCTAATCTTTTCTTTGATCTCTCTTCATGTAATTGCTTGTTTTGGAAGATTCTGGAAACGAAAGAACAGCAGAGAGTATTTTATTTGAGATATTGGTTTAACTTTTGTTCTTTGTTGATTCCAATGCATTAACAATAAGATTAGGTTTTTCACCACAATCAAGAGGCATCTGCTAACTTCCTTAATCTTATACATTATTCTTGTGCAAGCTGGTTGATCTAGATACAATTATTGGCATGATTTCTTGATTTGGCAGAGTTTTATTATTCGAAATTCTCTGTTATCTTTATTGAATTTTGAGTTTTATTTCGGCCGCAGTATCAAGTTTATTTACTGTGAAAAGTTGATTCCCAGGGTTAAAAAATATCGAATTCTCGTTGGTACAACGATCCTATGATACTTGAGGAGTAGAATGGATATGATATTGTTTCTTTGGAGTGATTTAAGCTGAGTAAAAATGATTATTTAGATGAATATTTTATTAAAGAACAATGTTACTGGGAGGAGAGGGAAGCACATTATTACTGAGACTGCAGAGATTTTTACCTTTAGAATTGCCACTAATTTTCCCATAAGACAGATGGTTGCAACTAGATGGGTTCGGGATGATATTGAAACTTCCTTTTGGAGATGAGAAAACTTCACTGAATTTATTTGCAATATTTTTTCGAGACATCTTCACAGAAAAGCTGATTTACGGTGAAATGTTCTACCTTGCCATTTGCAGTGCACTCTTCGAAGGAATCAAGCTAGGTAACATAAACGGATTCAAAGAATATGGCTGGGTTACTTTGTTTTCTTGGTTGTTTTTGTCATTCAAAGAAGAAGAATCTTGGCTCTTTGGAGTGGCTTGTTGAGTTGAAACACACTCAGGTTGCGTTATAGGTGACTATGAATGAGTCGGAAGTGTCTAAGCTGTTTCTACTTAGCTTGGGGATGTTCCAAGTAATTAATAAGCTGAAGGAATTGAAGAACTAACATGTTCTGACAAGTGTTTACATTGATTTTTCATATTTTTGAGTGGTTTAGATGATTCCCTTTAAATCGGTGATAAAGAGCGAATCAAAGCTACAGATCGGTTTTCTAAAATCTCAGGTGTTTCTGTTGAATTCTTCTGAAAATGATTCCCTTGAGCAACAAGAAGACTGTTGTTATTGGAAGTTGTATGATTTTTATGTTGTTATTTGGAGTGAGAAATTATGCTTTTTTGGAGAGCAACAAGATGAATGTTGTTGGATGAAGTATTCGCATGATTAGCCCCTGCATGAGATTTATCTAACGTAGGTACTCCACTGTTTTGTGCATAATTCAGGTAACTTGGCAGGACAATCTCCTGGATATTATTATTTGAATTGCTATTCTTAATTTAGCTCACAAAGTTTGTCATCTCCTCTAAATGCTACTCTTTGGCATTTTAAAGCGGATTAGGTTACGGTTCAGTAAGTCCTTTTTTAGCTTATCTCAGTCTCTTCACGAACTTCTTAGCTTCTATGAACCCTTTGCTGTTTTCGGCGTTGTATTTCTTGAACCTTGATGCAAATCGAAGGTTGCTAGAGATTTTATAAAGAATCTTCTATCGTAAACTCAACGCAGCAGTTTCAATCTGGTAATTGCGTATCAAGGAACATGAAGGAGATGCAGCCAAAGAAGCATTTTCAGATGTGGATGGGTCTTTTGCTATGGTGTCTACATTATCTTTCAAGATTGGCTCTTATTACTCATCGATTTTTAATGACTATGAACAATTTGCTGTTGCATTTGTTGGAGGTAATGGCACGTTTTTGAGTGAATAAAACGCAGGCAAATGGAAATTCGATGGTTTATTACCTGCGTGGTTATCATTATCATCGAAAATTGTAGAGAATCTATTTTTATATTCAAGTTCAGGAAAATGCTGGAGACTATTATTCCCATTACCTAGAGACAATCTCTTTTTAATCACAGGCAGAGACACACTAGCCTTCGAATCTGTGTTCTCCTAGTCTTCTCTGAGACTTCTATTAACGTTTTGTTTCTCTTTCTAGTAGAGATTCTCGAATTTCTCGTAGAACTACTCTAAAGACTATTATGTCCTCAGCTTCTTTCCTCGAATCACGGAACCCTCCAAGGAATTCAAGGTATTTGTTGTGTCTTTTTCTCGTTTTATCGCATAATATTGATTTGGATCCATGAAACCTACAGTTTTCAGATTGTAGTTAGAATTTTTCTATGGACTTGATGAAGCTAATCTACTCTTAGGGCTACCTTAATTTAAACTTCCTCTCTTATTCTTCAGAATTGACACACTGTGAAGCGAAGGATTATTATCAAGCTCATTTTAGTTTTCTGAATAAGAAAAATCATTTTGAGAATCAAGAATTCTCCTGTTAAAGCTATGATTATTATTATTGCCTATCTAGCCATACAGAACCCCTTAATCAACTTTAAACTACTATCTTCCATCTTGCTCAGTCTCTATTCCCTGAATTATTCTCCCTTCTTTCCCTTCTGATTCATTCAAATTATTCTTCCCTTGGTTTTATGTAAAATTCTCTAGTCTAATAGAAGCTGCATAACTTTCCTTCCTAAGTACATCCTCAACAATTTACGTCCTTCTATCATCAAACAACCTCTAAACTACAGTTTTAAAATTCAGATTCCCTTGCTGTTGCAGCTATTTCTTCGTTTAAAATAAATTCGTTGATAAATCCTCAATAGTTGGACAATTTTTCTCAGATTTTTTATTAATCCTCTCGATGCATTGCGATTAGTTATTATGCCAATCTGTCTTCTTAGTAGCTTGATCCTTCATAGCTTTCTTGAGATTATAGTCTTCGTTAAGATTGATAATATCGTCTATTTTCGATCGAGTTATATAATAAACCAATGTATCAGCTGCAAGACTTTTCGCTGAATATGTTCTTTAGCGATGTTTAATAAAATCATCTAATCCTAGAACCTCTCCAGGACCTATTATCCCAAGCCTAATTAATTACCCACTATGAGTGTATTTCATCGGCTGCAAGACGGAAGCTTATTCGATTTTTTTGTGGGAATGTTGTTTTTTGATTTTTTTATCACCAAGAAGTAAACCTTTTTCTAGATTTCTTTCTGCTCGTTCTTTCGCAATATCTGCAATGTATTACTCTTCTTATTCTTCTTCGTTCATTTACTGCTGTTGTTATTCCTCATTATTGCTGTAATTATTGTTTGTTTTGTTACCATAATACTTTTGATATTCTCGTAAAGCTTATTCTTCGTCTTCATCGTTGAGTTTACTTAGTTTCTTGTTAAGATTTAAATTAGATTTATTATTATTATTATTATTTCCTATGTTTTTATTTGCATTTGTAGTTGGTTTCTGTTTCGTTCCTTCTTTATTAGCTTCCATTCCTTATTTTAGCTTGTTTGCATCTTTGATTTCTTCCATCTTCTTTAGATTAGTGTTTCTCTCTGTTGTTTCTGTTTTTTTAGATTCTTTTTCTGAATCTTTTTCTAAGTAAAATACAAAAATATCAATCATCATAATCAAATCATCTAAACTGCCCAAAATAAGAAGAATTAATCTAACAAATACATAACCCCCCCTCTACACCTCCCTCCCTGATTCTCCAATGATTACTTATTCCTGTTGTGCTGTTGTTGTACACAATCTTGCTGATTTCCACTAATCCTGATTTGACTATCATAAATAGATTTGAAGGATCTTCTTAATGAAACACCATAGAACTATATGGGAACAGTTCTTCCTTGAATTTATACGCTAATCGTCTAATTGAGTCATCCTTGGAATTCGCGAAATTCTTCGCAAGCACCTCTGAGATGAAATTGAGTTTACTGATTTCTAAATCAAAAATCTTGAGATACTCCTTGGCGGAAATCGCTAGTAATATTGAGTCTTTCTAAGCCAAAGCTGTGTACTAAGTCTTCGCACCACTCACCACACACTCTTCATTTAGTGAATCTAAACAGAACAACATTCAACAAAAAATAAAATTCATTTTTTAAAGAACAGCATTATTCTTTATTTAAATAAGAATCTCAAAATCCCTTCTTATATCTTTAATATATCTCCTCAATAGACTACCTCCAACTTGATTATACCTCATTCTCTTAAGGGCACACACATTCCCTGTAAGAAAATAGCTATTCTTTTGATTCCTGAGGAGATCATCATCTTCTCTTTTACGTATGAAATTCAAACAAAACAGTGCTTGTTGTTCCTTTTTCTTCGTTTCTTCTGTCTTCGTTGTTGGATCTGCAGCTTGAAACTTATCGATCTTTGCAATGAGATTTATTTCGTTGTTGATTTCGCCCTGCGATTTAGGCTCCCATAAGGAGAATTCCCCTTGCAGAATAATAAACAATCCTTCGTTAGCTTTGTTTTTTTCATATAAAATTTCTCCTTTCTGGACAATTTTCACTTCCATTTGCTGAATAAACTGCATTAAATAGCTCTTTTAGCTTTCGTATCGGATGAGTGTATAGAAATGCTTCACTTGAAGTAAAGCATCAGCGACTTAATCCAAAGATTCCTTGGTTTTCAAGTATTCTCCGGTTTTCAAAATTGGCAAGACCTTCTCAATCAACTCAAGGCCCAACATACCTCGGAGTTACTAAATAGAGCGCTGATAGTATTGCGGGGAGTTTTTGTTTTGTTTTGAGGGTAAATTTGTTTTTGAAAGCAGTTGTTGTTTCTTTTCTGCTTGTGCTATTCAGATAATACCAGGTGATTTCTTGATTATTACTATTGAGGATATTGAATTAATTATTTTAATTGATTTCGGTGATTTGAGTGGTCAAAGAAAGCCTTTTACAGTTTCCTATTTTCTGATACCCTCTTTCCCCCGTGTTTAACTCTTTTTTTGCTGTTAATAATGCATTATTTTAAGGAAAGTAAACGAAAAGAGAACAAACAAAAAAGGAATTCTTAAATTCTTCTACGAATAGAAGAAACTCTTGATAAAGCATAGCTTTTCATTGAGAATGATTTAAATTTTTTTTTCCTCATAGATTCTCCTTTTCTTTCTTTTGAAGATTTTTTTGGAAAAAGTTTGGAAATTAATTTAACTAAATTCAACTTCTAAAATGGTTACTTTAGATTCTTATGTAGGTTATTTATTCATAACAACATTTTTTATCTTTTAACATTAAGCTACCACTTATTGAGTTTCTAGAAAATGTTTATATATGTTAAGCAAACTAATAAAGATTATGTGTCTTTGATCGGTAATTTTTCTTATTTTAGATTGGGTTTGTGGATCTTTAATAAGTTGTGTCTTTGATCATGAGAAGAAAAATAATAATAATAATAATTAGATAGTAATATTTTTAAATAGTAAATGGAATTCCAATTTCCTTTCAAAGTATCCCAAAATATTCATTTCTTGAAGCCTCCTAGCAGCAGGTCTACCCTCCTACACAATAATAGCCCCTAAGTATCAAAATCGTAATTAAATAATTAGCTCAAACAATAGCCAAGATATCAACTCAATTAGTGGGAGATCTGATCCAAGAAATCAGTAAGCTTATGGCCTGCAACTGACTGAAAATATAATCCTAAAAAGACAACAATTTCCCTGAAAATTCGGAGGGACTAATTTCTAATCAAAGTCTAATAGCATTGAGCTTATCTTAGACACGAGCTAAT
>Ga0302271_10000080_pt1 | contig 76464 bp, 57 predicted proteins | sample III_Bog_N1_1_FD_198767 | JGI IMG/M metagenome (GOLD analysis project Ga0302271, IMG submission 198767) | Peat permafrost microbial communities from Stordalen Mire near Abisko, Sweden - III_Bog_N1_1 | ecosystem: Environmental > Terrestrial > Soil > Wetlands > Peat | place: Sweden: Abisko...
AATAGTCACTGAAAATGGCTTGTCATACACAAGATTAGCAAAAGAGAAATACAGAAACAGTTTATCCGACCGGCGCTCCGCTGGGCGGGTTTGCTGATACGGAAATTCACTGATGGTATACTTGTGTGCTGATTTCTTCATCGAGTTATTCCTTGTGATAGAAGAATGCTATGGAATGAGAATAATAGGCTAGCATGGGAATTGTTTGGCTTATTTTTTCTGTGTCTAAGCTAAAGGTTGATTTTCATGGAAGTGGCATTCACTCAAACACACTTTAATATGATTATCTTAGCAACTACAGTGATTGGATGGGCTTGAATGTTCGTCGAAGTATTATTAATTTGGCTTAACTTTTTCTAAAACAAGCGCATTAGGTGTTTTAGTTGAGGTTAGTTCTATTTTTTTAGCTTCGTTTTTAGGAGATACATATGGGTTGGAAAACAAATAAACTTGAGGAGCAGGAGAGGTAGGGGATTTTAGTAAGCTGCTCAGGATTTAAGTATGATAATTGCTTTGTGTGGTTGCTTGATCTATTAGAGAGAAGGGTTAGATTTTGTTTAGACTATTGGTCTCAACTGGGAATGAACCAGTATTAACAGGTATGTGCTTCTCAGGAGAAATATCTCTTTGGAAGATGACTTCTTGGTTCTTAAGAGTAATCTCAAGAGACTCCCTGATATCTACTCTTTAATTGTGTTGATTCTCTCTGTCTTCTTCGTCATCTAGGAAACTATGGATTCTTTCAGTTTTCAGAGGTAACACCTTAAGAATTGTGTGATTATTCTCCTTAGCATTTATGTAATTGTTAGCTTAAGTATCTCCAATATGTTTGAGCTTTGACTCAATAACTTGCTTTTAGTTAGCAATATAATCTTGAAAATTTTTGGTTTTGTTAGGTTTTGATGCTTCTTTTATCGAATTCTTCTGATGAAATAGCAATACATTAGAGGTACTTCCAGTGGTATTCTTAATAACCAAGTGGTTTATTGCAGTAGACACTCCTTGCTGCACGATGTGTCGCTTATTTAAGTCATACGGATTACTAATCTAGTTGATTTAATCACTGCTTTAAGGAGTTTCATTTCCTTTTTATCCTTCTTCTAAAGGGATAGTACTGTCAAAATGAAAAAGACCTTCTTCAGTTTCACTTTCTTTAGTTGATTTTCTGGTTTCTTCATAGATAATAAGAGGAGATAACCCTGATGTATTCAGACTGCTTTATTCTTTTCGAGGGATACTTGAACAAGGATACATGCTAGAGAATTCAAATGAAGCTTATTCTTAAATAGAAATATCATGCTATGAATTGAATCCACTGAAATGTGAAGCCTCTGTGACATCATTGCTAGATTCTTCTGGGATAATGTTCGACTTGCATTGAGTGAGGACAATCTCTAATAGTCTTCGCTGCTCACTACAAGAACGAGCTATTAACAATCATTAAATTCATTAGATCAACTAATAAAAGAACAAAAAACTAAGGCTCTTACAGTGAAGAGTTTATTTTATTTCTCCTTCAACTGAGAAAGCCTTACAATTATTCGCTGCCATTTGCTTCTCTGAACTGATAAATGGTTCTTCTAAAAAGTTGTGTGCTTGATAAAGAATTTGTAGTAAGATAATTGTTTTTGAGATTTTGTTTTTGTTTTAAAAAGATTGGCGAAAAATCAAAACTAGCACAAAACTTAAAATTCGTTGCTTAGCGGCTAGCTTGGTTGGGGGGGGGGGAGGAATATCTAAGAGTTAGTGACTTCGAATGGTTTCATTTTGCCTATGATTTATTATTCCTCAATAATATTGAAATTAAGCACATGAAATATGATTCTGGAGATAGTGTAATAAAAAGCTAGAATTTTTATAAAATTTCTTTATTCACAAGAAAGTATTTACTCAATAAGTTCATATTTGGGTTTTTAATATTCCTGTAATTTTCTATTGTAATTAAACAGAATTCAATTTTTTTTTTTAAGAACCCGACAAAAATAACTTTCAAGCATACATAATTAGTGTTTGAGTTGTTCAAAAACCAACCAAATGGGTAAACGAGTAAAATTATTAACAAGAATATTCCCCATGAGCGAAAAATGATACTTTACAGATTCATTCATAACAAAGCTTGCTATTTCCTTGCAGGAAGTTGCAGAAAAGAAATGATTGTTTAAATTGAATGGTTGTTGTTGATAAACAAGAACTAAGATTAATATGAAATTCCAGTAAAATATGAGAAATAGCTACAAAAATCAATTAATTGAGATAAAGAGATATAGAGCAAATTTCAAAGAATAATTTATCAAAATATTGCAAGGCTGACACTAATTGGGACCAAAATAGTCCTACTGAAAAAAGAATGGAAGAAAAAGTAAATACAAAAACAGACATGGACGTTGTCTCTTCTTTGAGTTTTAAGCTAGCTAGGAAAATGACTATAAGGTAGCTAGATATTGAGTAGACTTGTGACGATCTTTGTTAGTAATTACTTCTGCAGATATGAATGCTCTATCCATAGTAATAGGCAATCTAGAATTTGCACTGCGAATAATGACCTCCCTCGTTGAAAAGTTTGGGATGTCTCTGCGTTTTTACAGGAGATCTAATGTGGAAGTGAATAACGAGTAAAAGAAAATAATGTGCAAAAAGAAGAGAGTACCCAATAGATAAATTCATTAGATTTACGACATCAATAGAGAATTTAATAATTTAGTATCAGAAACCAAAACATATTACTTCTTGATAGCAAAACCTCTCGAAAATACCAACATCTTCAACAACTAATTTTTACAAATAATAGAGAAGAAATAGAGAATTGTAGCATTGGTCTGTTTCTCTCTTGGCCTTGAAAACAAAAATAAAACCCAAAGAATTAGCTTGAAGAAATTAAATAGCGAAAAGATGTGTTTCAAAGCTGGAGTTTGGTAAGTAATTGAAAAATGATAGCAAATTGGGAAGAAAATTTATCAATTGATTGCTTATCAGGGCGGCAAAGCAGAATAGAAAAATAAAGGTTTCAAAGGAAAATTTGATTTTATGAAGAAAAAAGGGAATTATTTTTTGAGATCAAAGAATAATAAAAGGAATTAAACATCACTCTCTAATGAGTCTTAACAGCAGTAGCAATAATAACAACAACAATACCTCCAATGGTCGCTATTACTAATAATATGGTGGTGCTTTAGTCGGTGGGAATCCATATTAATCAGGTGCGTTTGGCTCAGGCAATAACTATCAAAGTTACCCGCTCCATTACCATTCTGGAATCCAACCTCCGCAGTCAGCATCCTCTGCTCAACATCCCCACACAACCATACCAAATAGTCCACTCAACAATCACATGTATGCACATAAACCTACACACATACACAAATACAAATTCCCTTCAACTTAACTATTATTCCTCCTTCTTTCATTTCCCAATTCATCTATTTTTTTCGATACCTTAAAATTCATTTTCCACGTTTCTCTTCGCTATTTTAGGACACTACAGAAATTTTAAATTAATACAATAAACTAGAAACCTGACACTTATCTTCTTTTTTCCTCTCTCCGCACACCCATTTCCATACTCTTTTCTGCTTTATCAGAGCACATTTCCCTTGCGTTTTACACCGCAAGCTCTTTTCTCTATTCCATTTTAGAACCAACAGGAGTTGATTTTGGTTTCTTTTCATTTTCAATTTGTATTCTTTTGCCTTCAAGATGGCATTTTACAAAATATTTCAGAATCATAAATCCCTAAGAACAAGCATAACAATGATTTCTTTCAGGATAGGCCAACAGCAAAGAAACAACTTTCGACCAGGATATTAGTTACCGCTACCTCCTTCTTCGGGTAACATACAAGGAGTGAGCTAACCAAACAATATCAGTAATAATGCAAATAGTAATGCCATCAAAAATGGACCTGTAAAAAGAAAGAGTGATATCGAGTTAACATCCAGTGTAGAAAATGGATAACAAATCATTAAAAAGATCAAAACTGAAGGTTCAGCAGGTAAAATGATATTTTAAAGAAAAAAATATGAAAACTCAAAGTTTATTTTAGATTATTTTTTCATTTTTTGGGTTTTTTTTGTGAAGTGGAGATATCCAGTCTGATGGTGCCAGAATTGCTTCACCCAGTTGAACCTAGCTTAACAGTTTACGACTTTTCGGGCTCAGCCGTATCGAAAGAACTCGATGAAAAGGCAATTTGTATGTTTAAGGCTTTGAACATTTTTGAAATTCAAAACAAAAGAGTTAAACAAATTAATAAATTTCTTTTTGTTCCTTTATTTTTTCTTTCAGTTGGCAAGTACCCATGCATTGCTTGAAGAACAACCACGAATCAAACCGAATTACATGGCTCTCACCAGTAGTGAAGCAGCAAGACTCTAAGTAGACTTCTTTCGTATATATTAAACACTTCCTTTGTTTTTCATCAGGACATAGTATTGTTCGGTTGCTTATTGATTTCTATTTTTATGCAGCTTCCAAATTTATGACAGAAGGATTCATCAATGAACTCAAAAAAGATCTCTTCGAAGACCCTAATGCTTTCAGTATGAAAATAGAAAAATATCATTGTCTATTCAATTTAATTGTGTGTTTGGTGTGTGTCTCAGAGCGTTGCACACAAAGCAGTGGTGAGCAGCGTAGAGTGTTTTGTATGATAGAGGACTTGAATAAGATCATGAATGTTTTGAAACTTGATCGAGAGATGACAAAACGAAAGGAACAAGCTGAGAAAGAACTCGCCAAAACTGAAAAAGAACATAGAGATTCTTCTAAAAGAGAAACAACGCAAACAACAAAACAAAGGAAAAATATGTCTTAAAGAAGAAGCAGTAGTATTTCAGAAGATGGAGAAGAGGACAGCTAATCTGAGAGTGATGAAGTTGTATCACATTCGTATTCCTCCAGAGATACAAGCGCAAGAGGAAAGATATTAAATAAAAAGAAGAATACGAAGACTCTTCTTAGGAAATCTAGTAAGCGACTTTAGCAGAAAAGAGGAGGATAAGAAGATGAAGATGAAGACTCTAACATCTACAATAGTTATCAGGAGAATGACGATGATGGAGAGAACTAGAATGATGATGAGGATAATGAAGATTCTGAAATTGAAGAAAAGATATTCACAGAAATGGGCGAGGATGATGCAAATGATGAAGATTACAGTCAAAACAGAGCGAAAAAGTTAATTGTGAGAAAGAAAAAAGAAGCAAAAAGGAACAGTAATATGAGTAATACTAATACAGGAGATGGAGGAGACGGTTCTGGTTTAGCGTTTCGAAAGGCAAATAGGTAGAAGTTTCTTAGAATTGACGATGATGATGAGAAATAGGAAAAATCGACTGCAATAACTGAAAAAGTTGATTAAGGATAATAGTTAAAAAAATAGGAATCTTCCAAGAATGAGGATGATACTAATAACGCTAATGTAAATGGAAGTTCACACAGCAATAACATAGGTAGTAATATGATTTAACACATAAACAGTACGAGCCACAATGGAAGTGCAAGCCAAATGGAAATTGAAAATGAGGTTACAATTGAAAATCGATTACTGAAATTCAAAGACCGTGAAAGTCAGCTAGCTAATCGAGAAGCAGATTTTGAGAAGAGACAGAGAATGATCATGGAAAAATAGCAAAAAATCATGTACTTGCATATTGCTTTCACATAAGCAGCTGCTGAACATGAGAATGCAGCGAGAAATCTTGAAATAGTCAATAATCATTTTTAGCTGCCATGAAAGATAGAGATAAAGAGAGAATGGTTGAATTTCATTCACTATTATTTTTCTTATCTATCTCTTAAACTCATACAACATTTCTACATTCTATCCAATAGCATAGAACAATAAACGACAGATGCATTTTCTCTTAGATGATTTTGAAATATTTGTGTGTTATCTCTAGCAAAATCACTGTTTATTAGTTCTATGTGAGCAGTTAATTATTTCAGTTTTTGGTATAATTTTTAGGATATCTCAAATATGGTTTTTGAGAATAAATAAGTGAAAGAATTGTAAAATAAATAAGAATAATTTTGTTCGAGAGAAATTTTTCAATTGTACTCTTTAACCTTTAGTAAATCAGAATAAATTTGTTTCTTTTGATTATGTTCATTCTTTTTTGGATATTTTAATTTCTGATGATCATTATTCCATATGGTTACTGTTAGTGAATCGATAAATTTCAAGCAAATTCTGTTTCAGATAGATAACTTCAAAAGTAAAACGCAATCTCCTTCTATTTCTGTAAAAGCCCCTAGATTTCTGAGGAAATGTTTGAAAGGCTTATTTGTAAGATATTCGTAGCAAGCAGCCTTTGTAAGTTCTCAAAGCTCTGCATAGAAAGAATCACCACGACAAAGTCAATTAAAGAAACTAAAAAAAAAAAAACAGAAAAGAAGAATAATTAAATTATTAATTTTTATTGGGAGATTTCAAAGTAGCAGTAGGAGCTGACATAAGATGAAATAACTTGGAGAGGAGGCAATGAAAGATGTTAGGAATCCAATGGAGGATGATGTTAGCTCAACTAGCACTCTTTAGGATTAAGCTAATAGAGATCCAAAAGCATTACCTTAAAATTCGGTAATAGGAGGAACAACTGCAGCTGCAAATTAACGATCAGTGTTACGCACTCTACGTATGTCAAAGTTTGCTCTCCAAACAGTCTCCAAAATAGAAGACACCTTTAACAATGAGTTTGGAAAAAATACCCTAGAATATGATTAGATTCTTGAAGAATGCGAGCATCTGAAATTTGGAGATAATCTCTGGGAAGATCCAGTGTTTCCAGCGAATATATTTTCATTATCTGGATAAATCGAGAAGATGCCCGTAGCAACATAGAACGTGTGGAGGCAGATAGAGTGGAAGCGACCATAACAATTCCTGAATGAAGCGAATATTAAGTTATTTGATGGAATCGAACCAAGCGATATCAAATAAGGACTGCTAGGAGGTAAAATATCATTTAAATAATAGATAAAAGCTAAGAAACATCCAACAGATATTGAGTTTGCTGGGGGAGTTTTAAATATTAAGAGCAACTGAGATTAATTTGCAAACTTGACATTTAAAAAAAGGCTATTTTAGTTCTAGCTTAATAAGTCTATGCATTATTTTGATTTCATCTCATTTTTGTTTCTTGTTCTGTAGATTGCTATCTGCTGTGTGCATTGAGTGCTTTAGCTGAGCAGGACTAGCTCATCGAGCGATTGTTCCTAACCAAAGAGAAATCTAAATTCGGAGTCTACAGCATTTGGTTGAATCTCAATGGAGAATGGACAAACATTAACATTGATGATTATATACCTTTCAGGAGAGATGTAAAATGAACCCAAAATAGTAAGGCAGTCTTATTTATCCTTCTTTTTTTTTCTTTCTTCTTTAGCGCCCAGCTTTTAGCAGAGGATAAGGTGATGAATTATGGGTTATGCTGCTTGAAAAAGCCTATGCAAAAGTCTATGGATCATATGAAATCATCGAAGGTGGAAACCCTTCTTATGCTCTACGAGATTTAACAGGTGCACCTTGCGAAAATAAAGATAATCTCGACGCTGATGGATATTGGAAATACTTAGAAGAAAACGACAACTAAAAGAATGTCTTGACTTGCTACACTAAAGCAACTGAACTTAGAGAAGAAGAAAACGAACTTGGAATCCTATCTGGTCATGCATATTCGATCCTCGACCATTAGACTGTCAGAGGCAACGATAACTAGCTGCACAGGATTATAAAGATCCGCAATCCTTGGGGCATGAAAGAATGGACGGGGGATTGGAGTGACAAAAGTGACAAATGGAATCCCATGCTGAAATAAAAACTTAATGTTATTGAAGCGAACGATGGTGCTTTTTGGATGTCTGTGGTTGATTTTGCGAAATATTTTGAGGGTATTGGGAATTGTAAGGTTAGAGCGAATTATTCATATAATTCTATTCAGCTCGATGCAAGTACTTAGAATATTCAAGTGCTATCTCTTACTGTGAAGGAGCAAATGCATGGATTTATCTCTGTAAATTAAAAAGACGAGAGAATGTTTTAGGCAAACGCTGCGGAACCATATTCTTATTCGTATGCGAGAATATTCATTCTCAAAAAAGAAAAGAACGTCTATTCGTTTGCTGGTGCATAGTATGATGTTGGCAGGAATATTTTTATTGAGAACAATTTTGCACCGGGAGATTATGTCATCGTAGCGGAGCTGTTCTGGGAGCAAAACATCACAAAGGAATACACCATTAGTAAGAATTTAAAAACAAAATTTAAAAGGATATGATTGATGTTAAAAGTTGAGAATTGATTGATTTTTAATTTTCTAGGTTCTTATTCTGAGAAGCCCGTTTCGTTCGCATATTTGAAAGTAGAAAAACCACTTGATATGCTCAAAATAGCGTTTAAAATCGCAGCAGTCGAGTCAGATGGGAAAAAAGAATAAAAACAAACCAATTACGTCAAACCAGAGAATAATTGGAATTTCCCGTTACTGTCGAAGCGATATGGCACACAATATGGATCGTTCTATATGTACTTCAAGAATGGTGAGGGATCATAGATTCTCAAAGAATAACTCAACTTTAAGATGAATGGATATGTGCCACTCGAACCGTTTGCAGGTAGGATCTTATCAGAATGCAAAAACAAAATGACATTTTAACTTAATTTTAGGCAAATCTCTTTTGTTTTTTGTGGTTTAGACCAGGCGAAACTGTTAAATGGTGACTATTTCGATGCTTATGAGATACAAATTGATTTAACTTTGCCTAACGATAGGGAAGCTGTGATTCTCTTTGATTGCCATGGGACTAGATTTTCGTATAACTTCTCCTTCCGTTCATAATTTTTCAATGCACTTTCGTAGGAAGGTAAGAAACTCCCTGTGAATGAGGCTTGCCTTCTTTCGATTCAAAAGGGGGACTTCAAATCGATTAAGAACATCAGTTCCTTCGGAAGGTCATAAATCCTAGGGTAGATCTGCAAGCAAGATTAATCAAAGATCATGGCTTCTATGTTTGCAGTTCCAATCAAAAAAATCCAAGAAGTCTCACCGGAAGAGGAAGAAGACAGTGGTACAAAAATCCCGGAGATGGAAGACGAATTCTTTAGTTTATTCATGGGCATCATTGGAAACAGGAGTAAAAAAATAGTTTAATTTGGTGAAATGGAAATACAAAAAATAACATAAATTTCCATGCTTGGTTGAGGTTGATTGATTGATTTACGACTTTTTATCAATCTTGTTAGTAACAAATTGGGGACTTTTGATAAACTGGTTGAATTTCTTGATGTTCCTTGTGTTCTTCCTGCAATATTTCGCAAAGAGCATCTATCTTGATGTAAGGAATTACTTTTGCTAATGAATATTGATTACAGTTTAGAAAGAAATCCTTATTTTTGTTTTCCATTTTTTCTAACAGATGATGATCGCAATGGGTGTGATAAACTTGATAAACGCTGAACAATTGAATAAGCAATTACTGAGGATATTGATCAAAACACTGTATTTTTCGATTCTCATCGATATACTATTTTTAGTTGTCTCGAATAAGCACGATCAAATATTGACAGGCTAGTAGCTCACTCGAGGATTGCAAATATTCAGCATAGTTTTCATCTACGTTGGCATATTTTATAAACTATTCTTGGCATTTGCGTACCTCTACGTCTGGAAGAATTTCCCTGCAACTAACCCGTACATCCAGCAAGGATATAGAGTAAATATATTCAAAACTTGGCTCAATTACTTATTTTTTTAGATGAATTATTACTGTCCTTTTGGAGTGTGAAATTACCTAATTTCTTTATTTTGTTTTGTTAATAGAAAATAAAGTATTTCCTGAGAGATTTATAGCTGGATAAGGAATCGTTACAGAAGCTTGCTGCGATGCAGCAAATGAATAAATCTCATATAGCCTAGTCCTCATATAATTTTAATCCTAATAATATTGCTAGGGTTTGAGGAGAAGAAACAATGAAAATTAGTATTTTTCTTTCATTTAGGAGAATCATTTTTGTGTATTAAAAAACCTATTTTTGTTGTTTTAATGGTATTGTGGTAGATATTTTAAGTTCTTTAGGAGGAGAAATGCTACTGTTATGAGGTTGGAATTGGTTTGGATGTGAATATGAGAATCTAGTAGAGATTTTGAGAAGATTTGTGAGGAAAGAAAAGCAAGCCAAAACTATTATGAAATCTTAATTTAGATGAGGGAAGGGGGAGATATTAGTTTGAAGAAAAGCCTTTGGATTTCAGAAGGGTAGAAGTGATAAAAAGGGCGATTGATACACACTTTTTGTTTAGATTAATCAAAAAAAAATAATAAGAAAAGTAAATAGAATAGTTGGCTGGTTGTAATGGGCAAAGTGAAAGAAATCGCTAAGAAAGGAGCAGCTCCTCAAGGACAGAAAAAAAAGATCACAAAGCCTAACACATTTGGTTAGTATGCAAGCAACAAGGCATCCAAGAAAGACAAGATGCTTGTTAATGTATGCGAAATTATTTGGAATTGGATTAGTTTTTGTGGATATTTTTTGATTCTCAACATTTTATTCTTTTGGGATTTTGCAGAAAGATTTGATTGTGCAAACTCTTCGTGCTGAGAAGAAGGGAAATTCCTTTAGAGATGGGAGATTAATTGAGAAAAAGCGCTTGATGAAGGAAGAATAATTCGGTGGGTCGTTGGCATCGGTGCTCTAGAAGGGCGCTTACAAGAAGAAGAAATTTGATTTGGGATCGGATGGTGAAGATGATCCTAACTAGGATATGCCTTTGAGACTCACACACAAAGGAAAGACACTTGAAGACATGGATGACTACAATGATCGAGGTGATCGCTCAAGTGGGGATGAGAACATTCCAGCTGAGATCGTAGATAAATTGAATTTCACTGGGTTTGACAAGGAGGCTGTTCCAAATGGCACACAAGATAAGGATGGTGTGCTGAAGAAAAAAACTAAAAAAGAAGTTTACGAAGAAATTATCAAGAAATCTAAGAAAATGAAATATGAGAGACAACAGCAAAAGGAAGAGGATCAAGGAACTTTGAAGGAGTTGAATGATGGATATGCAGATATCGCATAGCTACTAGCATTCAGAACGTAAAACATTTATATTTTAGATGTCGAGATATGCTTAACAACTTCTATTGTTTGTTTAATTTAGCTCATACAAAGGTGACGATAGAAAGTCTGTCGATGAGTTCGATAGATTAGCAAGAGATCTCTAAAACGAAGGCAGAACCTAAGCTAGTACTGTGATCAAGAAAGTAGAAGACAAGAAAGAGAGAAAACTCCAAGAAAAGCGAAGAAAACAGTTAAAAGGAATCATGAGCAGTGATGGAGAAGACGAAAAGGATTTGAAAAACGACGATGAGTTGGAGACCAACACGAAGAAAGAACTCAGCATCTTGAAGCACATGAGAAAAGTTAACAATCTGAATAAGTTCATTGATTAGATTAAGACAGTGAAGTAAAACGCACAAAAGAAGAAACTAAGAGAGAATGGAGAAGATAGTGAGGAAGAAGAAGAGGTTGATTCACTTGATGAAATTGATATTGACGATGATGGAGAAGGAGAGGAAGAAGAGGAAGAAGATGAAGATGATGGAGAGCATTTAGAGTTAGATGATGAGTTTGAAAGTGATGAGGAAGAAGGAGAAGGAAAAAAACAAAAATAATCTAAAAAAAGTGATCAAGAAGAAGATGATGGAAGTGAAGGTGATGACGAAGAGGAAGAAGATGATGATGAAGAAGAAATTAACAGTGACGAATATGCTAACGATAGTGATTGAAAAAACAAAAACTAAATATATTCTATTTTGTTGTTGTTTTTGCTATTTTGTTTCTTCATTTCTTGGTAGCATCTGCTGGAGGTGCTAGATTCTTCTCGACAGTCTAGCAGAGATATAAGATTGTTTTCTTAACTTCTTAAGCGATTTAAATATTCTGCAGTGATATCTATCTGTTATTGTTGTGTTATTATTCAAAATAGCAAATATGTTTTACAATTATTATGTGCGTTAAGTTTTAAATGTACCTCTCAACATCATTGCTAGTTTGCAGGTTTGTGTAGATGTATTCGAAGAAGGCGTTGAATTTACTCTTCTAGAAGGCCCTATAAAAAGAAGAATATGTATTATTTCAAAATTGTTAAGGAATTCGAAAATATCAAGCCTCAAGATATCAAGATAGGAAATTTATTTGTTTATCTTTTATTTTTACTTGGAGAATTCCTCCCCGGAGAGGGTTAAGACATTCCCGTAGACCTTCTCGCAGATGTCTTTGATGTCTTCAGAGCTTAATCTGTTGTTTTTCAGAAGAAGAACAAAGTATAAAATACAAAATAGTTTAAAAACTGACAAAAAGTAATATGTGTTGTATTTTCAAGGGGGATGACAAAATAATTTAAGAAGTGCTTAATAATAACCTTTTGTTAAGATCTGATTCTAAGAGATCCTTTTTGTTCTTCTGGAGGACTACTTTTATTGTTGACAGGTTATTTTTGCTCAAGGAAAAGCGATTTTTAAAGCAAGATTCACCCTTAAAAAGAAGATGAAAAGATAAAAAGTGTAGTAAAAGATAAAGCGAAGATTAATGCTGCTAATGATAATAACAACATCTGTTTTTCATTGTGATTTCAATTTGAGATAGTTTAATTGTATTTGTGTGTATCAGATAATAACAGCGAACAGAGAGGAGAGACACACCAATAAAAAAGCATAACATAAATAATCACAGTTCCAAAAAAATAAAAATAGAATCACACACTTTTTGCTTCATAATCGCCAGTTTGATTCTTTTCCTGTGCTTAATCCTCTCTCTCTCGTTTTCTTTGCAAATACCCAAGCGATGTTACTGCAAAGGGCTTCAATAAGAGCAGCTCTCAATAAGTCTAAGAGAACAAAATAAACAAATAATTAAAAAAATAGACTTGAATTAGAAGAAAAATGAAAATATTTTTAAGGATTTGATATTTACGGGTGTAGCGAGATTGTTAGTGTACGATGTGATCTTCTCAGCAGGCTTGCCATCAGTGAATGTCGTGTATGTCACCTTGGAGCTGACGTTAGAAACAGGAGAGGTTCTGTTTGCTAGAAGTTTTGTGATGTATGCCTCACGCTCTTCGTTTGTTTTGAAGTCAAGAGTTGAGCTTGTTTAGTATTCAGTGACTTGCTAGGGAGCCTATTGTTGTTGTTGTTGAACTACGCCTTGTTGAGTGTATGATGAAGGAGTGAATGTTGTTGTAGGGGTGTAAGTTGCTGAGGTGTACTATTGATATTGATTTACAACGGGAGCAGTTGCAGTGGCTGCAGAATCGGTGTTATTCACTTAGTAAGTGATGCCAGTGTAAGGAACTGATTTCACTTCGTAAGTTGAGTATTATTGTTGTTGTTGTTGGACAGGGGCGACTTAAGTAACTGGTTGAGATCTCTTCACGATGTCATCAACCTTTTGTGGATAAAAATGTTAGAATTCAGTTTGGAAGACAAAAAAAGGAAATAATAATAAGATTATTTCAGATAAGTCAAGGGAATGAGTGAGTAATTGCAAGCTTTTGAAATTAGCCCGCTGAAGGCTGTCCTCTTTCTTTGAGCGAAGAGATTATTAATTATTTTCTCTACTGCCCTCCCTCCTCCCATTACTAGCTATGAAATATTTCAAAATCCCCCCCCCAGGTTATTTTTATTATTTTGTTTACCACTTGAGTGGTAGTCTGCTAAACAGCAGGTTGCTGTTAGTAGATCACTTGTGTCTATGGCTATGTTGAATATGAGTTCACCTAGTATTGTTACTACTACTGCTATTATTGCAGTTCCTTTTGAGCTAGCAAAGCTTATTATTGCTGAAAGAATTCCATTTTCTGTTACTATTCCCTTAGTTGCTGCTCTTTCTATTACTGTAGGAGATAATTTTAGGTTTCAATGCTGTTTGTGTTGGAATTGAGGTAAGTTCGAGTTTCAATTTAGCTGGCTTTAGCGTCGATGGGGAGTTAGGGCGAAGTGATGATAGTGCTATTTGTGCCATATTTAGCGATGGTTTGCTTGCTGAGAGCTAGAACAGCTTGAATTCTAGCATCCAAGTCATCTTCTTGTTGGAACACAATATTAGACCCTGCAACTGGTTTAGGTTGATCATTAGGGTAGTAGATCACTGAAGTCTACTATTATTGCTATTATTGAACAGCAACAGGAGCTGATCTTTGCACTTTTTCTTCATACTCTTATTCCTACTGGAGCTACTGTTATTGCAGTTACTGGAGCTATTGCTATTCGAGAAGTTACTATTACGCAAGCTAATCATTTGGTTGTGCGTGTTAGCCAACTTCGATGATGGAAAGTCCAGGGAGTTTCTGGCTCAACACGAATGGCTGTGAGAGTTCGGCTTAGAGATCTTCGACGTTTGCTCTGTCTTGTTCTTATTCCTAGAGGCAACGAGCGAGCACAGAGTAGAGTTAGAATGAGTATTGCTGTCTAACTTAGTTGAGGAGTCTGTTGATTTCATCGTTTCTGACTGTGAATGACTGAGTGTCATAGAGAACACTAGAGACATTCTCAAGAGTAGCAGCTTCAAGAACAGTTAATCCAACTGCGTAGATCTCCGACTTATCAGCATCATATTAAGGAAGGTTAGATGCAGTGGACAGGGCCTTGAAAAGCTAAGGAGAAATGTAGAGTTCCTCCAAGGAATGATTCAAGAGTTAAGAGTATCCTGAGAGTGATTTGCTATGCATGTAAACTTCACCAACTTTGACAACTCCATCGAAAGTCAGAAGCACATTGTAAGGTCTGATATCACCATGGTCAACGCCCTTTTGCTTGAGATATGCGACAACATTCACTAAGGAATCAAGAAGATACCAAAGTTCACCTTCTCTGTACGCTTCATTGAATTATCTTCTCTCTTGAATCTCCGATCGCAGGTTATTTCCCCAATACTCATACAGCAATCCGAGTGTGAAGAACGATGAGCAGAAATCGTCTTACTTCTGAGAGTTATAATTCACAAGTCTAACGAGATTAGGATGGAGGAGTGCTTATCTGAACGCAAGCTCACCAGCACGTTGCTGGAGCTCCTTTTCGTCTTGCAGTGTCTTGGACAGCGCTACGAAATCCTATTTAGTAGTCTTGTGCACGAGAGGCTTCATGTTGCCATATCTAGCATCGTTAACTTTCTGGTATTCCTCGTAATCAGTAAGATTGTACAGTGGTGCATTAATAAGTGATGATTTTCCTTGACCCATTTGTGGTTGTTCTATTCTTCTGTTTGTTCTTCTTTGCTTGCTGTTCTCAAACACAAATAGGGATATTAACAATCACGTACACACGAAGGACCTCTCAATGGCTAATATTATGTGTTCTCTCTCTGTTTTAATGATAATTTTTATTTACCTTCTTCCCGAATTAGATTTCTTCCTATTTTGTTTTTTTTATTTTTTATTTTATCGCCCTTAGTACCCTCACACGTTCCGCTTATGAAACAAAGCAGAATACAAAAGAACATATCTTTCTTGTTTATTTGAGTCAACAGCTGTATTTTTTCTTCTCTCTTTTTGGAAGCATCTCTCAGTCATGTAATTCCCCTTTTTATTTATTTACCCCTCCTAACTGATAGCTCCTTCTTTTTATTTTTGAAAATCCTTTATTTTTTGTTATTGCTTATCAATTTTGCTTATTTCTTTTCAGAATTACCTTATGATATGCATTTGTTTATTTGTTTTTAGTTTCCAAACCAAAATTATTTGATATTTATTTTTGTTTAAATTTGTATCCTTTTTTCTTTTGATACCTGCTTACATTCTCTTAACAAATAAACTTAAAATATATTGTTTTAAAAATGATAGATTAGAAGTGATTTTTGGATATTTATTATTCTTTTTTTTATTAATTTTCTTTAACTAATTAATCTATTTTCTTCATCATCATCTTTTTATTCTTTTTGTTAGGATCAAATTTAGGATTATTTTAGAAAGTATTTCATTACCATTTGTTTCATTCGACAACACAAAATAATAATATTACTCTACATATTGCATCTTGTTAATGAATAAGATAATGACTCCTTATCTCTTTTTTCTCAGAAGATTACTCTATCCCCTACTTCTAGATCCTCTTTTCTTTCTTCTTTCAATGTTCTCCCTCTTCATTTCGATGAATAATCACCAAGCAATTAACCCTAGAAGGAACTCACTCTCCCACATCCACTGACACCAACTGACAGCAGCTGTTTTGGAAACAATTCAAAAAGAAAGTCATTCTAATTATCCAAATATGTATGTGTCATTTTTTCATGTTATTTTCTTCTCAAAGTATCAGCATTACCTTTTAGATTTCTTCAAAGTCGAGAGAACCTTGCATATCAAGATAAACAATGCGTTGAGAATTTTTAAGCTGCACTAAGCATAAGCGCTTAGGCATTGAAGCAAATTCTTTGTCTGTGGGATCAATCACTAAATTGTTTCCTAAGAAACCCTGTAAAAATGATGAATTTATGTATTCTTAGAGAAATGAAGACAAAGTTTAGAATTGTTTACAGCTGCAACACTAGCGAACATATCGGATATTTAGATGCCAGCAAGACAAAGTGTGAAGCATGCAATGTTCACGAGGAATGGAAATAGCGGTCCATTTGCAGAGATTACGTCAAATGTTAGGGAAAGGGTGCTTTTTGGATATTTTTTGACATCGACAATTTCAGAGAGAAGATCCAATAATTCACGACGAAGAATAATGTCAGATTCCTTGGTTTGATAGAAGGAAAATGTTATGGCTGGGATGTTGAAAAGATAAATAATGATTGAAAAATACTGGTTGAGCTGTAGGAGACTTATGGAGGTAATTTATAACACCTTTGATCTCACAGTCTTGCTAAGTTACTTTGGGAGCATGGAAAGGTCCAATCCTGTGTGACAAAAGGGAGGAAAAATGATTAAATAATGAGAGTTAGTTTTGTGTTTCTTCATCCTATTATTTTAGCTTCTTACGCAGTGCATATGATTTGAGTGTCTGCAGTTTGAAGGCAGCATCTTGCACTTGAGTTGCCCTGTTCGAGTCTCACATAATCTACAAAAAATAAGATTGATTTTCTCAGCCAATATCCAAGAAAGTTGGTATGGTATTTTGCATACGAAATATCCTTAAAATCCTATGTTTATACTTTATCTGCGCAGATTCAACCCTGCTGTGCGTTTATCGAGTTGCTGTGATGCCTTTTAAGGTTCTTCTACCTCCATTTTAGCTTAAGAATAATAATAGTATTGACTTTAATGTGATTAAACAAAAACAGAAAAACCAAGGCTTGAAAAATATTAATAAGCTAGGGGCGAAGAATCGCAGATTTTTTATTAAATTAGCTCCTTTTGAAAGGTACTGGGAGCAATTCAATTGATGGTATGAGAGTAGAAATAAAGTGGCTTAAATAGAAACATTAAGAAGAAATTGTTTTTTATTGTGTCATCTCATTGACTGCAGGAATGAATCTATTTTATTTGAAGACTAATATCCATAAATACAGACACAAACATTTAGAACACAAACCAAGGCGAAAATAAGGTTTGTTTTGCTTTTTTATCAAGGTGAAGAAAATGTTGTTTTGAGAATTTCTATGAGTTTCTGATTGAACTGGAGTGGATCCTCTTTGTTTGGGACAATCGAAGATAATTTCTTGGATTCTTTCTTGAGTTTACCTTCGACCTCTGTGTCTAATATCCATTTCTTGAATTTGTTTGGAGGAATGTATCTCATGTCTAACTGATCTATGGAGTAACTGTTTCCGAACCCAGGCTAGTTTCATAGAGCACAAAAGAGAAAATCAAAAAAATGAATAAAAGGAACAACGTGAAATAATCTAATTATCTTTTACAAGGTTATCAGCTTGATCGACTCTCAACAGAATCGAGGTGAATTCCTAATATTTAAGAGGTGCTTTCTTGTCACTGAGTTTCTCAGCAAAGATATCCCAAGGTGCACGGAATTTCATGTCCCCAATTGCTTGTTTATCAACTTCGCCCTTGAAAAGTGGCACTTAAAAAGCGCCATGTATAACTTATCGCTCTCCTTCAAACAAAGGCACAGCTGTCCATCCAACTGTTTAGAATACAGTCTACGGTTTGCTGGTGTTGACTGTTTTGACTTCAAATATCAAGCAAGAACGACTGTTTAGATTGTTTTTAACAACGGTGTGATCTTGTCGGAAATGTGGAGAACTCAAGTAACCATCCCATTAGAGATTGCAAGTAATCTTCGTAAATCCATCTGTTTTTCCAGTTTCATAGAATTAACCGCCTGGGAGGACTGTTGTGAAGACTACATGAGGATATTTAGTTTCCTAGACGTTATGGATCCCGTCAACTGAATAGACAACAGCTGGAAAGAGAGGAAAATAGCAGAAAAAAATTGAGTTTTAAAGTGTTTAGAATGAGTGAAAAATCAATAATTTAGTTTATTTTTTACATGGGAAAACCAAACTTTTGTTGTTGTTCTGTCCGTAGAGTCCTGAACCGTTGTTATCAAAATCTCCCTACTAATTCAATCCACTGCCTTGCATATTAGACAGTTTCATATTTTACCCACTTTGACCCAAATTATTTCCATTAGAATCTCCAACAAACTCATTATCCTATCCTTCGCCATTTGGTCTGTTTCGCCCTGTTCCAGTAGGAGTTTGTTCTAAACGTGGATCCATTTCTTTCACAAGGGAGAGAATGTTGTCTTCTCGTTATTTCTGTTGTTAATAAAAATAAAAATAAAAATAAGAATAAACACCTTTACAACTCCTCCTTTTCCTCCTCCTTTTTACTTGATTTCTATCAGCAACCTCTTTAACAGAATCAAGTCTTTCATAGATCATTTACAGAAGATTCGGTTTGAGATTTTAAATCTAGTCTACTTAGTCTCTAAGCTCTTACCCGAGTAGCTAATAAAGTGCGACAATAATCTCAATTGCGACTAATCTAATCTCATTACTAGGATGGAACAAGCAAGGTACTAGCATGTAATTAAATAAATCTAGCCAATTCCATTACCGTTCATCGTACCCTGATTCTTAAAGAACATTTAAAATGATTTCTAACCTAGCCATCATGATTCTGTGCGGTTATTTCTAAGGTGGTACATACAATGAGCTAAAATTAGGGTTCTCAATGCATATTTCTAAGCAACTGTTGATCAGCATTCCAATTTCAGCTACTGGATGTCTGTATATTGACAACAGTGTATGTAAAGAAATATCTCGAGACCTAAAATTTAATTCGGATATTTTTTCAATCAAAATCGGTGTGAATTCCTTGAGGACTTGATTGATCATCTTCGGTGATACGTCTGTACCGCAAACTGGTGGAGCTAACGCAGTAGAAAGGATCTTCAATCCGATAAAATAAATCTACAGTATTTTATCTTCGCACGCGATTTTTGCCATTTCCATGCATGCTCCAAATAGTTTTCGAGAATTTCCGTTTAAATACTTCTCAGGTAATGGCATTTCTATGAAGTTCAAAACAGCTTAAGCTGCAGCCTCTCGATGCCTCCAATTCTCCGAATATATCGCACACCAACATTTCGAACCAAAAACTTAGAGATATCCAAGATGATAAAGTCTACGTAATATTTCAGAGTTAATATCTGGAACTTTCTCACCAGCATTCGCCAACAGCGGCTTTAGATACATCTCCAAATCGATATCACCTTCGTTGAATGCTAACGGGTTTTTGAAGTTTATGTCGATGATCTCCTCTTCCTTTTTTTCTTTCTTTTTCTTTTTCGACATCTTCAAATCGGCACCACCATTCTTCTCCCACCAAGCGGGGCCTTTGTCCTTCAAACATAATCCAAGAATATTACTCTATTATGACCTTGCTTATTATCATCATCATGTACATCTGGTTCTAGTTAAGGCTCAGGAATTGGTTCATTCTTTTTCCTGAGAAGTTCCTCTTGTCTTCTGAGTTCATCTAACAACCGTTATCTTTCTGCTTCTTCCATTTCTCGCTGTCTTCTTCTTTCTTCAGCTCTGCGTCTTTCTTCATCGTCCATTCCTCCGATGATCTTCATGTAATCAGCTGTAGTTGGTCGCTCCAGCACAATCATGTTTTCCTGAGAAAAATAATATCAAATCTCATCAAAAATGCACTAAATTCATCCATTCCTCTCTTATCCATACATATCTTGAAGTTTCATAGAGTGCATCATAGCTATCCCTTTTGATTTCTAGCGATTTCAGTCTCTTTTTCAGTTCAATCGCTCTAGGGAAGTCTTCTTTAGCAATACAAAAGTTTATTTCTCTTTTGAGTGACCATATTTCCTTGCCGATTTCAAACACAATCTTGACATCCGCTGCGAGAGCTCTAAGCCCTTCATAATCTTCTTATCGCACAGCTAAATCTTTTATTTTTATCATGTCTGTGAGAGTTATCCTTGTGTCTTCATCAATCGGTGCATGCTCAAACATTCGAGCATCTGTATCAAACCAATTTATAATATCCACTGGTATACCCATCCCGATTAGCAGCTTATCAATGTTTGTCTTATCATCAACAAGCGGTATCTATTCGTTTTTGATTTATGTCATGTAATTCGTATATCGTCCCCATAATTTCAGCAAGGAAAGACTAACCTATCCAAAAGGATTATTAGCTGTCCTTGCACTTGGCTTAGGAATTCTTATTTTAATAAAGTTTCCTATGCCCATGAGCTTCACTTGCACTGGCATGTTCTACACGAATTACGCTTTTCTGTGAAAATAAATTCCAATTTAGATCAACGCAGTTTATGAATTATATCTTACCCTGCCATACGATAGTCTGTATCAGCGAAAGATCCATTCCAACCATCGCCTATTAGAAACTCTATTTCGGGTATTCCTTTGTCACTTTTACTCGCTATAAGCACATGTTAAAGCTCTGAACGATAGTGAAACCTTAATACAAGTTCCACAGGAAACTAACCTGTGCGAGAACTCTCCCAACTGCTCTAACTCTAATGGGATTACGTGGATAGTAAATCTGCCTAAGTACCATGCTCCTCACTGGAACAGGCAACAACATGGAAAGGAACCCATGAAGCCTCCTTTGCCAACATTTTTCTTCTTCAGAGGGTGCAAAAGTATCTCTGAAATTCTGTTGTCTTTTTTCTATTGGTTAGATTTCTAAGAATTCAGTGATATTAATATTATTTTTTACTATAAACCTACCTCGAAAGCAAAAACTGAATTTGATAAAATATACCAGCAACAAAGATTGCAAGTTGTGGGGGGCTAATCAAAGGAAGAAATCAAAAAAAGAAACCTGAAAAAAAAAGTAGGTTTTACAAGAATAATTCTTTGATTTGATTACTTTCAAAATCAATTTGAGATGGTATTAAATCTTTAGAATGTTTTCTAACTATTGTGAGGCAAATAATACATGTTGTAAGCTGATTCAATAGCATTTCGATTAAAGAAGGGGATTTTAAAGAAATGAAAAAATGGTAATTATGCAGAAATCATTCATGTATTTGAAGGTTCTAATTTTTATCTTAATTATGGAGAAAAATGATTTGCCCTACAAAAATAATTAAAAAGGCATCTAAATATTGGTTATGATCATTTAATATTGTTAATGTATCTTATTATTCTTCTCATCAATAATTTAGCGCTTAAATGTTTAAATTTATGATTTGTGCAGAACTAATATCTAAGCGCGGGTGAGTGGATTAGAGTTTGTCCTCTCAAACAAAAAATCAAAAGGAATACGCGCATCTCTGATATTATTAATCGTAATATTTTAGTATTTCTAACATTTAGGGAGAGAAAGCTTCATAGTCGTTATTCTTCAAGCACACATGCTACTCGATCAGACGACGATTATCCTCTGCTACGAGAAAATACAGAAGAAAGCAACAAACGGTGGATGTACAGTTGTTATTTTCGTCACTTTCGATGCGGATGCGCTTTGTGCACTCAAAATATTCACTGTAAAGATTTAAGACAAGATGATATTTGGAGAATTCTAGACGCTAAAATACCTTCATTTTTTAATAATCTTTGGGTCGGTTTTATCACCTAGGGCTTGCTCAAGAGCGATCACATTGCATACAAGGTTTATCCAGTGTCTGGATTCTCTTAGTTAGAAAGTTCCATTGAAGAATGTCATTCTAATGATAATGTAATTGAGGAAAAGCAAAAAAGAGAGATTTTAAGGGGGTTAAAAAAGAAGTATGATGAAGGAGTTTTAACGCTTTTTCTTTTTTTATCAATTGCAATACACAAAATAGCTTCAAAGCATGGTGTTTCTGAATTGTGGAGGTGGATTAGATTTATCTGAAAAATGGTTTGTAGCAGAGAAAACTAGTGTTAGAGCTTATGTATTTGACAATCATCGACCAATACATCATCACAATATTGCAGATAAAAACAATGTAGAATATTAAGCAAAATTGATTGGTTATCTTTCATGGAATTAGTTTTATGCCATTGCTAAACATGAATGGTTGTTGTTGTTGATTAGATAATGGTGATTGAAGATGGAACATAGAATCAATAGAATTGCCCAGAAAGGGATGATGAATTTTAAAGCAAATACACTTAAGGTGAAGGAGAAGATGAAGATGGAGAGAATGAAGATAGAAGAGATTCTGAGATAGACGAAGATGATGAAGATGATGACGATGATTATTAAAATAATAAATAATCCGATTTCGAAGTTGAAGAGGAGGAAGACGAAAATGAAGATTTCACGAATCAAAAGAATAAATCAAATAGAAAATAACAACAAAGTAACGAATAAACTGATGAGGATTAGGAAGAAGAGTCAGAAGCTGAGTTTAAAGGGCAGAAGAAAAGGTAAAATAAAAGGAAAAGATAGGCTACCAGAAAAGACAAAGAAAAGAAAATAGAGAAGAAACTCAAATTAGATCAGCAAAGATGTAAGAAAACTTTTGAATATTATGAGATTTCAAGTAAAATGGGTGTTCATTTAACCATTCTTGATTTTGTAGAGAAGACTGTGAACTATTATGAAGGGTTTTACTATGGGAATGCGACGAGTTTACTGATGTACAAGATCAGCTAATAGGCTAACAAAGAATGCAACGATTTTCTATGGTACACGATCTTGGGTGCAACTGATTTGCTTGTGCATAGCAAAATCACATAGCAACAATATGACGCTATGTTCTAAGAGCTTGCCATTGAAGTTGAGAAGGTTAATATCATTTAATAAGGTAAACAAAAATAAAGGAAAGAGTGTGTTTTTTTGTAATTATTTATTATTTTCAAGACAATAAGTTCAATACTGACTTGAATGACTCCCAGCAGGCAGACACAAAGAAGAAAACAGTAGGGTTTATTGAAGCCTCCAATGAGTAAGTTTGTTTTATTTTGTTTGGTTTGGGAATATGAAGTGCAAGGATATTTTAAACTTAAATTGTATTGTTTATGTCTTTGTCAGGTACCGCTTCATCTGTCTCCGAAACTGGAACCTTTATGACAGCATGTTCTACTCAAATTACTTCGCAACTAAGCTTGGAATATGGAATGAAAAGGGAAAGAAGAATCTCGCTAAATTCATTGCTCTTCTCGGGATTCCATTAGAAGAAGCCCAATAGCAATACAGATTCATGGCAGTAACTTTTTAATTTTGGAATATAATTTGGAGACTAAAAAGATACGTTTTTTCAATAGACAAAGTTCAAAGATAAACTCAAAGAAAATATCCACGAAGAGGCTTCTAAATTCAAGATGCATAACATTATGTTCAGCTCATTTACACGCTAAATCGATGAAAAAACACAGCTCTCCGCTACAGATGTTGTATACAGTTTGACTGCTATTTTAGAATGTCCTAAATAGACCATTGCAAGTATCTTCGAAGATCCACTGAAAGTTAACGTAAGCATAATTACATAAGTTGCAGGCAAAAACAAAGCCACTTATTGCATTTTGCTTAAGCTAATGGTGTTTTTATTTGAAATTATTTCAGAACTAAATTGATGGAGAAGGTGATATTTTCGATCGAATCAAGAACTTCTGGTGGGCTTATGAAACTATTTCTTCATCTCAATCGTAATTGCTACTGAAAGGCATTGAATAGGCAATCTAATTCTAGAAAACATTAGTCTAAGAAGGTAAATTTCATGATTTTAGGAATAAATATTGAACCATTCTTTTTACCATTTTGTTATTTTGGAACGTAATAATCAAAGCTAAATTCGCAATCGAGAGAGACTTGATAACACAATGCAGTGATTTCCGATTTGTGAAGTTGAACAATGATACATATTCTCAGAATCAATATTTCTAGCATCCATATTCCCTTCAGAAATTGGCATTGTTTTTGATGGACATTTTCCGTGAGAGACAAAGAGCATCTAAAGAAGTTAAACCAATAGTCTTGTGCATTAAAAACTCCACTACACATACTTATACAATCATTGGTGTAGTTGGGAATCATTTCGCTTCCAATACCAAAAAGTAATTAATAATTTTACAGGTATTTCAGATTGCTCAATTGATATTTAATTCTTCTTTTTTGTGTTTGACATCTTAAAGTGCATTTGCGTTCAAATTTCAAGAAGCAGCGAATACTCTAAATCTGTAGTTTAAGTAAGATGACTTTGAGACATCGATCATTGAAATATAGGAAAAGGATTTCGATGTATTTTTAGATGAAATTACACTCTCAAAGTGAAAGTTTAAAAAAATAGGAATTAACCTTCTGTGTTTCATATGTTTATTTACAAATAATAGACATTTTTGCAAATAACAAGTTTTAATGGCTTCTATGGTGGGTTGTTGTTGGCATTGTTTGGAAAAAGATATTATTCTCATTTTTCTTCATCAAACAGCTCAAAATGATGAATAATAAGGAAACCCTTCTCCTTGTTTTTAGCATTTTTATTAAAAAGGGGAGGTGATCAAATAAATTCAAGAGTGCGCGAGTTTCATTTGAATTCAAGTTATTCTAGAATCAACCAATTATAAATAAAAAGCACTTTTATTATAAATAAACGGATACATAAGAGCTTATTCGTTTAGGAGGTCGAATTAATGTCCAATAATAATCATCAAAAATATCGGTATTTTTCTGATTCGACCAGAAAGATTTGTTTTTTATCTACTTCTTGGACTAGCTAAATGTAATATTAGTTTGTTTTGCTGCAAATAAGAACAGCACGCAGGAATTGTCCACTCAAATGTGCAAAATATACATAAAGAGTTTCAGCTTTATCGTTTAAAAAGCTCCAAGCAATCTCTCTCGCTGCTGTTTCTGAAGACAATGACTCGTTTTTTCAATATATCTCATGTTGTTGTTGCTCGCGCCAAACAATAGACTATCCAAAAACATAATTCTGATATATCCATTCAATATGCGCCAAATACTCAGATATTAGAAAAAAATTCAAAAGAAAAATGGAGAGAATCAATCATATTTTGTAAATATGATGTATCTTTCATGAAAACATCCAGATTTTCAAAGGATTCAATATGTTTAAATAACTTAGAAAGGCTTAGAAATAGAAGGTCTTTAAAGAGAAAAAGGCTTATTGGCTGTATTTTTAACAATGTGGGAGGGCGGGTGATTGATTTGAGAAGGTAAAAGCATAGAGTTTCAATGCATTTTTTTCTAAAGAAAAGAGCACAAAATCTACATTTAATTTGAAGAATCATAGATATAACTTGAGTGTTTGTAAGGTTGTACTTGTCTGGGGAGAGGTGAGAGGGATAGAAGAATTTGCTAGAGGAGCGCGAAAATATTTAAAGTGTACAAATATACAAGCAGCGAGAAAGTGAAAGAGAAAAGAGAAAAGAAAAGTAAAATAAAAAAGTTAGCAGTTGTCTTGCGCGAGAGAGATAAATAAATCAATTTATAAATATGAAAGCAAAGAAACTCCCTATCGTCATTAATCTCCTTCGTCTACCGAATAATTCATACTAGGTTATCGACAATGAATAAGGTAACAAACCATTCACATTGTCTCTTTCATTTCTAGCATTTTTAAAATATTTTTTTTGGATATTGCATTTCCCATAAAGAGCTTCCATAGCAGTCGCTGTAATAGCAATAGTCTTCGAAGAAATCATCTTCCAAAACATCATAGCAATCTAAGAATATGCTCTCGATGCCTCCTGAATCTTCAAATACACCAAATCAAGCACAATAAGGTGGCTCAACAGCGATTTAATAAGCATCTCTAGCGTAGTTAGCACAAGCAACACCTATTGCAGGAGGAGGAGTATCAGCAGCTTCATCGTAAGTGCAACAACAAGTATCTTAGAATTAGCCTCAGGTATCTTAGAATCAAACCAATGGTCCTGCAGCAACAGCAGTAGCTTAAAATGCATCTGCATCTTAGCAAATAATTGGAAATAATGCAGTTGCTTCAAATAACCAAGGCTCTTAAGGATAGTAGCTCGCACAAATATCAGGATAGTAACCACAAAAAGCAAATCCAACAATGTAAGAACATTCATAGATAACCTAACATCATATGTCCTAACAAGTTGTTTTGTCTTATTATTTGTAGTATTCCTAATACCGCTCCACCAACTGTGATCATTCGGGGGACAGAAAACACCAAAGATATTTTTCCTTACACAGGATACGCGCTGGATAGATAGCAGCAGCAGTAGCAATCACAGTAGTAATAGCTTCTCGGAGTAGACGGCGGAAAAGACAAAGCGCAGAAGAAATACTAAGTAGTCTTACCTTCATGCTCTCACTGGTAGATATGATGTTTTTTTTGCTTAGCAATTTTGCATTATTTTTTAGATTTTTGAGAAAATAATAATAATCTTAATTTCGTTTAAATATTCTTTTTTAACCAGTTAATTTTTAAGTTTTTAAAGCATTTATTCGTTTGTGTCTATTAAGTTTAATATGTTTGTTAATTGACCTAGGTTTGATATGGAGAAGATCCATTCAATAGAGAAGGAGAGCTTACCAGAGTTCTTCTAAGGAAAGCCTTCCAAGACGCCAGAGATCTTTAAGAAATACAGAAATTTTATAATTTCGTTGTACAGAAATAATCCTAGAGTTTATTTGACTGCTACGGCCTGCAGGCGGAATCTTGCGGGTGATGTCTGTGCGATTCTGCGTGTGCATGCGTTTTTAGAGCATTGGGGGATTATTAATTTCAATTGCGATCCAAAGTTAACACCACAGTCGATTTTATTGTCGAAACCGTCACTAGCGAATCAGGAGATGTATAAATATTCCAATAATGCAAGTAAACAGGAGGAAAATGGAAGATAGATGGAAAATAATTGGTTTTTGTTGTAATGTTAGAGCGTATTGATCTCTTGGATTAAGACAGAGACCTTTTCAATTAAGGTGGAGAGGGTGATCTAGCATTCAACTCGATTAAGATCCTCTCGAAGAACTAAAGGTACAGAAGAAAAACATTAAACAATTTTTAGTTTTGTAATGGTTTTTTATGAATTAAATCAAAATAGACCTATTTGTGATTTTTGTGGTGTAATCTGTGGAATCGTCTGGTTCTAGCAGAAAGCCATTGCTGAATCAACTAATTCCTTATCTATGACTCTTTGCATAAAGTGCTACACTGAAGGCAACTATCCAGCGTTCTTGAGTGACAAAGATTTCGAGAAAATGGATTTAATCAATAAAATATCCTCTAGTGAAGCAGGCAAACTAGCTGCAACCAAGAAACCATGGACATCTGATGAAACACTCAGACTATTAGAGAAAATAGAAGAGCATAAAGATAAATGGGATGAGATCCTAAAAGCGATGCCTGGTCGAAGCAGAGAAGAAATAATTCTACATTTCTTGCGTTTGCCACTAAGAAATATTTCCCAAGTGCGGTTGTTCGAGAATGAAGAGGAAGGGGCGGGTGAGAAATTCGCGTATGAGCAAGTCGCAGAAGATGAGCCGACAGTGTTCTCAGATTTCTCAAATCCATTGATGTAGCATGTAACGAAACTGGGGGAAATAAAGAAATGTTAGATTTCCAAAAAACAAGGATGCAAAAATTTGGTTTGAAAAAACTTGTTAATATTTTTGTTTTTTTATCTTTGTATAGATTGCAATCTTCAAGAGTCTGCTAGATAAATCGAGACAACGCAAAGAGACTGTCAAAGCTGTTCGTAAGGAGATTAACTAAAGTAAAGAAGAAGAAATTGAATAAGAATAATAAATAAAATCAGAAGAAGAATAAAAACAGAGTGCTGATGATAATAATAATGTTATGGAAGTCGAATAGTAGCAACCAGTTTAGCACAAAGAATTGAAAGCTGAATCGAATATGTCTGAAAATAATAACGGTTAACCTGAAGCTAACGGTGAAATTGAAGAAATCGAGGAAGAAACAATTCTACGAGCGAAATAGCTGCAAGAACGAGAAGAAACAAAAATCAAGAAGCTAGTGTAAAGTCTCATAAGTTGCTAACTTAGCAAGCTAGAGAATAAACTAAATTATCTCGAGGAATATGAGAAACTCATTTGGTATGAGCGCAATTAATTGGAAGTTACTCAGACTAACTACATCGCAGAGACCGTAGCTCTGGCATATCGAAGGAATTATCTAAACAGTTAATTTTCCCATAATTAGCATGCGCAGAATGTTCAAGGAAACTAATAATAGCCAATCAGCAATGCTACAATCAATGGAAATGTATCTGCAGCGGGAAATACAACGAAAGTACCTGAAGGGAACCAATAATCTAATAACAATAATAATTACAATAATATGCCAACTCAAACATCAGAACAATAGTCCTCTAACAAAAACATCTCACCAGTATGTAATCCTTCTTCTTCTCCATTATCTCAAGCACAGACAAATGTAAATAGCATACCTTCTTTTTAGCAACAACAACAACAACAACAGAATCTTCCTGGAAATTATGGTTAGCCTTTACAGCCAAACCTTCCTTAATCACAGTAGCCAATCTAAAATCAAAAGATACCTTCATAACAGAACTATTATTCACAGTAACAGTAGCAAAATCCTGCAGGATATTACCCAAGTTAGAGCGCGTAGTAGTAATAACAATCTTAACCATTAGCTCAATAGATTCCTAGTCATCTGAAAGAAGGAGGAGAGTTTTCACAGCAGTAAATTTAACAAGAATAACAAAATGGAATTACCAATAAAGGCAATTTTATCAATAACCCTGTGATTTACGATAATGGAAACGAGCATGAAGGGGATGCTGGAATTTCGTAGTTAAGAAATAATGAAGAAAATGGGGATGCAATCAATCCAGAAGATTTTGGAATTCAACAGTAGTAACAGTAGACATATTAGTCAGATGAGCAGGGAGCAGCAGCACAGTGATGAATAAAAGAATAAATTCTAAAAGATTTTCTCCTAAAATATAAAATTATCATTTTTATTTGTTTGTTTCATGATATTTTTATTGCGTTTGGGATAGAACAGATGTTATGTAGTAAAGTTAGGTACTTTGAAATCATGGTTTTACTTATGAAAAAGGAGAGGTATTGACAGAGTTGAAATTAGAAAAGATTTGATCTGTTGGAGCTGTCACTGCAAGCCAATTAATAGCAAATAACAAGGAAAAATAAGGGAATTATTATGTTTATTTTGATTTGTCAGTTTCAAAGATCTTCAAGCAATGTACCTTTCGTAATAGCATGAAAACCCCCAAGGAGATTAAATTAAAAATTGTATTTATAAATTTTTTGAATGGTTTCATTCCTATGAATATGCTTGCTAATTCACCCTTTTTAAGTCTTGTTGTGTTTCTGGGGGAGGGATTAAATCGAAAAATAAAAAAAGCCGACAGTTCCATCCCAGGAGTTATTAAAAAATAAAGAACAAAGAAAATCAATAAATAAATAACTTATTTTAGTTGATCCTCCTAAAGCACTAAGGAACATAGCAGCAGCAGCATAGCAGTATCATAATCTACTGAGCTTCTCCAAGTAATAATCTAATAAGATGAATGAGTAGTTTTAGTGATTCACATTGGAAATAACTTTGTGATAAGGATATTCCCAGTTTTTTGAAACTTGATATTTGTGATTGTTTTTCAGATCTGAAATCGAAAAGAAACAGCAAGAAAAATGGCATCTGGATTTCCTAAACTCCCAGGATTCGCTCCGACCCAACCAATTGAGGTAGATAGCCTTCAAGGGATGCCAAAAATAATATGGGTTTCTTAAGTTTATTGTGTTACATGATTTTTCTTTTTTGAAACACAAGCAAAACAATTTCAAAAGAGTCAGCGCTTCAAAGCAAGAATACAACAGAGATTATCTTAGCGTAAGAAATATTTCTTCAAATCCATCAATTTCTTGCTCATTATTTACTTGTATTCCAACAGAAAAACATCCCTCCTTAGAACTACCCTTTGCCTAGAGCTATCCCAAAAGAACCACCTACTTAGAAGGGTATGTTCAACCCCAACTATATGTCAACAACTCATGACACCTATCGCCCAGTGAATGTCCCTAACGACGTCACTGAGCTGTATTAGCCATCCTATGTGAAGATGGATAGACAGGTAAAATAAGATTCTAAGGAATTCCATTTTAATAACTAAAAAAATAGCAATATTACCAAGATGAAAATTCAAAATAATACACAAATTTCCAAAACATTTAATATTTGTGATTTTTGTGAATCTTCCAACTGATGTTTTTTGTTTTGGAGTTTCACAAAAATAATTTAATAATTTATTCTTTATTTTTGTTGGGAAGGTTTTAAGGTTTAACGCTTACTTCAAAGAGAGTTGTGTAGAAAGTGGACTGGAATCTTATCGCGTTAGAAAAATTGTGGTTTATTTCTATTTGGATGATAATTCCATTGAGATATCCGAACCAAGATAGATGAATTCTGGAATCCCTCAAGGATCATTCTTAAAGCGTCAAAAAGTGCTTAGAGCTGATGGAAGTGGCATTTATCTCACGATTTATGATTTCCAAATCGGCGCGGATATTGAATTCTTTGGAAAAGTCTTCCATGTGTATGATTGCGATATATACACTAGAGAATTCTACGAGAACCTAGGTATCCCATAAGGTGCGCCAGAATAAGCTGAGAGCGATAATTGGGCTAAAAAGACATTAACTAAATATGTCCCAGTGAAGGATTACACAATTAAGGATTACATGGAACATAAATTAGGTAGATTTAAAAGATGATTTGCAAGGAAGAATTTCAATGATTTTGGTGTTTACTTTTATTAAGGTGGTGGACGAGTACCATCTTAAAAGCAATTCCTTGAGAATGATAGAAAGGTCTTGAAATTCTATGTTTTCTCCGATATTCCTTATATTCTTCATTACTACCTTGCTGATGACACTCTGGAGATCAGAGAAATCAACTTCCAAAACAGTGGCAGAGATCCATTCCCACTCATGCTCCGTCGTCAGAAACTACCTAAGAAGTTCGCACTCAATTAGCCAGGATAGACATACGCAGAGAATTTCACTAAGCCTACTGATATCAAGTTTAACGAGGAGCTGGATGTTTTTGGTAGAAAGTTCAAGATTAATGGATGCGATATCTACACCTAGAAGTTTTATGCAGATAAATTTGGAATTGACTTCCCTCTTGGACACGATTACGAACAACAATACAGAGATCTAGTTTGTAATCTTACAAAAACAATCATTTTTTACAAATATTTGGATGGTTGTAACCCTTTTGAATTCATAAAAATGTTATTATTTTTTTGTAGAGAGAGAAATTCCACCTTACAATGGATTTGGAGACGAAGAAGATTCTCTTGGGTATGTGTACAGACTGATCCCTAAGCCACCTAAGAAAGACTTCTTCAAGTGGGTTGATAACTAAGTGAATTTGCGTTTCGTTGCTAGATTCAACACTTCAAAACCAGAAGATGTTGACAGGTAAAAATCTAAAAAACAATCAATAATTTCCTTTTTTCTGAATAATTTTTTGGAAACAATCAATAACAGACGGTTCATCATTACATACTTCTTGAACGACGACTCCCTTATGATCTATGAGCCTTCTGTTAGAAATTCAGGTAACTTACTAGCTTCGATGCTGGCTCTAATAATAGAGAGACATTTTTGTGCGTGTACTAATTTCTTTTTTTAATTCAGGTATTCCTGATGGCAAATTCTTGGAGAAACGAAAATACAAGAATGATCAAAACAATAATGAATTCTTCCTTCCAACTGACATCATAGTTGATTAGGATATCACAATCAACGGATATTCTTTCCGTATCCTCGAATGTGATGATTACACAAAGAAGTGGTTTGCTAATAAAATCGTCGCTTGAAGAAGGAAAGAGAAATAATCTAAAATAGTAGACAAAGAATCGTTATGATAATTTTACAAAGCTAACGAGTAACTAGCTAACCAAGCAAACCTTCATTGTCCATCTTTCTCCTTCTCTCTTTTATGTTTGTTGTTTTGTCGAGAATGGAATGTATTTTTTAAGTGCGACATAAAAAGTAAATTTCATAGGGCAGTAATTAAGCAAATAATGGAGACCTTTGCTGAAAATGATTATGAGCTGTAACTGACAGATTATCTCCCTTCTTCTTCAGCTAATATTTATCACTTTCGGGAGGGAAGAAATTAATCTTTGTAAAGATTTTTTTTTCAAATGAAAAAAAAAATCAAAAATTAAATTAAATATCCATATTTTTAAGATTGAATTATTATCTTTTTTTAGGAAACATACCACAAATAACCATAAACAGAAGGACATCGTAAACATGGCTGATATCTTGCTCTCTAAAGATCTCGCGCAAGGAGCAGAAATCCCAACTTCCTCCTTGTAATAGCTAAATACAAATCAACCAGGGAATCAAAGCCAAGTTTATCCAGGAACAACTAGCAATCAGGATAATAACAAACCATCATCATCTGCGCACTAACATTTCGGCAAAAAATACCAGTAGACAAACAACAGCTAAGGTTATTCTCGTAGAAACAAACAAGGAAAAACAAATAATCAAGGAAATGTTGGAACATAGAATAACTTCCTATGGGATAACTACGGTGCAAATTTTCCTCAAGGTGTTTTGAACGCGGAATAATAAGGTACAAACGAAGAGAATACAACTACTGAAGCGATACTTGCAGAAACACAGCAAAATCAAAATGCATTGTACACCACCTACTAAGCTAATCAATTCAATCCAAACAGTGGCAATGTCTACACCGATAATAATAATAATATCCACAGTCAGGGGCAAATTGCTCATTTTAACAGTTTTATCCCTTAGAATGATAATAATAGTTATTTAGGTTAGAATTAACAGATCTACATGCAAAATGACAATAATAACACAAATAATCATGGAGAATAAATGTCCATTGGAATTAATAAATAAGGCAAATTTTAGAAAAAAACAAATAAGTTTAAAGGGAATAATTAAAATATTAATATTCATAACTAAAATAACAATATTGTTTACATTCCTCCTAACAATAATCCAAGTAACAATAGCTAGATAGCTTATCGGCAATAGAACTAATATCAACTCGGGCCAGCTTTTATGAAAAATCCGAAAGCATTCATTGACCTTAAAAAAACTAAAATGTGCTCCAATTTCAAGGTAAACTTATTCTTATCTCAGCCATTTAGCTGAATCTTTTATAATTGTGTTTTTGTTCTTTCCAGTTAGGAAACTGCTTGAAAGGTGACATGTGCTCGTTTGCACACAGTGAATCTGAGTTAAAACAGAAGCCTGACCTTAACAAGACGAAACTCTGCTAAGAGTTTGAGAGCACTGGAGAATGCAAGAATCCTGATTGTGGATTTGCTCATGGCGTCGATGAGCTCAGACACACTGATGATTTCTATAAAACTTCGCTGTGCTTCAATTACTCAAAAGGTATCACAATCATTCAAACATTGTTCAAAATATCCACTCCATCATCCTGGGATTTCTTGAGTTATCCCATCTCCCCCACCCCTCAGCTTGAGCATACTGCTTTAGGGATGTTTGCATCACAATAAACACTAATAATCTCAGAATTCTAGCTTGATTGATTGACAATAGAGTCTAATTGTGAATTTTGATAGATGGTACATGCGAACATGGGGACAAATGCAGATATGCACACGGAGAGGCAGAGCTTAAGAAAAGGTAAAAAATATTTGATTTTTTATTTCTCTGAGATTTTGGGAGCTCAAAGAAGTTTATTTAAAACTCTATTATTACAGGACAGAAGTGAATTCTACCTCCGACAAATTCTTCCACAAAAAGTACAACAGAAAGTAACTACTAATAACAAAATTAACAAGCATATTTGTGATATCTTTTACTTAAAGCTACTCCTTGCTAGAGTTCTCTAAAATTATAAATAAATAGATTTTATTTTAACTGTTTTTGGAGGGATATTTTTTCATAGAATATTGATTATTTTATCATTTATTAGTTCCAAGGACAACAATATTGGACAAGTCTTATCATAGATTCAGAATTCAAGCTTAAACTAGAATGTAAAAAAATGCAAGCTCAACAACTTCATTCTCACTCACTTTCTTTCTCATTTTGTTCACTTATTTATTGTTCTAATTTTTGAAGTATACCCAACAGCAAATCAATTAATTCATTCTTTTCCAAAGCTACATCATGCAAATGCAATTAAATCAATAATAGTAGATCCTACTCTTTTAATAATAGCAGCAGTAACAGCAAGAACTAACGTAGTTGTAATAACCATCGCAATAATCAACTTCCCCTTCAGCCTCTTCATCATAACAAGTTTAATAAGGATAATAATAATTGTAAAACAATTAATAATTTTTCTAGGTTAAATAGTAGTAAGCTTTCTAAGTTCCTTAAGAATAACAAAATTAGTCTCCTTAAGACGAGCAATAATATCCATCAGTCAGCTGAAAAAAATAATATTTATTCATTGTCTTATGCTCTTATGCCTATTTCTAAATATTTCCTCTTTCTCTCAAAATTCTAAAAAAAATGTTAACTAAATTTTCTAAATTAGAGTTCAATTTGTTTTGGTTTGTTTCTAGTGTTTGTTAGTGTCCTTAAAGCTATTCTCCTGTGTTCTTTTTGTTAGAAAGGATGTTTAAGTTAAAGATTAAAAGGAAAGAGAGCGAAAAAGGGAGGCATTAAATATAATCTTTCAATATGTAACTTTTTTGTGTCCTTATTTCTTATTTATCATTTTGGTTGATTTACTAGGATCAAATAGCCTAAAAACCTCCTTAAAAAGCATGTCTTTATGCAATAAAAGTTCAAAATTTCTAACAACATTATCTAAAATTATCTTCAAGATTTATCAAAATGGATTTTTAAAAAAAATACAGAAATACCTCAAAACATATCAAATTATTAGAATCTTCTTTCTTCTTCTTCATCAAAGATCTCTCACAAAATTATCATTCTCGAAATATCCTTCCACTGTCTTTCCATCTGGACTGCAATATAGTCCTCTACCGTTCATTCTGTCTTCTGACCAATCTCCCTTGTAGTAAGATTTGTCTTGCCAGGTGTAGATTCCTTTGCCTTGTCTGAGACCATCCACAAAGTAGCCTTCATAGGCGTCGCTGTTTGCAAAGGAATAAGTGCCTTTTCCATTTTTTCTACCTTCCAGCCATTCTCCGTCATATCTATCACCAGTAGCCATTTCAAGTGTTCCAAGGCCTTCTTTCTTGTCAGCTCTCCATTCTCCATCGTAAATATCTCCGTTGGCATACTAATACACTCCTGGTCCATTTCGCTCACCGTCGATGAATTATCCTTGATAGACATCTCCATTTGAGAATTAGAATGTGCCGACGCCATTTTTGTCATCATGAGCCCATTCACCATCGTAGCGAGAGCCATCAACGTATGTGTAGACTCCATGACCTGCTTTTTGTCCATCTTAGAATTCACCCTCGTATTTATCACGGTTCTAGGAGATCATCACACCATAACCATGGACTTTGTCATTCACCCATTCACCTTCATATTCAGCACCAGAAGAGTAGAAGAGAATACCTTTGCCATTTTTAGCATTGTTCAGCCATTGGCCTTCGTATCTGTCTCCGTAGATAAAGTAGAAGATACCTTCACCTGATTTCTCGCCATTAACCCAGTCACCTTTTGTGAAAATAACAAAGAAATTAAATAAAAAAGAATTTTAAAGAAATGTCTCTCATTAATAATGAAAAATTTTAAACCATCAAACTAAAAAGAGAAGCTCAATATCAATAGTTAATGTCATTTCCATTGTAGAAGTCCAAAAAATTGTGAAAATCTTGAAGGGAAATTATTGCAATTAAATAAAAATCTAAATAGATTATTTTCTCTCCAAAAAAGATTTTTTATTTATTTATTCCCCCCTTCAAATTTTTTGTCTAAATTCACTTTGCACTTATCTGAATAGCATATCTTTTTTCATGATAATTGCATCATCGTATTACCTTCATATCGCTCTCCGGATGAAAGATAAGTGTACACACCTTGTCCGTGCTTTTTGTCGTTAAGCCATTGACCTTGATAGCGATTTCCATTTGCGTAGATGTATAATCCATCTCCTTCTTTGCGACCTTGACGGAGTTATCCTTCGAATCTCTCACCTGAAGAGAAAATGTAGCTGCCTTGTCCGTTGAATAGATCATCTGTCCATTGGCCGATGTAGATGTCGTTATTGGCATAATAGTAGATTCCTTGACCATGACGGAGATCACCTTGAAGTTGTCCTTCGTATTTGGATCCATCTGAATAATCCTTAACTTGGCGGTTAGGAACTTGAGAGCGGATATTTGCAAGATATTGCTGAACGATTTGGTCTCTCTCTGCGAGAATCTTGCGGCTCTCTTCTTCGATGTTGATTTCATTTCTGTGCTCCACGGGGATTGAACTCTAATTCACAACTAAAGGGCGACTCTCTCTAGCAGCAGATTACACAAGTGTGCGATTAGCTTGGAGGATCTACTGTTGCTGTAACTGTTGCTACTAGATAGGCACAGCACTTTATTGAGAATACACAAGTTGCTGATTGTTTTACAACTAAACAGGTTAAGCTTAGTACACAGGTTACTATTATTGCTGTTGCTAGAAGGAATAGGAACCGTTCTATTGTCTGAGTTATTGCAATTACTATTAGCTCATTTTTTTTCTCTTTTTTCTTCTTTTCTTTTGTTTTATTATTTTTTTCAGTGTGTTCTTCGAAAATATTAATCGGAACGAATCTTTAATTGTTTAATGTATTTTCCGTTTGAACAAGAAGAAATTAATTATTTCTGTCTGCTTTCCTGAGAAGATGGGTGGATTTTATCTCAATTAATTGAAATGGGTTTCTTATTTTCATTCATTTTTTCAAATAATTTATTAATTAAAATATTAGTGAAGTATTTTTCAAGTCCTTCAAAGCTCTAAGCTATTTCTCAATAAAAATGAATATGAACAATCTCCCAGAATTAATTAAATTTTATTTGCCTTTGGGGATGTTTGTTGTCTCTTTGACATAACAAAAGCATCTCTCACTGTGCTCATTCAATGAAGCATGAAAGGAATAGAATTAAATGAAAAATAATTGTATTTTTAAATTTTCGTTTTATTTTCAAAGAAAAAGCATTAATTTTAAACAATAAATAAAAAAAATAAAAAAAGTCATTTAAAACTGTGGCCATTAATCAATCAAAGGCTGATTGGCCTATTTATTTACATTCATCTTAGCGTATTGATAATAATATAAACATTCATAAAGGATATTCAAATTATAATGTAATTTATTTGTTTTTGTTAATTCAAATGTCTTTTAAGATTGAATTTGAACATATGAAATTCAAAAAGGTCCTTTATAATTGCGCTTTGTTCTTTGAATTAATTTGAAAATCTTGAATTTTTCCTCTTTTTTGAATCTAAAAAATAGTGGAATTTTCAAATGTATTAAGAAAGAATAATGTGAATTAAAAAATCAAAGGGAGGGGGAAAAACCCAATAAAAGCTGAATCGAATGCTCTGTCTCTACTGTTTGTTGCCTTGCTCCTCACTTCACTCACTCACTCACTCACTCACTCACTCACTCACTCCTCAGGCAGCATTCAGATAGAGAGGTGTCATTTCGTATTTTAATCTGTTAGTAGGGATCTGTAGATATCTTTAGAAAAAAAATTATGCACACACACACATTTAAGGGTAAAATTAGTTTTTTCGATCTCAAACAGCCTAGTTTTCGCATCGCAATTAGAACAACTTAACCCGCGATTGCTATAACCTTGCTCATAAAAAGAATAATTCTGACAATACTCCTCCACTTGTTGGAGATGTATCGAGCAAACTGAACTTCGTTTGTTTATGAAAACGAATCCTGTGCAAAAATCCGAATAATTTTTTCAAAACCCTAAAGATGAAGAGATCCCTACTAAAAAGCTGCCCCCTCCCTAGCCAATCTCTATCCTCATGATGACTCTTTACTAATAATTCTCTCTTAACTATTCGACTATCAATAATAATAATCTTCTAAAAAGTCGAAATGTAAATCTACATAAATTTCAAATTTTAAAAAAAATACATAAAAAAATTCAAATATGGAAAAAAAACAAAAAATAAATGAAAACAAATGAACAAATAATATGAAATCAACAAATAATTCAATTCAATGCTACGAAATGCATCAATAGCTTGAAATGAATGAAAAATGAAGGATATGTGGATATGTTGAACATACCTTGAAGAAAAAAAAAAAGTTTGTATGAGGGAGGGAAAATCGTAAATTAAGATGAGATGAAAAAGGACTTTGAGCCATATGAAACAATTTTTCTTAGATATTTTAGACTTAGTTATTTTTAGGATTTTGGCTATCCTCCTAACAAAATTAATAATAATTTAAAGGATTAGATTTTTAAATTTCATTATTGTATTATTACTAGAAAAAGTAAATGAAAAAAAATAATAAAAAATAATTTTTTTAAATTTTTTTTGTTAATAGTGAGACTAAAATGAATGTACTGTCTGTTTGATTTAAAGGGGGAAAGCAGGAAGATATTTGAATGAGGAAGACTGTTAATAACGAAGTAATAATGATGTTTAAGATAAAAAAAAAGCATCTAATAAATTAAGAGAATCATAATTTTTTATTTAATTGAATCGCTTGAATATCTATCTTCAAAGTATGTATGGATGGTATAATTAAACTAACAAAAGAATAAATAATTTGCGGCAGAGATTACACTCACACTATTTTGGTTGGGAAAATATCTCAATCAACAATATAAAAATATTGAAATTTAGATAAATATCTTTATTTAGTTTTATTATTATCTTTTTATCAGTTTGGGTAAGAAATATCTATTGAAATGATACTTACGTGCCTAGTCTTTGTTTTTATTCAAATAAAAAATGACTACATTTCTATTTCACAAATTAATAAATAAAAATGAATGCAGAATCAGCAAGATGCGCAAAAACTACAACAAAGATTGTTCCCTTCCCGCGTTGAGATAAAATAAATCATGTTCTAATTATCTATCTCCTTGTAACTTTAATTACTAGTTTTTCATAGTTACTTTCCCCAAATAACAATAATAACAATCCCCTGCTCGTGTTACTCAAGGTTAAAGTAAACAATATTTTTTTCAGGTAAATTATCATTCTAACTGTCAGAACACAGCAAATTATTGCGATTTCTGACAAAATAACAATTAATTTGTTTATTTCAGTGTTTTCAATGAACGCAAGAATAAACTTCATAAGCTGATTCAACTATGTTCGCTGAGGCATTTTTGAATCCACAGTAGTTTTCACTGACGCGAAGTCTCTCGACTGCGAGAATTACAGGGTTAAAATAGATCAAACAAGTGTCTTTTAAATTCTCACAATAACCTTGGGAACTATTGATGTACTCCTGGATTGAACTAAAATCTCCAATCAAATCTCCCAATTAGCTATACAACATGAATCATACTCAATTCTAGGAAATTTGATATGAAAAAACAAACCTTTAAAAGAAGAAGAAGAAAAAGTGCAATAAAAAAGTAGAAAGAGAGTTAAATAAGAGTTGCCATAATAAGATACATTAGCTTTATCTTATTATTCTACGCCATCACTGTATTTATATCGCAAACAGATCCAAATTCAGATTGTCTAAGAACTTATTGTTGTGAAAGTGTATTTGAAACTCAAATACTTGAAGTAGAGGAAGGTAATATTTTAAACGATCTTCAATGGCTGGAAGAACGAATTCACAGAGTGTCATCCATACCAACGATTAGCTCATTAATCTAGCTAATTCTTCTACGTCATCTTCATCTAAAAAGGTTAGCTAGCAAAGTCTATCTTTTATGTTGAAGGGTGCAGCTTCATTGGAAAATAAACTTCAAGATTAAGAGTAGCAAAGCAAGCAACAAAATTACGAGGAGTTTAATTAATAATAATAAGCATAATAAGCAATACAAGATTAAGTCATCATAGATATTCCTAGCTAACCTGAAGAAACTGCACTCTAAACTGAAGCAACACCTTTGAAATATTCCGATGACCCTAACTTAAGTCTTGAAAAACTCTGCTTAACCCTCCCTTTTGAGAGGAATTGCTTAAGATGTGATTTTGGAAAACTCTTCAATTTTTGGGTAAATAATTCTACTGAAAATAAAAATAATCCATGCAGTGAGCTTTCTTTAGGTGTATACGGCGATCGTCTACGTATGTAGATCCGCTATCGTGGTCGATTATTTGTGTTTATGAATATTATCTGGCTTTGTTTAGTCATCGTATCCTACAGTGTATCAACTTCTTGGTTCGAATTAAAAACCCTAGATAAGCTCTCCAAGAACATTCTTTAAACCGCAGCAGGATGCTCCATTGCTGAAATCGTAATATGTGGTATTCTCTTGATGTTATCAATTCATTCTGTAGTGAATTTCTCCTTAAAAACACTTAGAATCTACTAATACGGTGTCCTCATGGTGATCATCTTAGAACTTGTTGTAAATCTGTTGCTTGTGAATTTCGTACCATTAGCTTTGATCAAAGCGTTCATTTTGGTTCTTTTCCATTCTGTTTTCTTGATTGCGTCTAAGATACTCTGTAATGCAATGCAATCTTTCATTGTTAATTTCCTTCCTTTGATCTACAATCAGCATCTAATGAATCTATCCAAAATATACAATCATCAGAAAAATTACAATTCCTTAAAAACTGAGAATCTCCCTGCGCTATCCTTGTAACCATCAAATTCAAAAGAAGAAGCAAAAAGTAATATTCTCCAGCAGAATCCACCATAGGAATTATTATGTTGCTAGCAACAAAATATCTTCTAAAAAATTAATGATTCTTAGATAAAGTCTCCAGAATTCAAATGATATTTTAAATGTGTCATTAGCAATTCATTTCTTAATAACACTGACCGTAAGAAATTAGTGTCTGCAAAAAGAAAAGGAAAGACTAAAAATTACACAATTTGAAGATGATTCTGACTTTCTCTTTTTTTTCACTGGACAAAACCTATCGCAAATTAGTGTTTAATCTTTGTTTAAATGAAAACTCCTCAAATAATTCAATCCATCAATATTTTACATATTATTTATTTTCATCACTGTAATCACCTGCATATACTATATGTCCTATGTGATAATTTACTTATCCTTGTCCTGCCTTTCTTTGCATATCTTCTTTGTATTATAAAACTAACTAATCTAAAAATAGGATTGAATCATTATTTTAAGAAAAAAATCAGAGCAAATGTTTGTAAAAGTAAATAATTAATATTTTTAACTTGAATCTTCTAATAATATTTATTAAAATAATCTCTCTCTCTTTCTTTCAACACACCACACCACACACAAAGAACAAAATAGCTAAAGCAATTTAAGGTAGGCATATGTAGTGAGGATTTTTTACAGAAACAAAATGAGAACATTATGTGAAAGAAGAAGTACAAACGAAGAAAAACATGATCTATTTTAAAGTTTAAAATTAAGATTGCAGTTAAGGCGAGGAAATCCATCAAATCAAGTAAAATCAACAATATATGAGGCTACTGCTTAAAAGATAACTGCAATCAATGCAAGTGTTTGAAACATGCTTTGATACAGATATTTGACGAAATATATTTGCTCAGGAAGTAGGTATTTTAGTTTTCATGGAAACTGTGAATTTAAATTTGCTGAAAGATCATCTTATTGTGATATTAATCAATAAAAGAATAAAAATAGTAATACAGAGAACCCATCGATGATATGAAATCTTGATGATTAAACTAACATAATTGCTTATTTATCTTAATATTCTTGAAATTTTATTTTTATTTATTACATTTTTATGGATAACTCCTCCCACAAATCAAAATCATTTTCAACCTGAAATCAATAATTCTTTAAATTGTGCATATTCATATAAAATGAGATAGATTCAAATTATTTTTATCTCTCCTTAATCTCCATCTTCTTTTTGTTGTGAATCCAGTATAGATTAACACTGTATTTGAATTTGTTGTGGTTGTTGTTGTTGTGATTGCTGCTTGGGATTCTTCTTTTTTTTACTCAATCAAAAAAATAAATAAAACCAAAAATACGCCTGGAAAAGAATCAATATCTAAATCAATTATTCTTTAAGGCAAACACATCAGGGAGACAAAGACAAAATATCTACAATACAAACAAATCTTGCGTAATACCAATTACTTTTTTTAGTTGCAGCTACTGCTACACTACATCTGGACAGCTGCTAATAAGTTAGGTTCATTTTGCAAATTGTGAAAGCAAGTATTGAAGCCTTTAAAAGCTAACCTTAGATACGTGAATACCCCGCTAAAGGTAGCTGTTATTAATTCAAAGAACAAAAAGTTAAAGAGAATCATTTTTATCTGAGTTGATGAATCCATAAAACTAACCAACTAAAAACGGAAAGAATGGTGCTGAATACTAATAATAACAATCCATTTAAATGTAGTAGATGGGTAGTCTATCAATGTCTTATCCAGCATTCACAGACAGGCTAGAATTATCTGAAGAATGCCCGCCAATTATTATTGGTAGTTCCTAACTCTCAAATCATCCCTTACAAGAAGCTAAATCACAGTAATAGCCATATTAACAACAACAACAATGTATTGAGGTCACATAAGTACAATTAGAGAACAATAATTAATATCCATTTCCATTTGCGATCGGCTAAACTAACCCAGTAGATATCGACAACAACAACAACAACAATCCTATTATCTAAGGTATCCCTGTTCTCGCTAATCCCCTTGGTTAGCTCGATCAAGAACACAATAGAAACTACAAGAACCATAGCTACTAGGATTCTCTGCGTTTGGAGAAATTTGAATTAGAAAGGAAGATCAAACCAGCTATTGATTCCTTTGCGAGATATTCCAAGATAGCAGTAGTTGTTATGATCGTTGCGGTTATTTCTCTTACAACGTAGTTCATTGTGTCTGCGACATAGGATAACAAGGATAATAAGACATAAACTGTATCAGTAGGAGGTGGAGGAGTTAGCTACGTTGCAAATAAGGAGAATAATGTAAAAAGAAATTTATACTAAAAGGATAATAATCCTCGCATACTTGAGATAAATACTGATAATAAGTCTTCTCGTGCTTTAAGCTAGCAGACATAATACACTTCCTCTTCATCTACTTCTACAACAGACAAAATGTTAGATTGTGTATATTACATTTCAGTTGAGCTTGTGATGTGGTCAGCTTCTTGTGTGATGGCGTTAAGATCTTTATCTAAATATTCTGTTCGTGGTATCAGCATTGCAATTGGCATGGTGTTGTTTTCGATCGTTCCGCAAGTGCTTGGGTATGTGAGTTTAGCATCGAAAAACAACGATGAAGGGGAGATATTTCTCATGATTTTAAATGTGTTTCTTGGGTTCTTTGAGTTGCTCTATAAGCTAATTAATGGAGTTCTCTAAGCCAAGATTGTCAAAACGCATTTTTAGTAACATGCCAGGTAGTTCCAAGGGGCTTAAATGCTCCTAATGTAATAGCCAGTTAGATAGAAATGAGAGAAAAAAGGAAGATTGGGATTTGTAAATAATTTTGAAAAGAAGAGAGAGGCTTAGGCAAGGGAAGATTGATAATATTTTTAACACTCAAATAAAACAGAATATTCTTTAATCTTATGTATAGTTATTCAAATATTAGTAATATAATCATCTTGTATTCTGTTGATTTCTGTGTTTGTTCATATCACCTTGTGGGTTCTGTAATTTTTTTAATCTTAAATAATTCATTAAAGTTTATGTTTTCTTCTTCTTGGTTATCGCTTAAAAACAAACCAATCAAACAAATAATTTGACGTTTTGTTTTGAGTTTTAAAAATTGCTAAAGATTAAGATAGTTTTTTACAATAAATAGAATTGGTTCAATTTATCTCTTAATTGATTTATTTCATCTTCTCAAATAAAGTCTCTAATGCTGCATCTTTGGAAACAATAAAATCCCATGTTATTTACAAGCTACAACAATTTTTAATAGCATTTAACATAACATTGTAGGTGTGCCTTAATATTTTTCATCACCCTTAATAATGCCTTAGCTTCATGTTGCAATGAATCATAACTACTTTGCACCTTCGAATTTATTTCAGATTAAGGTTCGGAGAAATAATTCATCCAAAGAAATCAACAAATTCTCCCTAATGTGTTGGCTTTTTATTTTTTCAAGAGATGAAATCAAAACAAAAATTATTTAAATATTTTTAAAATTGTCCCATCATCCTTCCTCAGAATTCCGAATGCATGAACGGGTGTAGAATCCATTCCCAAATTGATTCTTCAAGATATTACATTTTTGAAACGATTTCAAAAATCAACAACTTGAATAAATTAGAATGCGCTATTTAATGTTTCACAATTATTTTCGCTTGTGATTCAAAAGATCAAAAACAATAAAATAAGTAAATGCTTTTTTTAGTCTCACATAAACACAGAGAAATATGCAGCTATTTTCTAACAAAGAGAGAAGAACATTAGTTGGGAGAGAAAGGTAAGTGTGTTTGGCTCAAACAAACAAGTTGAGGAGAAAATCATTGAGAATATCCCTGAAAGAATAGTAATCGAGTAGAACAATATGAATAGAATCATACCATATATACCCTTGGATAGTATTATTCGCCCTTCGAGCTTTGTTTTATTTAAATAATTTACATAATTCTTTACAAAAAGAAATTAAGGCAATTCAATCTATTTTGACGGTGATTGCTCTCCTGGGAGGAAGCAAGAAAGAAAGATCAAATCAAAGAGAATTCTCTACTAATCCGACTGAAAAGAACGAAGATAATTAAGAAAATAATCTAGCAATCTAAGAAGCAGAGTTAGATCGAGAGAGAGCTGCTTTATTCAAAAGAATTCAGTTATCTCTCAAAGTGCACTGGATATTTCCAACAAAAAATCACTGAAATACACCGAACAAACCTCAAAAACTAACTTAATTCACCTCTGCTGGGCACACGTATTAGCTCAGAAGCACACTTTGCTAGTTTTATCAATATTAACAAGCTCCCCTGATCATAGTAGCTCACACAATATCCTGTTAGAAAATCCCCAAATGCAGAAAAAATCCTCCCGTAAGAGTGAAGCGGAGGACATCCAAGATTACTCAGCAGCAAACAAGTTCTCGAATGTGCATTTGGAAGATGAATTATCTAAGCAAGGACAAAAGACATAACAATAATCTAAAAAATCACTCCCAATATCTGTTTAAAGAAAACAAACTGAACTGCATTTTTCGGACTAGCAGATTCTCAATTCGCCAATTGCAGTACCGACATAGAATGATCAGAAAAGTAAAAAGTAAAAAACAAAATCATCTAATTCACTGCGGTAAATCCCAGAAGCAGCAGAGAAAAAGGAAAAATTCATTGAAAAAATACTTAAAACTGGAGATTCAGATGTAGACGATAACGAAAACTAAAAATAAACTAGTAATTGCTGGAATCGATCATTGCAGCATGATTAGCTAGCTGTGATTTTCTTAGCTTAGATCTTCTTCGGTTTTGGCTTCATCTTGAAACACAAGCTGGAAGATTCCAGCAATACTACTTCGAAGGTATGCTAAACAAAAGTGGCTATTTTTTGGGGGGGTTATTTGATGAGTTATTTGTCACTATGGTTTGATTAAAAATTACAAAGCATTAACCTTATTTTTTCTTATCTTACATCTGCTGATAATATTATGCCATAATTTCCTTTTTCTCTCTTTTGTTCTCTTCCTTTACCAAAAGGAATTTTTCCTCGATGTGAAGGTGATGATCTTGAGTATCTGCTTGATGATCTTAGGGTTTGTTGGTTTGTTTATCTGGTACATTTATCTTGTGAGATAGAACAATAAGATCGAAGATGTCACTGCAGAATCTAAGAAATCAGCTGTGTGCCTGATGGTTTGGTTTCTATTCAGCTAAGTATGCATGATGGAATGTTTAGTGCTGAAATCAAATATCGATGAATCATGGGTTATCCCTTGCACCATCGTCTAAGTGAATTACATCAAATCAATTGCTGCATCTTCTTCTAAATTACTAAACGGTTCCTACATAAGTGTGTCCATAATCTACTTGATCATCCGCTTTTAGTTCATGATCTCTTGGGATTGGTCAAGTTTGGTATTCAGTATATTAGTGTTCATAATCATTTTACTCCATTCCAAAAATACTTCAGATAAATCTACGAACAACTAATCTTCAAAAACCAAAACGAAAAAGAGGATCAGAATATCTTCAACTACTAAAGCCTAAGCCATTAACGACTTGTACTACGAAATCCTTGGCTTGATCCCTGAAGGTGTAGCTATTTTTGACAAATCAAAGCACATGATTTTCGCTAATAAGACAATTAAGGATTTATTCAAATCGAACAAGCGGACTCTAGCACATATTCTCATGAGTCTCTCGACTAACTAGCAGTAGAATGCATATAACAACCTAGGATCTTCTGTGAACATACAGAATAACAATAACAACAACAACAGTGCTTACAATAACAACAATAACAATATGAATAGCAATAATAATTTAACTTCCCCAATTCAAACAAACTCCAAGAGAATCCTTCCGGATATTTCGAATAATAACAATCCGTAGTTTCAAGATGACTACTTGATTGAAGATACTAATAACCATAACTCAAAAGGGAAGAATATAATCATCACAAATTAGCTTAATAATAGTAATAACATTGAGAACTATTTAGTTGGTAGTAACAGCAGCAGTCGATTAACAAATATCCGAAATGAAACGCACATACAATTTATCAATACGCAGCTGAATAATAACATTAACATTATTAACAACAACAACAACACCGACACTAATCGAAATAGATTAGACTTAACGGAATCAGTTGAGCTGCAGACTGAACTCAACTCAGCTCGACCACTGTATTCCAACATGAATAGCAACATTAATCTCAATTAGTTGCTGCAGTAACAAACCATGTCATAGTCATAAAGTGTCCGCATCAAAGGGGAATTGTATTCACCATAATTTCCACCAACAGCTTCTTCTGGAGGCGTTGCTGCTGGTGCAATCGACATAGCACAACAATAAGATAACAATAACATCAACAACAATTCTTCAAGCATGCCGATTATGCGAGAAACTAAAAATTCCTTGAACACTAATAACCTCAACAGCAATACCCCTACGCATAACAATAACGTTTATTAACTCGGTACCAGCAGCAATCCGACATTCGCGAAGATCGTAACTAAGGAAATATCTAGTCCGTTGAATTCCCTAACAACTCTCGGGAACATTACCAACACCAACAACTACACAAGTCCAATCAATAACAATATCTTCAACAGTAATAACAACAATAATCAGTAGTAACCTAACTACTTCCCTGCCAGTAGTAACACCTCCAATAACAACAACCATAATCCCTGCAATACAACTCATGTTCAGAATATTTCCTTAACAACAGTGAATTTCCAAACTCAGCAGCAACAGTAGAACTAGCATTCAATGCTGCTGCACCGATTGAATGAGGACAACAAAGACGATTCGTAATCGTTAATTAAACAAAATCTCAATGGAACGAGTGTGAATAATCTCTTTCCGTAAGAAATGCAAGCTTCATAAGCTGAAATTGTTTCCCCATCTGCTAATGTATCGTAAGTATCAGGTTATTTCAAACGAACAATCAGTCCAACTAAAAGAGCGGGAATAGCGGGGATAATTGCGTAGAATACAGAGAATAACAGTAATACTAATAAGAATTCTCATGGTAATGGTAGATCTTCAATTAAGATTAATGATAAGAATTGTGTGCTAGACAATAACAACAATAATAGCAATCAATCATGCAATTAAATCAGTAATCTAATAGGGAATAATAACTTAAATCACAGCAACAATGGAGGAGGAGGATCACCAAGGGAAAAGACACAGCAGTAAGCAACTTATTAATAGTAGTAGTCGTCGTTTAGGTAGCATTCAATACCGAAGAAAAGTTACAAAACAGCAGACGATGATGAAGGTGAAATCGACATGGAATACTTCAATAACTTAGGGTACTTCTAGAATAATGATGAAGATCAACCAGGAGGAGGTGGAGGTGGAAGAGGGCATCGCTTGTTGAAGAAACGTTTATTTTAAACGGGAAAGAAAAATATGGAAATCGTCCAAGGAGAAACGAAAGTCAGTGATATACTTAAGGATCTCTTTGGAGAACGAGATAGCTATTACAAGCAGCATGATGGCACAAATAATTAGAATAACTCCAATAGTCTCACTAGCAATCACAACAACAACAATAATCTTAACTTACAAGGGAATAATAACAACACTAGTTCTGGGAACATTCCTGCTTCTTCTCAACCCCCGAGGAAGGATTTCACAAAACAAAAGACATTCTTTTCATAGATGAATAACAATAAGAATGCAGCATTAGGATACATGCAATTCTAGGAAGATATGATGAAGGTGCAAGTGCGATGGAAGGAGTAGATATTCGTGTTGAAGTTTCTGCTGTTTGAGCTGGAAACAGCGGAGAATCATTCCGAAGAATTCATACTTATTTTAGTCGATCCGCTATGGTAAGAGTATTACAACAAGCGCATGGAGGAAGTTGAGAAATATAAGATGAAGATGTTCGCTTCGTTGTCGCATGAGCTAAGGACACCACTCAACTGCACGATCTCCATGCTTGAAGGGCTAGAATAGTTCATACAAGATCCCTCCATTGTAGAAGAGTAAAAATATAATTAGGAACTATATTAACATATTTTAGAGATTATTGTGGTATTACTTTGATTGATTTTGTGTATTTATTGTTCTTTTTTGCTGCTTTGTCAAGCTACTTGTACCCAGCTTTGCATTCTTAGAAGCTTCTTCTGAATCAAATCAACGATATATTGGACTTCGCACAGATCGACAGTGGGAAGTTCAAATATTCTTTTGTGAACTTTGACTTAATTAAGCTACTTGAAGACTGCCAAACGCTCATGTAAATGTAAGCGAATGTCAAATCGTTAACGCTTGAATTGCTCTACGATCCAAGACTAACAGTCACTGTGAAATCTGACCCAAACCGAATCCGCTAAGTTCTCTTGAATTTCCTGAGTAATTCACTGAAATTCACGCCAGAAGGAGGGCGAATTACTATCTCCGCTGAGCCGGTTTATTCCTTCGAAACTGACAACTAGCAGAAGTACATTAAGCTTGCCGTAAAAGACACTGGTATGGGAATGAAACCAGAGACACTATCTAATATCTTCCATGCCTTCAATAAGACGGAATATGAGAAAGAAGGAGTCAACAGTTAAGGTTGTGGACTAGGACTTGTGATCAGCTAATCGATTTCTAGAGGGCTCTGCAGTTCATAACCAAATAATGGAAATAGCAATATCGCTTCTATGCTATCTGGAAACGAATTTTTGTTACCACCATCTTCGCAAGGTATTCAAGTTGAGTCTGTTTATGAGCATGGATCTACATTTTACTTTATCATTCAAGATATGGATCCTAAATAACTACATTTACCAGGGTAATCCAATCATCAGCAATCTTAGCAATCTTAGTATAACAGCAACAACAACAACGACAGCTTCAGCTAAAGTACAGTGAGTCTAAACACAAACAGTAACGCCAACAAGCCACTGGATATGATCAACGAAGAGCCCAATTCACTTTCTTCTAAAATCATCAAGGATATTTATGATACCACAGAAGAGCATAAATTCGATGGAGCTATCAAAGATTCATGCAATGTCTAGAATGAAAGTGCTGCTGATGATCTACCTCCTTATCTCTAACCGTAAGAGACACTTCAAGGTAATTTCATTAAAGCGTAAAGAACAAAAGAACAAGAGGATTTAGAAGGGTAGATATCACCGAATCATAATCTCATGAGTTTCTTAAAGGACAATGGAGCTCTTCTAGGTGTGTCCGCAACTCAACAGTCGATTATCTAAGGAGGGTATCCATCGTCTTCGTCTAATAAATCAACTTCTTCTGGACTGAATACCAAACAAACAAATGATAACAATAATCAAATTACAACAGACTAAGAACCTATTATTTCTATGGTTCCTGTACCTGATCTCATTAAGGCTCAAAGTGAGAAAACGTTGATGAGTCCGGACCACAAGAAAATACTTCCAAATCTATTAGGTAATCACCATCACAAACAAAGATGAATTGTTAAAACGCATTTCTTCTTAATTCTGGCTTATTTTAACTCTTTTATACCATAGATCAACGTAAGGACATCCTCGTGAACGCTGTGACCTTCTCCGCTGCTGATCCAAGCATCCCCTTTATCGAGCCAACCTAAAGCCCTTTATTTTACAGTGTCAAAAATGCCTTATTAGCCTAACAACTACCACTTCTTAATTCCCAGACTTCGCAGCCAACACCAACTTCTACAAGTCTAACCCAACAACAGCAGCAACTACAGCAGCAACATCTATTGAATTCTGAAATGGTTGCCCTCCGAAACTCCACTTTAACGTCAGCGACACCGTATTCAATAATGCCATCATATTCTAATCCATCTGTGTCTTCGAATTAAATATTTCCTAGTAGTTCTAAGCTCACCAGCAATAATCTCTCACGGACATTAACTAATAAGTCCTTCTCGAAAATGATATCCGCACAAGGATTCAATGGATATCACTCGAAGATCAATATCACAGAGGATGCCAGTGTGAAAATATTAGCTGCTATGAATACATATCTCGAAGGATCCCTCTGTGAACTCAAATGTGCACCGATATTAATAGCAGATGATAATTAATTCAATGTGCTAGCATTGACTAGAGTTTTGCAGGTAGAGAGATGCTTAACCAGGGGGTTATTGCAATTTTTGATGAGTACTTTTCATTTTTAAATCTCAAATTAATTTTTGTTTTGTTTTGATTCTATTAGTTATTCCTATCTACGAACATGGACAAGGCATTTGATGGGAATCAGACCTACCAGAAGATAATCGATAGGTACACTCCGAAAGGTGATGATTCCAAGAAATGTAAGGTCTGCAAGAAGTACGAAGTGATATTCATGGACATCGAGATGCCATTCATGAATGGGTATGAAGTCATTAAAAAAGCGATGCAGTTCTTCAAAGATCAAAACATTGATAAATGCTAGTTGCCATATATCATAGCGTGTACGGCACACAGTGCAGATCAAGAACAAGTCAAAGCTAAAATGGCTGGATTCGATGATTATATTTCCAAACCAATCATGAAAAATGATCTTCAAAAACTGCTGTCAGATTGGTTCTACAATGAACATTATCAGCATGCACATCCGCACATTCATCATTCGGCCTCACAAAATATATAAATTCCATTAGTTACCCTTAAAAGTCTTGGATAAATCAGCACATTCGCATAGATAAGCAGTGCTGCATTGGATAAATGAAAACAGGAAGATCATTTCTTCAAAAGAAGATATGGTCCTCTAGCTGGGATTGCTTCGCTTATTACAATAAAATCCAAGCACTGGGAAGAAAATTACTACTCCAAATTCCACACCTTGAATATCAAAACTAGCTTGATTCTAACACGTTTTGTATGAACAGCGCATCAACATGAAATACTAGTTGTAGAAAAAGAGTAAAAAATTTATTTGTGTGTTGTGTGTAAAATTTGAACATTTACTAACAACTACTTTTCTTTATTCCTTCGGATCACTTGAGAGCTTTATTTTTTGATGATGCAATCATCTTTTGATTTTGAATGAAAATTCGAAAGCATTTAATATGTTTCATTAAGGGCAATATTAATTGACATTATCTTTTGAGGAAGTTTGAGATTGTTTCAGATGGAAAATTACTCTTTTTTTTAACATGATCATAACAACAACAACAAAAATAAATTTTTTGTGAATTACTGCTGATAAAACATCTTTCGTTGATGGTTTTGTGTCATCTTGATTAAATCCAAATATTGATACCCTAATAAATAGCTCTTTCTCTTTATCTGTGTGTAGTGATAAGGAGAATAATTGATGACGGATGAAGATATGACGTTATCTTTAACATTGGAAATCTATTAATTGTTTTGATTCTTCTAGTCTAACTCAAAATCGATTCTCAAATGTTCTAGCTGAGATTGAATTGAATTATCTCTTATCAAATTATCAAAGAGAATAAAGCGATAATTTGAGAATGGCAAATCATTAGATATTTAAGTAGTAATATATTTTTATAAAGCAAGAATGCGCGTACATAGATATTTTTTACATATAAAAGTAAATCAAGAGTATTTATATAGAAGAGAGAGAGAGAACAAGTGAAAGTGCAATTTTTATATTTATGAGAAAAAGAAGCTTATCTTTATCTAGAATTGAAATGAGATTGTTTTTTCAGTATGAAGGAGGGATAATCGATTGTCTAATTCTAGCCATTCTATCGATAACGTCCTATTATGATAACTTGAATGAATTATTGCACCATGGATGTGCTTTAATCTCTTCTAAAGTCAATCTTTCAGATGGATTATATGCTAGCAATCCATTTATCAAGTTCATAAACTCCATGGAGTATTACTTATGAAATTTCCTTTACAATGATGCCCAATAGATATGATTGCGTCTTTCAACAAAGAACCTATAATAGGGGTCATTAGTTGTTGCTTTGCTGAAATAAGGTGGAAATCCATTCACCATGCAGAATAAAATCACACCTGCAGCAAAAATATCTACTTAGAATCCATCATATGATCGCTCCTTAAGCAACTCAGGAGCCATGTATCCGTCCGTACCTAGGATTTAGCTTAGAGGCGATTCAGATGAGTTACTACAAGCAAACCCAAAATCAGCTAGTTTTATGTTGAAATCACTGTCAAGTAAAATATTCTCTGGTTTTAAATCTCTATGGGCATATCCTGAGGATTTCAGGAATTCTAAGGTTTCGATGATTTGCAGGAAGTAGTGTCTTGCGAGATCTTCATCAAAAAGGGGAGAAGCTTAGCTGACATAGTCGAATAATTCTCCGTTTCTGCTGAATTCCATGACGATGTGCTCACCATCAAAAAGATGAAGTTTTGTGATTCTATGATGGTCACCGAGTTCACTGAGCACGCGGACTTCGTTTAATCTATCATTGGAACATTCAGCTGAAGCATAGTCGGTTTTGAATTTCTTCACAGCGAACTAGTTGTTGAGGATATCCTTAGCGAGGTAAACTTCAGAGGTTTTACCTTCACCGATTTATCGCAGGACTCTAAGTTCAGCAACGGTTTGGAAACAGCAACGAGACATAGGTATTCTTGGAGTGAAGAAAGAGGGAATGTTAAAGAATTTGAGATGACAACTCTAGTCAGTTGAAAGCTTGCTGGATTTGAATTTCTGTGTTTAGATTTTTTTTTAAGGGTATTTTTTAAAAAATTTTGTTTTGTTTTTTGATTTGCTTTGATTATTTGTTTTTTTTAGAGGAATTAACCAACTAACTATCTGTGCTTTTGCTTGGATCTACAAACCCTTTAGTTATTTGGTCGGCTGGTATTTGATTGATGTTTGTAATTAAGAAATCAGCTTCCTGCTCCTGTTGGAGTTTAAAAATAATAACCACATTAGTGCTAGATTATCTGACCAATTAATAATTTCCGGTCCATTTGTAAATCTACCACAGAAGGGTAATAGTAATTACTGGCCATGCATTCATTCATGTTCCTCCTTTCTAGTCAATTTTCTCTTTCCTTCATTCAATGTTTGAATTTATTTTTCTATTTGGGGAGATTTTTTACGTCAGCGCTTATGTATTTACTTTTTTCTATCCAATCTGAATCGGAGAGGTTTTTCAATTATTTTTAGTATTGAACACCTGGAACGTCACTAGAAATTGATTAGAATTGCAGACAATAGTCGGGATAATTTTTGCTGACTTAAAATATTTAAATATTTTTAAGAGTCTTAATAGAAATAGATAATATTTTTGAAAAATCAAAAAGATTAATTGAATCCTATTTAAATATCATCTCAAGCTTTACTAATGGAGATAATATGCCTTAATAGTGTTTATATGACTATTTTTAGCGTTGATTGTGTGTTTAAGCGCATTTTTCTTTTCAATGGCTAATAATCAGTTGATATTAATATTTCCTTTAGGTTGATTCTCTTTCGCTGACGTAACTCTAAATTCTCCTTCATTCGGTGCTTCTAATTACGACGAAACCCACGCACTTTACCTTTTCAAACTGGCGCAAGCTTATAAAATTGCACATGAGTTATTTTAATAATTTTACTATTCTTGATTTCAAATAATCCATCAATTAAACCTAGGATATTCATTTTTCAATAAGAGATACCTTTTCTTCAAGAGAAAAGTAAATTCAAGCTACCATCTTTCTTAATTGACATATTAATAAGAATAAACAACAATAAATACACAGACAATCACATTTGCTTTAAAATATTTGATATCTCTAAATCATTTTTTTAAATAATAAAATGAAACAATATTATGTTTCCCTCTTTATTGATCTTGATTTACAAAGTAACAAAAATTACATTGAGTGATAAACCCCTAGAGAAAATTATAAAAGACTTTAAAATATCCATTATTATGCTGAGTTAATTTTTAAATTTGTAACAATTTTGGGGAGAAAGTTAAGAATTCCTCTTTTGTTTTACTATGTTTAATTTATTATTTTAATCATTAGCTTTATAACAATTTCTTATTTGGAGTCTTGAGAGCAAGTTAAATGTTCTTTTGACTCATAATTTTTCTTTCAGATTCTTCTAAAAGACTATTCTAGTTACTTTAAGGTGGTGGAGTTATCAAAATATTGATTTTTAAATTTTTCATTTTGGAGTCTCTTTAAGGAGTAAACAGAACTTCTTGTTAATTTGTTGTCATTCTTTGCACATTCGGTGTTGTTGCTCTATTCTTTAAATCAAAGCAATCCTTCTCATTATTTGTGCTAGACTTTCTAAGATATTGTTCTTATCCAGAATTATTGCTATCTTTTTAATCAGCCTATTTATTTTTTCTCGCTATCAATTCATGAAAACAATGTCTTTCTTCTGCAGTTATCTTATGAGGAATCAAATTTCCTTTACTACTCTAAGAAGAATCTTATGATTTTTGCTAGGGGATTAATTCATTCTTATGCTATTGATTACCAATTTAACTATTGTTATTTTTATTATATTTTAAATTATTTTCCCAATGATCAAAAAGTCTTTCTCTAAACGGACTAACTTAAACACTTTATGCTTTCTTCCCTTGAAATACATATTCTTCTTAATGTCCTCTTCCCGGAGATGCCCTAAACGATGCTATCGTAGCTTAAGTCACTGTTCTATGATGATTTTAAGATGAATATGACCTTGGAATAATTGAAGCATGTTCTCCATGTGATCTCCTATCTGTCTCATATCCAGCATCCAATTTATTAGCATAATAACGTTTCTACTCATTAAGATTGTTCTTCTCATGGTTTTTGTACTAATACAATACATTATTACTGCCTTATCGATCTGTTTAAGATCCCTTAACCAAAGAAGATTTCCAGAGCACAAAATAATTCGGTGGATTGTTATCCGAATTACCTACATTTATTGTACTCATCCCACCAGGATGATTACGATGATGGTTTTTCAGCTACTCCATTAACTTTTATCTTAGCTCTATTCTATTACTGCTACTGTTATTGTTGTTGTTGTTGCTATTTTAATTCTCGGTTGGTACCTCCACTTTTCTTGCAGTTACAATTCTTCCTGGTGTTTTTGTCTACTCACTATGAACATTCGTCGTTTTCAGTCCATTCTATTTCTCCTTCTAATCAACTGTTGTTCCTATTACAGGAGATTTCATTACAGAACTTGGAAGTAACGTTGAAATCATGGATCCTTTAAAATACGTATTAAGCTACAACCTTTTCCAATCTCCTTTTTATTTTGCTCTAATATCAGTGCTCGTAATAAATCTCTTGAACAATTATTCTTTCCCTTCATTCCTTTGACTCTATCGTCTTCTCGGGGAATGATACACTTAGCTTTAATCTTCTTCGTTTGATGGTTTACTTGAATCGCTACTATCTTCTTAACTGTTTTGCTATTCTTTTGCATTTTTCACAGCTAAACCAACTATTTCATTTTTTTAATCTGAAAAAATTGATTTCCTAGGTAATCCCACTGCTTAATGGGATCTCACCATCTAAGGAGACAGTAAATTCAAAGGAATATTTGGGCTATTGTTGTTATTAGTATTGCTTTCGAGTCCTTAAGAGAGTCCAATCGTCTAACATGAATTCAATGTTTCGATTGTTTAATCAAAAGAATATTGTTAATTCGTGGAAGATTTTCTTGGTTACGATCCGAAATGCGATTAGATTCCATCGCTAGCTGCGTCTAACATAGATGATTTTCTGATATCAATACTGGTTTTCATAAAAGGAAACATATTGAGTATGCCTTTATTGAGTTATGGAAATGGTTTAGGATTGCTAGTTGAGATTGGAACAGAGAGAGTTCCTTATTCTTCTTGTTCTGCTGTCGTTGGTTTGTCAATATTTCCTTAAAGATTCTGCGAAACCTCCTATCCCATCTTACTTATGACTGTTTGCTCTTCAAGCTTAGGCATACCAACAGTTGTATCTTGATTTGATTCACTTCCAGCATCGAAAACAGAAATTCTAAATTAATCTTTTTATTCTCTTGATTGAAGGACAACATTTGATTATAATTAACTCAATCGATCGGACACTTCAAACAGGTTATTTCCTATATCCTTATCGCCCTTCCCTTTATTATCCTCAACACCATTCCCATCAGGGAGTATTATCTCTTTCTATGAAACAGCTTTAGTCGTTTAAATATAAAATTCTTTCATTTCTACCGTTTTTTCACTAGTATTATTCCATCCATTAATGTCATTATTCTTCATCTTATTATTATACTCTTAAGTCTTTCTCCTAGGGGAATCATCTTCTTGTGCTTCTGGGATTTATTTCATCGAAGCTATCTTTAGAAGTTACATTTATTAAATCCCAGTTATTGGTTAAATCTCTTTGTCAGTTCCAGGATTCTTCGTTGTTCTGTGTTAAATCTATGGAAACTATTCCACACCTGAGATACTCCGAAGAGTAGTTGGTTATTCTGTTAGATTAGAATTTCCTTCAGATATAAGCTTATTCTAAGAAGATTTCTTAGAAAGAATAGGTATTTATTAGTCTAGCGCCTCAGCAGAATGAGCGTTATTATTATTATTACCGAGGAGTTAATCTGCAGCTTCATGGAAGGACAACCTAGGTATGTCTTAAAGATTCTTCAATGATACAGGAGTTAATGGTTAAAATCTATGAACCGCAGAGATAACTATACCACCAGAAGCTCCTTTAGGTCTAGGTATCACAGGAGAATCTTCTTCTTCACCGTTTTCAGTAATCGCCTTGATTTCTGGGTTTATTTAAGCTTACGAAGAGAATCTCCCACTTTTTAACATTCCCGCATTACTAGGACTTTTCACAAGTGTCTAAGAAGATATCTTAGATGTTTCACTGTTGTTGTTACTGTTCTTGCTGGTAAGATCATTCTCTATCTCTTCATTTGTGTCTTTCTTCGAGTTATGCTTGGATCTGTTATTACGTTTATTTTTCTTATCTTTTCTTTTCCCAAAAATCGAAATCATTTGCTAGTCCTCGTCATCGGAATCACCTAACGAATACTCCTCATCTTCTTCTTCCTCTCCTTCGTCTTCCTCGGATGATCGCTGTGATGTTGTCTCCTTCTTTGGACTCACAGGGTTATTTTTACTTTTACTACTTTCTTTCTCTTTTTCCTTTTCTAAATTTTTATTCCCACTTGCTTAGTGTGAATCGCTTATCGGTGACAATAACGATGATGGTGGGTAATTATAGAATTCCTTATTTAGCTATTACGCTTTATTTATCGTTGGTATATCAATCTATTCATTGTTTTCAGCTATTTCTTATTTAATCTATGAAATCGGTTTGAAATGTGATTGAATATTCTAAACTCCAATAAGCCTCTTAGAAATGTCCTCTAGACGCTTTTATCTGTTAATTGCGTCGTTGAATTGCTAGTAATGATTGATATGCGTGATATCGAGCCTACTACTGCTTGGATCGATAGATTAAGTTGTTTATTACATTTATTATGTCTCATTTAGATTATTTGTTGTTGCATTTTATGTATCATCAATTTCGGATTTCGAGAACGATTAGTCAGATACTTCCACGGATTTATCAATCACAAGCATAGAATCACCGAAAAGAGTTTTTATACCATCACTTTCTTGTTTTTTGAGGTGTTGTGATGATACATTATTAGAGTGCTTTCCAGTGAATGATCCTCCGTTTTCATCGACTAACATTTTTTTTCCTTAAATTTTTTACAATTAAAGTTGCTGTTGTCGCTAGGTTTCTAGCTTCAATTATTTCATTGCGACTAACCTAAGAAAGCATGTTAACAAGGGTATTTAATCGTTTGTCATGCAAAAGCATTAAAGTATTTATGAATATTAAGATTTACTCTGTGATTGCTAATTAATGTAGATTTTATATTTTCTTGACAACTTTTGATTCAGGCTCAAGTCTCAGAAGATACGTGTTATCTTAGATGAATTTCAACGTCGATCTTGCCCATTACTCTGCGTTTTCATAGTCTTTAAGTCTAATTTTACATTTGACTATTTTCACATAGGCTTAGACGTAGATGAGCAAATCATTCTAAAGAAAATATCTACCAACGTCATCGCTGTTTTTCTCTACGATTTAGACACCTCTTAGAAATGTATTGACTATGATGTCGTTTTCTTAGTTGAAAAACTCATAGATCATTCCACAGCCAACATAGATCCGGAAGGGAACGAGAATGTTAAATGGTTTTCGTCGATATTCTTCTAACTTCGAAGCGCATTCAATGTAGACCTCACATTGTAAGAGCAGTTATTGATATTAGTTTGTGAGGATGAAGAAGTTAGTCCTGTCGATTTCTACGAGATATCGATAGAAATGAACATCGTCTTCGTAAGGATTCCTGTGGATTCTCCTTCGTTTTTCAACTAAATCTGACGCTTTCTCGAGGTAAAAGTATCCTCGGTCAGGTTCAAATCCATCGACGAAGAGCTATGAGTATTGTCTCATGAATAAGATCTTTAATTTAACGAAGTCCCATTCTTCTTTGAGGTTAAGCGTAGTGCGTATTTTCTTGTAGAATCGATATCCTTTGCTTAAGCGCTTCTCAAGTTCGTCGAGATCCATGACTTGGATAGATTGGGTTTTCTTACTTTCCTAAGGGGTTATTGTGGGTTAAAAGTGATTAAATAATAAGTCAAACTAAGTTTTCTACCTCTTTATCGACGAATTCCATGTTTAGCAGCGTAGTCGGGTAATTTAGAAGGAACTCTAAGCGCTCATATTCGACATAGAAAATGTAATGGATTGTACGAAATTTCTCCCGAATCGGAGCTGACTTGAAGGGATCCATATGAATCTTTGGAGCTGTTCTCCTTCTCCTGAAATCAAGTAGATCAAAAGTTGTTTCTTTTCGGTGTTGAAATCACTGGAGAAATAGAAACAGATTTTCTTAATTTGTTAGTTTCTTTTCAGAGAGAGTGAATTCAATTAGTTGTTTAATTTTTCACTGGTACCATTCTTTCACTTCTCGATTACAAATTAATTTCATTGTGAGCTAAGTAATCCATCCTTGCAATAACAAAATAACATTTATCTTAGCTGACCCTTTCATACTACAAATCGACACAATGATACATTAGAATTTAATGCAATGCAAACTTGCAATTAAAAAGCTGAATTACCATACTTCCGAAATTAATATTTTGAACAATTTTAATAATTAAAATAAAAAAAGTTATTACAAACGAAATGATCTTTTGTTTAAAAGTTATTTGTTCATTCCTTCCATAGAACCATTCATATTTAATGGAATAAACACCTAAACATCTCAAACATTTTTTAAAAATACTCAAATCTTTTGTTAAAATGATAAATACTTCCCCCAAATCTATTTTTTTGTTCTCAAATAATATCCTTCTCTGATGATGCTAATGTGATTTCTATTTCCTTCCTGAATAAGAGATACTGCGTGATGAACTAAATCAGTGGCTTGTAGTGTTGCTTTGAGATGTTCTTATCCTCGAAAAATGCAATGATTCCTTTAATCCAGAAAATCAGCATTGATTCGTTTATCACAAAATGCAAAAGTGCTGGTTCAGTATCAGATATCGCATAGAGATCCTATATATTTAAGGCTTACTTAATGAACACCTCCAGATACTCAAAATCCATCGCTTTAGCTTCCATTAAAGTATTCGAAAGTGTATATTTCTACACCCAAATTTACAAAAATGGGAGTAAATTCTCAAAGAACTAATCAGCATCTTCATGGATAACTTTAAGGAAATTAAAGCACACACCCGCTTTGATTCGTAATTTCAATATCCTGATCTACAAATCTAGCACGGACTTCAAATCTGTTTCTTTGAGCTACTCCATCAAAAACCTCAATAAATGATCAAAAAATCTATCATTCAATTAAAACTTCAATTTCCCAGCGATTGCTTCATAAAACCCAGAATAAGGCTTGTTCGAATACATCACTGGAAACAACGCCTAAAAGAAATTCGCATTTTCAGCAGGGTTCTTAGGATTTCTGAAATAATTCGACAGTTAATAGTTATTCATCAAAGAATGCGGTAAACTCTCCATCTTCGAAGAAAAAGGATGGGTGAAAATCAAGTACCTTAAATTCTCAATATGCAGGATTATATGAAACCTCAATTTAGGATCCAGTTTGATCATCGAAGTGATATCCCAGACGACTTTCTTAACCGTGTAGAAATCATAATGACTCATTTGATTCCCTCTGTCTTTCCAGATTGCGATCTCCTTGACTACAGTTTGTATATCATCACTTAGCAATCCGCATATGCAAACCATTAGATGCTTATCGAGAAGATCCATGTCATCTTCTTCTAAAAGGTTCATTCTGCTAGCAGTGTTGATGTAGTTATTGAGTGTTTTTACACCATTTGCAATGAGTTATCTGACTCTAACAAATCCACCCATTTATTCGATAATCGTTTAAGGTAGGATCTGCTTTTTAACATTCCATTCCATCACATGCATGAACTGTTAGATCACGTTGGCATTCAGCCAAGATATTTTTTCATTTTGCGAAGAAAAGCAGTCTTGCTCTTCAGAAGAAGTTTTCTTGTTATTAGATAAAAAACCTTGATTTTCAAGATTAGATGCTGTTAATTTCGCTTTATCATCGACTTCACTGAGGAACACTTCACAAACTTCCTCAGAATCTCTTGCCCCTGTCGCTATATCTAGTGTATCAGTTAATGTAATTGGCTGCATATTATTATAAATGCTATTTGAATCATATTTCGTTTTTTCCTTTAATAATTTTTTCTTTTTCAAAGTTGATTTAGTATTAGTATTTGAACTCCCAACCCCTTGAGATACTTATTTATCACCTCCCTGAGTCATTTATGCAAGGCCTTACAAAGTCTCCTCAATGTGGAGTTGGTTTTCAGTACCAGCTAAAGTGTGTTTAATCACTTCTAACACAACTTTCATGATTTCTTCCGGAATCTTCTAACTAAAATTAAACTCCTAAGGAGATACACCAACTGCACTGGCATTCTATAATGGTTAATTCTAGCTACTATTAAACCTATCAATCGTTTAGTTCATAAGGGTAAATTGATTCGAACGATGGTGGTTGATGTTATTATTGTTTTTGAGTTAATTGTCTGGATTCTCATTTTTAGGAATATTATTGTTGCTAGGATAATTTCCTGGCATTGTAGTAGCTACCACTGCATCCTTCGAAGCAATAGCTGCTAATCTTAGAGTGTTAGACGTCTTAAATCTTGCAAACATGTCATCTATGCAATACTAAAAGAAACTCATAGTAAAAAACATAAATTGTTCGATGTCCATCAAGCAAGAGCGAGAAATTGCTTTGACAAAACGAGGACGACTTTCGAGAAATCTCTCAAGAACATCTCTGACTTTTCGCTTTTTTTGCTAAAGAAAATCAACTAAATGAGTCTCTTTAGCTAGCTCCCTTTCTGCTTCTTCTTTTGATGGTGCCAACTAGCCTCTAGGACTTATTTTATTCTCTGGACTTGCCTATCTGAGCAAGCTAGTTTCTAATAATTACTGTGGTTGTTGATAATATTCCTTCTTTGACCTGAATGGACTTCTTCTCCCTGTTGTTCTCATCGATTACTACTGCAAATTGATCTATTCTTTGATGAGATTATCAAGTTAAGCAGTTTATCTCATTTTCAAATCAACTGTAAACTTTCTCTATTCGATATCTTATTATTCAATTTATTAATTCCTCTCTCTGACTCTCGCTTCGATTTTCATGGAGGCTGGCTCCTTTGGTTCTAAAGGCTTCAAGAGATTACTACTACTGCTACTATTCCCTAATTTCTCCTAATTTAACCATCCATGCTGATCCTTGACTCTAGCAAACCTCAATTCGTTTTAGTCTAACGCTTGGCTGAACTCTTGGAGGTCTTTTTAGGATGCTGGAAACCTCAGCAGTGTCTGTGGATTCGTAGTTTAGTTCTTCGTTTGATTCTTCTAGCCTTAATTTTGATTCAAATCAGATAAATTAACACTTTCCTTTTCGAAAACTTGTGATAATAAGCAGTGCTTGCTGCTGGGTTAGTGTCTTTATTGTTCTTCGAGTCGTGTCTACCAGCTACGAACTTCTACGCCAGCAAGGCTATTCATGTATTGTTTGTAGAGATTTCCACTTGGAATGCTTACTTTCAATGAATTTAAATCGCGAACGGAATTCACATGCAACAATTACTGATTTTCATCCTTTTTTGGGGTAAAATTATTGCAAGAGGCAGGACTATTGTTGGTAAAGTAGTTATTGCTCTTTTGTTTATTTTTGTATCTTTCTTCGTTGCTGTGTCTCGTAGTTTCAAAGTGTATTGAAGGTTATCTGTGAGCTCCTCTGTCTGTGTCACTCCTTTCCATTCCAAGTTTCATTTAAAACGAACTCAAAGTCACTGAATGGAGGGCATCCTAGGTTCTATCATGCTTGAGTTACGAAATCCTGATTCCTAGCTTATCAGGTGATTCAAGGTTATTTATTGAAGTTATTTGCTAGGAAGAATTCACTGGTAGAACTTAGAAAGAATGATTTGCAGGAGATTATGAAGAACTTCTTTACATATGTAATGGAAGGGAATTACAATGGCTATTACTGGTAGATTAAAAGGGTTTTAGTGGTGTCTATTAAGTAATATTTGAATTAGAATGTAACAGAATAGGTGTGTGAAATGGTGTCATTTTAGATGGGTATTGCTGATAGGATTACTGAATTTTTTGTAATTTCTAGAATTATTATTATTATTGGGTTTAAAATGAATTAGGCTGGAGAATAACTTTCTTTTTCATGATTGGTTGATTGTATGCATAACCAATTTGAATCTCATCTTCAGGAAAGGCTGGTTAAGTGCGGTTTTAACTGAAATTGGTGCTGTTTAGTTTCGTAAGGTTAAATGAAGGTAGTGTGTTACTCCCAGACAATTTGGTTTCTCTTGGGATTTATGAAATTGTTGGTTATTATGGCAGAGAACTCAAAGATAAGATTGTTTAGGATTATTATTCTTTATAACTCCCATGATATCTTTCTTTTGATCTCCTCTTGCATGGAGACACAACCCAACGTATGGAGGTTTCCATATTGCTAAAATCCCTATTGTGAAGTACTTCTTCAGTTAGTAATTTTTTAGAGTTTTCTATTTTTCGAAGTTGAACTGCTTCAAACTACTTCTTTGTCAATCTTCTGTCAGTCTAAAAGCTGTCTAAGCTGCTTTCCTTTTCAAATTAGCGATTCCTCTCGTATGACCCACGTAAGTATACTGCTGAAGATTTCTCTAACAATCGATTAGATGATCTCTATCGGGTATCTAAATTCTACCTAATTTTAATGGCTTTAGGAGATGATTTCTCAGATAGCATTTTAGATAACTTAGTCCCTCCGAACATTCCGCTAGTGACAGAAGTAGACTAAGGGTCTGCTGGGAGACTGACGATCTTAGCAGTTATTATTCCTTGTTGTGGGTAATTATTGGTTTTTAGTTTTTCTTGACTTGCTGATGAGATCATTTTTTTGCTTTTTGCAGAAAAGAAAAAAGAATCAATAATCAATTATTTTTTATGGGGAAAAAGCATAAATAAGAAAGAAGAGCTAGTATGAGATAACTTACAGTATTATTTATTTGATAGTATTCTTCTGTTCCTTTGATTATTCTGTCATTGTCTTTGCAAGAAATTATCTGGAGAATAAATAATAACTTTAATTTACAACTGGCAAGTCTCATTTGAACCTTCATTTAGGAGTAGAATAGTAATTTAATGGAGCAAAATAAATAAAAATAGAATTTCAAGTTTTTTTTCAGAATACTAATAAATTAACGATATTTGAATTTGTTGGATTTTCTTTTAAAAATATTCACAATTTTATGAGAAAAACATACAAATAAACAAAGAGAAAGAGAGAGAGATATATAAATGTACATTATATTTATGAGCTAATAGGCTCCTCAAAATCAAAGAAAAACCAAGTTGTATACCTTCTCTTAATTAAAGGATTTATGAAACTACCCAAGGAGAGAGGGAATAAAATCAATTAAAACAAATCCTATCTGTGCAATTTAAAGAAGAGGAGATACTAATCTTTGTATTGTTGTTGCTTTTGGGGGGAGGGTTATTTGCTTATATTTATTGATATTATCCCTTCTGGATTCACTGCTCCACCAGAGCCTTGGGTGGAAAGCATAAGAAATCCATATGACAACGAGGTGAAAGAATACATAAAAAATAATAAAAATAGAATCAATAATTTATAAGTTTTATAGAAACATAAAATATTCTTGAGATACTTTCATCAATTCATAGCATGACTGATTTCAAATATAAGCTGGACATTACCTCGATCAAGGCTGAGAATCTACGCGCAGCAGATGTCGAAGAACCGAATGTAAAAACAGTGAAAAAAGTGAATTAATCTGATGATAAATGTGTGTGTTTTATTTCTTTTGATAGAAACCATAAATAGTCGTGAAGATTGGGTCAGAGAGTGTGTTTACAACCAAAGTAGGGAAAGGTAACATTATAGTGTATATGAAAAACGAACTATCAATGATAATCTATTTATCCATTATTTTTATTTCTTACCAATAATCTAATTGATTCTTTATCAACTCATAATAGACGCGACGAATGACGAATGGCATGAGAAAATCGAAGTGAAAGTTGGTGTAGAAGAGACTATCACGATCATAGCAATGAACAAAGATGCGAAGATCTTCAATGTCATTGGTCAGGCAGTGATTTACTTGTCTTCATTAACCAAAGGTCAACAAGTTAAGAAAGTTGATTTAGAGAATAAAAGCTAAGCATCAGGTAGTCTTACATTAACTCTCGACTGCACGGTCAATGCTGACTACGAAAAAGCATCTGGAATCAAAGGGAGATTGATTGCTTCAAATATGGGAGCAGAAATCGACGTTAAAGGACAGGAAAAGAAAGTATCTCAAATGGATTCTCAATGTGTCCTCACAGTGGATGGGTTTTCTAAGTCAACTGAAGTTGCAGTCGATGGTGGAAACAAGCCGTATTGGATATCTAATGTTGTCTATCCTGTCAAAGAAGGACACCCGACACTTATTAAAGTAACAAAAACGAAATGAATATCTGTGAGATATTAGTTATTTAACTGATTCTTTTTTCCTTTGACTAGTTTAAAGTGAATAGCACAGAAAAGGTTGAACTAGAACTAGGATCAGGTACCTTCGATGCTAAGGATATCATCGCTAAACCTGGACATACTCCAGGAATATCTGTGCCTATTTCGCTATTAGGCAAAGTCATCGGCAAAGTGTTTGTCGATTTAGAATACAGATTATTAGATTAACCAGGCAGTACTGAACTCGATGAGATCAAAAAACTCCAAGGCACAGCTATATTCACGAACATGAAAGCGAAACTCACAAGAGACACTGAAGTCGTTGGAAAAATGGATCCTTACGCAAGACTTAAAATGAGAGAACTTGTCTATAAAACAGCTGTGCAGGATGGTGTTGGCAAAGAGCCAGTTTGGAAGGAGACATTTGAAATTGGGCTGTACACCTACATGAAAGAAAAGGTCTTGGAAGTGACTGTCCTAGATGAAGATGTCGATTCAGATGATATTGTTGGTACTGGTACGATTGACTTAGCGGGATTTATTGGAAAATCAGGGAATATTGATTAGACAGTAAAACTAGCTTTTGAAGGAAAACCTGCTGGAGAGTTCTTCTGCACAATTGCATTTAAGGAAAACCAAAAGCTCAAGGAAATAGTCGCAGCTGAGAATGCTAAAAAAGAAGTGGAAATTAAGAAACAGAAAGAAGATGAGGAGAGAAAGAAAAACGAATAAGAGCATCTTGGAAATGAGTAAAAGAAGAAGGCTGCGGAAGATGCTGAGAAAGTACGTCTCGCTAAAGTAAAAGAGGAAGAAGAAGAAAAGAAGAAAGAGCAACAACGGTAATAAGAGAGATTACACGAGTAATAACAGCAACAATAGAAACAATTAGAAGAATCGCATCACAATTAGTCTTAGAATAGCTTAGACAAGCATTCAACGCTGAAAAACTCTCGTAAAATTGATGATTACAACATTGCAGCGAAGAATTTCAAGAATGGATTTGGCATGAGTGAATATTAATCATCGCACACATTGTAGAATTCAATTCGAGCCACATCTTTCCCTAAAGGAAAACGTTTCCAAGAATTCACGCATGAACACTCTGCTTCGTAGTATGCGAATCTCCCAAGCATCTTCGACACTTCTCTAGCAGCTAAAAAAGGAGTTGGATTTGGATACGGTGATCGTGGTATCCTGAATACATCCACTAACCCTGGACCAGGCACATATGAAGTCTCCAAGAAAATACTCAAGAAATGTAACAACAACAACAATAATGAAGAAGAGATTCAAAGCCCCCACCAAACAAATCATATAACTTTTAAATATAATTTTTATCAACCCAAAATAATACTTTTATTCATTAATTCCATGCTTCTTTTGTTAATTTTCATCAAAAGATGGTGTCACCTTTGGTTAATCCAGAGAAAATTGCAAGAATTCAATCTCTGTACTTCGAGGTGACGTTGCAAAATCTGCAAATTTCTCCAGACCTACACAGAACATCAGACTGCCTGCGTTAACATAGCAGCAAGTTGGAAGATCACTAGCGGGATAACAATCTGATATTCGCCTGAATTACTAACCTTAATTCCCGTCAGCGAAGAACTTCCATTATACATAATCTGCTTCGAAATGAGGCTAGGATATATTCTCAAGTACTTTTGCATAATAGAGAAACATTTACATAATTTTTCTGATAAAATATAGCTCCAAATTTGTCTTGTTTCTCTTCTTCTTTTTCATTCATTAGCTGGTATTATTAACTGGGAATTTCGGAGGTTTCGTAACATTGTGTTTTTTCGTTTATTTTCTGATTGTGTTTGTCTATCGTTTGAACTTATGCTTCCCTTTAGGCCCTAATAGTTTCTTTTATGATTCATACAACTAAGTCAACACAACTGAGCAGTTATTCCTTGGGAAGTAATTCTGAAATTCCTTCATCGATTCAAAATCAGACATCCAGAATTATTGTTTTCTTCTGTATCCTATTTCCAGCTCTTCATCAGAAGCAAACATAACTTGTTTTTCTTCGAATGGCGAAGTCTTACCGACTTCGCCTGGAAACAATTACCAGAGTTATTATTATGGTTGGAAGTTCTGCGCTTGTTGCAGCGAGGACATATGGTGATTTATCTCGTTATTTAAAGTTTAACCAGGAATATTATTAGAATTATTATTATTGTTTTAACCTGTTTTGGAAGTTACAGCTGTTCCTTTCGATTATCTTCTCGAGAGCTACTAAGCGAACAGATCAATTGATGTAGACTATTTCATGTTCTTAAACAGCAATTATTGCGCTTTCAACTTTTTCTTTAGATGATTAACTTGCTAACTTGAAGATGCATTGTTAAGGTTACTAATGTCTTTAAAGCTATTGTTGAAGTTACTGCTTGCGAATACATTCCCAATCGATGCAGCTTATTACTGCTGTTGTTGTTGTGATTCTCCATTATTATTATTTTTCCCACTAAAACTAGTCATCTATGCATGTGTTTTTTCACTTGTCTTAGATTAATTCGTTTACAGAGGTGGCATAGTCCCTAACCCAGCTATCCCACTCTAACCATGCGCTTATCCATGAAACCAATTTGGCGTAGAAGCTAATCCATTATTGTTGAAGTTATTTGTGAGATTCGAGAAGATATTTTTCTCACTTCCTTTCCCTGAACCAGTTTGAGATTTCTCCTGCAAACCACCGAAAGACATGTTTACACCTGGGTTTGATAATGCTATGCTCACTTAGTTGTTCTGTTATTGCTACGATTAGGATGTTCCGGGGTTTCTTGGTGTACCAGAGGACTAATTCATCTGAAAATTAGGCATTTAAAGAATACTACTATTCTAAGCAGATCCAATGTTCTAACCGAGGTTATTAGCATGTACATTAAGCTAGTTCATGCTGCCTTAGATTTAACTAGCAGAATTCATTAGATTCACACTCACAGCACTTGGGAAATTGCATGAAAAACTATTATTTATGTTATTATTTGTGTTTTAGTTATTGTTGTTGCTATTGTTTTTGACTGAGTTCGACCGCAATAAGACCTAAATAGGAAGATGCAGAGGGTTATGATACTAAGAGCCCTCTTGATTCCCAGATTTCATAGACATCTGCGAAGTACAGTCTAAAGTACCTTGGTGATTAAGATTCTAATCATTATTCTATTAGTTTCGACTTGTTTAAGAACTCAATTTATTTTTAGTGCAATACTGGGAATCTGTTCCATTGAGATCTCCCCCTCCATAATACCCTATTAACTCAGATAGCAGTCCGTCAGTGTTCAAGTCTTGAGAATCAAATTCATTGGAGTTTTCTTCACTTTGTTAGCAGACTTATCCATCTTCAGCTACTTTGATAGATGGAAGAGTACGATAGAATTCTTTATCTGTGAGATACTCAGTTAGTTCATTGCCATCCAGATATGCATAGTCCTCCAAACGACTCAGTAAGTATACCTTGTACCTAAAAGGAAATAGAGAAATAAATGAAGATTTATTGGAAGTTAAATGGGAATTATAAGGAAATCTTGAAAAAATACTGTTTCAATTTCATCTTGACAGTGTCCAGCTGTGATAACGTATTAAACTTAGGTTTGGTGCGTGTATGCTCTTTCCTTTCAGTCTTTGGTGAGAAATTCCATCTTCGAAGCAACACATCTTTGTTTAAACTGACGAAATACAAAAACAAAATGAGCATATTAGCTCACACAAGCATTTTCATGTTTTCCCAAAATACGTGTAGTGGATGAGGGGACAATCTGAAAAAATATGAGAATAACTCTAGCACGAACAGCATTTCGAATCAATCGAATGATTGTATTGCATGATCGAATCACGCATGTAGCAGAATGTCTCGAAATCTTACGGAAATGTCTTCAACAGGGAAATAAAATCCGCCCGAGAACAAAATGACAAATGGGAAATAGTTAGACTCCTAGCGCTGCTCGAATGTGGCAGATTACCGAAAAATCCTCTGTAATTTAAAGTCTCACCCTTGGCTATACCTCGTAATCGAATCTATTTTTCGAAAAGTTCAATATCGCCTGAAAAGGGAAAGATTTAGTTGTGTTGTTAGGAAGAAAATCATAAAAATATTTTTTATGTTATTTTACCTGAAATGACAAAAAGAATTCTCTGATCAGTTTCATTTTTGTGATATAGAATCTCCCCTGGAGCTAATGTGAGTTCCTTCATTACTTGAGAAAGCGCATTCAAGAACTATGGTGTGAAATTCAATCCAAAGACTTTACTCTTTCGTAAGAGATTCCCAAAGAATTCCTAATTAACTTCGAATCGTAGATTATCGGAAAAATACTTCACAACATCATCTGCATTCAGATGACTTTACGAATTCTCCATTGTCTGTAGATATTCAAGATATCTCATGACTTTAACCTGCAGTGTCCTTGAAATATTCCTGTTACTGAGATATTATCCCACATCTTTCTTTCGCTGTTTAAAAAATGATTCCTTTTACTGGATATCAGAGAGTAAATTCCCTATGGAATTAATACAATATGCGAACAGACAACTACCTAGCAATGTGATCAGCCCAACGTAGACAACTTCAGCCATATTCATAGGTACGAGATCACCATATCCTACAGTTGACATAGTTATAAACATAAAGTAAAGACTGTATAAATATCCATCTACCCATGTGACAATTGGTTTTGTTAATATCCACGCTTAAGTCTCGCCATTATCGACTTGTTCTTTAGAAATCAAGTAGAATATCGAGCCGAATGTCGAAGCGATGAAGAGAACTAGAAATACTAAACGGAAGATTTCATAGAATATAAAGAATCTTTGTTTGAACTAGAAATCATTATCAAACTTTTCGAAGATCGAGGAAACTGTCGCAACGTTGATTATGAAGACTAATCGACCATGGTTCGAAAGATTTAGTAGTACAATGCTGAGTAAACTAAACCAAAATCGAAATCGAAGATTGTACAATATAATTTGAGTTCTTGATTAGATGACGTATCCATCGAACAAGAATCCTGTGTTTAATTTGATTATGATGTCCATCAAAATGAGGAGAGATCCAGCACTTGAAATTATGTGGTTTGCTTTTGATGGCAGTGGGTTAAATGCTTATTGAATGGGGATGTAGAATAGCAGAAAAATCAATGAAAGAAGAATCAACGAATTCCAGAATAATGAGACATTACTATCTGGTGAAATTGTTGGTAATCTGTTGATTTTCTTGAGAAACTAACGGCAGATTTGAAGTGTGATACGAGCAAAACTTTATTCTAATTCTAAGTTTTTTTTATTGATTTTAATAGATTTGATGTGTTTTTTATTCCATTTTGAACTTTCATCTAAACCAAGTTCATCTGTTGATTAATCCAAGATAGTCTGCTCTTCTTTTGAGTTAGTCAGTGAATACCAACTTTTGTCATTTATGATTCTAAAGTGATTAGGTCGAAGTTACCTATACAAGAAAATCCTAGAATTTTACCGTAACACTTCTAAGAATTTTGTAGTTAGCCGTAATAAATTTAGTTTCTAGAAAACCTCATCTTTCTTGGAAATTTCCTTCGTTTTCTATGAAATTGTAGCACTTTAGGCATTAGCGTGAGATACAGATCCATTTACGCCAATTATCTCAATATCATTATGATTTTACACACTTCTCTTCCTCCCATCATTCCCAATCATCTCATCAGATGTAATTTAAAAAGATTAAGATCGTTTTCCTTAGAAATGCTAAGCATGTGCGTTATCTCCAGGAAAAGCACTCTATTCTTGGACATAACCATGCGAATTATTGTCTGAGATCATATCAGCAAATGCAATGCGTTTCGGATGCGTAGAAATATTCTTTTTGAACCGTTAGGATTTTGAGGCTCCCTTGAAATTCTTCTCAATGCTGGTGCCTGTATTTTCCCCTTCTTAATTCTGTAAGTGGGAATGATAATTACGGTCTTTTTCATTGATATTAAGAGCTAGTTTGTGTGCTTCCCCACTGAGTTCATTGAATCTTTTTTCCCCTCCAAGAAGTGTGCTAATGTTATAAGGTGATGCGTTTTCACTGTAGCTTCCAAGTATCTGAGGGGATATTTCATCAATTTACTGCTGAGGGGAAAATATTCCTTAAAAGCATAACAACAGTATTAAACTGTTAAACAGTTCCAATGAAATAATGCTTACAAAGGAGCAAGTAATAATCTCATATAAAAACACAAACAAATTATTAAAATTTCAAAATGATAAAAATATGCTATTTTATCTTTAAAAGAGGTTAATTTCCAATAAAAAAGGCAAATTAATAAAGGCTTTTGGAGTAGTCTGAAGATTAAACATGGAAAATCTGATATTTAAATAATGGAACTTTAATCATTTTTGGTAATTTATTTGAGACCAAGAGAACAAGTTAAGCTATTAAATTCTGGTAACTAATCTGAAATATGGTTCAATAAACAATAATAAAAAAATAAGAAATACAAATCATAAAATAAAACTCATATATTAATCACCCATCAAGAAGCATGTCCAAAGACAACGATCCAGAAGATACCGAATATGAGGTCGATAAGATCCTCAAAGTGAGAATCAATCCAAAGAACAACAAGAGAGAATTCCTTGTCAAATGGCAACGTAAAAGATAATTTTCGATATTATCACAAAAAGGTTTGGAATTTGGGGAACTAAAAAAAATCATCTTATTTTGGTTGAAAATTTGAATAGATTGGAAAGAAGAAGATTCAACTTGGGAACCTGAAAAGCATCTTGAGAATGTCCGAGATTTGATTGAAGAATTCATGGATAAATAACCTAAAACTATGCCAACACCCTCACAAGGACTAACGGAGGCTATCTAAAAGAAATAACAACTAGCATCCCCAATCAAAGAAAAGAGATCCATTCCTTTAAACGAATCTCTCGACCACAAATCAACTTTATCTGAAAATCTACCCGAAAACAGAGACAGAAAAATCAATCCATTATCATCAGCCGATTTCAAAGACAACACACAAAAACTCGATTCATCAGCAAATATGAAACTCCTCTCCGCTGATTCTTCTTCTCCTTCTGATTATAAACCTAGAAAAAGAGGCAGACCTAGAAAAATCAGACTCGAAGGAGGAGAAGATTCCACTGAGAAAAAAGAAAAAGCAACCCTCGGATGTAGAGTCCCTAGCAATTTCATGAGCGAATAACAATGGGAACCTGCACCAAACAACGATGATCCTATGGTGTTCGAGGCTATCGATGGTATCAGAAAGATATCCACAGGAACAGAGTTTCTAGTTAGGTTTTAAAGTATGAAATTACTTTTTTTAACGGAAGGATTTTAGTTATTTATTTTCAGGGAAGCAAGATATGGATTGATTGATCCATTTGTTGGGTCTAAACTTAGATTGTATTGCTTTCTTGACAATTAATTACAATTTTCTTTTTTCTTTTTCTTAGATAACCCTTCTGCAATGTGGGTGAACGAGAATGATCTTGAAGATTTCCAAGAAGAAATCAAGGAGTTTTTAGCTAAAACATCCAAATCACAATCTTCTATTACTGCTAGCACAACCAATTCCAGAGTGATAACCTCTAAGGGATAAGCTGATAAGAATAGAGACACAACAGACACTAACAAACCAAGTAAAGACAAGAACTTCCCTTCCAAAGAACAACCCATCTAAAATAACATTTTCTCTAGCAACTTGCCATCAAAATCTAAGGAATTCGAATCTAAGCAACCTTATGGCTCTCGTTGTGGTACTTAAGTCATTCTCGATGATGGAGAGTACCATTTCAGCTAATCGTCTAAAGAAAAGGGTGAAATTAATATCTAGAATGATTACAAAGAGTACAAATCAAATAATTCTCATCATCTAGATAAAAAACACTTTTTCGAAGGTTAAAATAGCCATTCTCGATAAGGCTATTAATAATCCCATCACACACCGAAAAAGCATTAATTCGCTCGACGCACAGGAACAACTGAAGATTCAGATATTCTGGGAGATTTCAAAACAGATAATGTTGACAGTATTGAAATCTTAGGGGATTACAGGTAACTCATGAGCTCTTGGGTGGAATTCCCTTGGATAGAAAAAGAATCAAAAGAGAGTTAGAATCTTTAACAGTATTTTTATAAGTTTAATAAAAAAACACTATTTTGACTCTAATAACCATCCACTGACTTGTAAAAAAACCTAAAAATGCAAGCAAATGAGTATATTTAAAAAAATATATAATTGTCTCTTTCGTTATTTCGTTAGCTCCCTATATTTAGCATTATGGAAAAACAACCAGAAAACAAAAGTCAATTTTTTATCTAATCAGATGTAAATTCCTTCTGAGTTTTCAAGGTCAAAACAGAGAGAGCAATTACTATTTATTGAAGTTGAAATAGCTCAATTCGAAAAAATATTAATTAATCCATCTATTCACACAGAAAAGAAAACAAAGAAATTAAAATAATTATTCTGTCCTCAAGCGGGAAAAACATCCAAGCACTCACAAACACGCGCATATTGTATTTCACAAAACCAAAAAATGTACTTCGGTGGTAATGATTTAACCAAAATGGACTCGGCAAGTCTGTTTCAAATCGGTGCATCATAAAGCATGAAAGGCATCGATTTCTTCGGTTTGAACATGAGTTTCAGCATGGGTCCTCGAGACAGCCATTTCGATTTAACCCGGCAAGCAACGAACAAATCCTAAATGAGCGTTGGTGGGTTCAAAATGCGCAAAGACCTATCTTTCAACCCAAACGGTGAACTCATATTTTCCTAAGCATACGAAGGTGGAAGACAACAAAACGACGACAACATTGGCGCTGAACTTGACAATGTCATGTTCGCAAACAGCATCAATGTCAGCTAACGAAAATTCGAAAATCAACTCCAGCAGAATAATGGCAATCTATCTGCTGTTTGTGTGAGCTTAAGTGATCAAGAAAAAGGAATCCTAACTGGAAACCATCCGATTAGCAGTAGCAATAATCCTCTCGATCCATTTGGTTTGCCTTGCTTTATGACAAACAGCTAAGAAATCGATACCATGGGTAAATCTGCTTTCAAGTATCAACTCGGGATAAATAAATCCATTGCCAATAAGCGCTTATCAGGGTATGATGATATTCTTCTCGCTGATAGCAATTCCATAGGGCGATGCGCATCCAATAATAATAGCATTCGCTAAGTGAATCTATCAGCTTTAGCTGCGGAGTAATCACTAAGACAATCATCTGTTTTTAAGAACTATCAAAATTTCTCGATTAGTCTCATGGATTAGAAGTTAGAAATCAAAAGTGAACCTGATTATGATGTATCACATATGAATGCGTTTATGAGTGAGGCTGATGTTAGACAGAAATCAGGGAAGAATTAGCAAGGGTAGTGGCAATAATAGGATTAATAGGAATCATAATAAGATTTGTCAGATAAGAATAACAATAACAACAATAGCAATAACAGCAATAACCGTATTCCAGTTTAAAAACACCAGGATATTGCTAATCAGCAATCATCACCCTTCACTGGTCTTCAAATGACTGATAGCTCAACTAACGTAGGTATGACAATCGAGCCATTTTAGTTCAATAATATACAGGATCAATACGAACTACGCTACCCTCATTCTGATGACGAACAAACTGACAAACACAAGAAAACAATTAAAATTCCTTAGAGTCCAATTGAAAACACTTCTCGTGGAGGGAATAATAATAAGATTCCTTAGAAAGCCTCCAATTACAGATAGAGTCGTCACAAGAATGTGTTTAAGAACTTTGGAGGTACGCTTGTGAGATTTATCATCTACAATTAGTATTTCCAGGATAGAGTTATCCAAGAGTTGAACAAAGATGCCGTCAAGAAACAAGCGTTCTAAGAATGGTTGCAGAATGACATTAAACTCGAAAGGAAGAAGGATTTCTAGATAGCTTGGACGACTTTTAAGACAGACAAGGTGGAAATCAAGGAATTCAAGGGACTGCTGAGGGAATTAAGCAGAGATTTCTTTGAGAATTTCTCGTTCATTTACTTGATAAATTCGAAGAAAATATCAGATTTAGAGATACATTTGAGATCGATTCATACGTATTTAGCATCGATCAGCAATCCAGAAGCACTTAATAGGTTCAAGCCTGTGTGAAAAAGGAGAGTGCTAGAGAAATTATGAAACAATTCATGTGTGTGTATGATGTGCGTACTGATTTGATTTAAATTGTCTTTTTTATTGCTTGATTTAACGCTAAGAGAAACTGAGATAATTCAAATACTAATCTTGCTATTTTTCAAAATATTATTAAAGGGAGGTATATTTTTCATCCAAACACACATTAGAGAAAAAAGCGAAACCAAAGCGGGAAGAAGTAATCATTGAATCAAAACAATTTAAACAAACTCTTTGCATCGATCTCACAAAAAGAAGAAAAGCCTGAAATATATTCAATTTATTTATCCTAATCCTAATAATCT
>Ga0302271_10000081_pt1 | contig 76392 bp, 26 predicted proteins | sample III_Bog_N1_1_FD_198767 | JGI IMG/M metagenome (GOLD analysis project Ga0302271, IMG submission 198767) | Peat permafrost microbial communities from Stordalen Mire near Abisko, Sweden - III_Bog_N1_1 | ecosystem: Environmental > Terrestrial > Soil > Wetlands > Peat | place: Sweden: Abisko...
AGTCCCTCTATGTCTTTCTTTGTTTATTCTTTGGTATTTCTTGAGATAAATTCATTTGGAAATAAAATAGAATAAAAATAGCTTTTTGCATTTTTGTTATGTTTTAGGCAAGAAAACTTATGGATTATTACTGATAATAGTTAGATAGAACGTATCGATTCAAAATGAATGAAGCAAGAAAGCAAAGTTTTTCTAAAAAATCTATGATTTTTTGATTTAATCCTTAACTAAACGTATGAAAGTAAAGCTGCATTCTTAAAACTTAGATAGTTTGCTGAATATTCAAGAACTTTACACTCTCTGATTCCTGAATTTTTCTTTAAGTGTTAGTTTGAAAATTCTTCAAGTTCAAAAACATGATTATTTAGAAACTTTATTCTTTTTGTTAAGGTTGTTGGTTCTCATTTTTTGCTGAGATAACTTTTAGGTATCTTAGATATGATTCGTTTTTTCTTTAAAACTAAAACCAACAGAGTACTTTACTTCTTAAAATTGTTAAAGTCAAGGGGTGAAGTAAGAAGGAATCAAACTTATTCTGAACAGAAAGATAAATATCATCACAAGTTATTCTATTGTTGCACAATTATTTTTACTAAGAAGAGTTTTAAGATAATTTGTAGCAAAAAATAAACGCTTTCTGGATAAATTGCCATTCAAAATACATTTCTCATCGAGTTATTTATTCCAAAGATGTATGTGATAAAAAATGACTAACTTTTCATAAATATGATTTTTGGAAAATAAGAAAGAAACATATTAGTAGTTCTGACGTATGATGAGGAGAACTTTCCTAATTTTTCTATATCCTCATCCCCCACTCAAATAAATACCTTTAAGCTATTTAGATGGGTAAAGGTTAAGCAGTCTACCCAATAAAACTAGTATCTGTAGCTTGTTAGCTAGGGAATTAATTAAAGATGTGAAGATAATAATTATCTTTTTTTTTCATATTTTCTAATGCAATGAGTTTGTAAAGATATCTCAATAATATCTAAAAAAATATAATACGTATGCATCAAAGGCATGTTTTGATAATAAGGTCATATAAAAATGGAAACATCATTTAGATTTGTAATATTAACAAGAGGCAAACCTGACTAAATTAGAAGTTGGTTATCTTTTGGTTCATAGAGAGGTTTAAACTCGAAACAGAATAGTCTCTGCTGACGCAGAAAGAATCGATTCCCTTTGAAAATTGAATGTGATATTTTTGAAAGCAAAATCGATAGATAATTTAACACACAATTAAACTAAATAACACAAGAAAATCGCAAAGGAAAATTACTACAAAAGAGAGAGAAAGAGAGAGAAAAGTTAAGAGTAAAAACTGACAGAAATATGGGTTCTAACTAGTCTACTACTTCTTCTGAAGAATTTCCTAAAATATCAGCTGAAGAGCTGCTTAGTATTGCTGAACAATCTCTTGGAACGAGCAAACACATAATCAAGGAAATGAATGAAAAGCAATATTGCACTTATGAAATATTTAACGCATAAAACAGATTACTTAAACAATCTCCCATCTTATTAGACATGTAGTTCTTTATGAAAACGATCGAAGTCGACCTTAGAGAAAGATAAAAAACCCCTTCATGCCCAGAAACCAGCAAACAATCTTGTCTAATCTTCTTAACTCGTACTGCTGCGCTCATGCAGCTAGTCAATTGCATACAAGAATTTCATCTACACGGCAGTAAACTCCTTCTGAAAAACGCTGAGCTAATCGATTTAATCGATATTTCGTTATCGAAACACAAGAAAGAAATCAAAAAGAAACTTGGGTTAAGAAAAAAATTAGATGCAGTTTAACTTGATCTACATTAAGCTTCTTAAGCACTCGAAGTCTACATAGCTCAGAAACTTCAAATGGCCAATCTCAGTGAGCTCGAATTTGCTCATTCGAGATTAGCAGCACTGTATAATGATTAAGCAAAATAACTTTAAGAATTCTCAAGTAAAGATGATACAAATTAAAGAGAAGAAGAAGAATTGTTCTGTCAACTTATTGTCCCCCATGAACTCGAATGACACCACTTTCTTAGTTAATTAAGAATCTCTTATTCACTAGTCTTGGAGGAATTCTTTTTTCTTTTGATAGGACATGAGCATTGCTTAATAATAACTAATCCTCTTTCTCTCACTCTGTTCTTTCTTGAAATTTTATCTTAATAAACTCAAAGTCAACTATTCTTTGCAGCTCTTTAACTCTTCTTTAGCCACTTATAATAATAAAAATAAACGCCCTATTAACTATTTCTTTCTATTCTATCTATCCTGATTGGCTCTCTTGCCATTTAAAAATCAACAATAATAATATAAAACCGTATTCTTCTTACCTCGCTCCTTTTTTCTTATTGAGCTTTCTGAACTATTTCAGTCCATTTATCTTTATATATTTACATATTAAGTATCGATATTTTATAAAATATTAGTAGATCTTTACAATTAATATATTTTAGTTGATTTTTTATTATTTTTATTCATTACATTTCAGATAAGCTAGCTTACGCTATGTTGAGTAGTTTTTTATAATAATATGAATGAGTTCAATTCATTATTTATTCCACTCACTGATGAGCATTCAATTCAAGATTAATGCATTTTTCGAGACTTTATCTTTTTTAATTAAGATGAAAATATTTATTGTTTAATAATGAGAAGAAAAAGAAGAGCTTGATTAATAAATATTTCTTTTATCTCGAAAAAAAAAATAATCTCTTCTCATCAAGACAGACACTATCATGCAGAAGATAATTATAATAGACTGCTCATTCTCATATATTTTGAGTTGAATGAACTAATAAGGAATTTTCAAAAAAGAAAGCACATAAGTTTTTAGGAAAATAGAAGAATAACAGATCATTTGTCAGGAATCATAAAAAATAAAAAAGAATATTGTGGGCCATGATTTAATTTTATTCCAGCTACCTGTTAGATCCCTGTAAGACAAAAATGATAAAGGAAAGAGAGAGTTTGGAGTAATCATAAATTGATTCTAAGCCCTTGGAACGAAACGTAACATAGAAAACTTTCACAATATTTAATATCTTGCGCTATTTATTTCAAAATAAATCTTTGAAAATTGCTTGTAGTCTTCGAAAAATAGCTATTTTTGTTGTCATTATTGTTGTAAAAAATAGCTGTAACAAACAGAGGCTGAATTGTGAAAAAAAAATAGTGGGGAGAAGAAGGATGTTGTTGGATGAAGTAGAAAGTTAAGATAGTTAGTAAGGTAACAAAGGAAAAGCTTAATTTGCTTGTTTTTTAGGAGGATTTACCCATTATAATCTTGAGAAATTCTTCTTAATTTGCGCCAGATTATAATCAAAAGCAGTAAATTATCAGTACAAAGAGAGGAAAAATTAAAAAAAAGAATAGTATTTCAATATTTTCCCAAAGAACCCTGCATTCTAGTATTTTTAAGAGTGTGTTTATAAAAATCTACTTGGGAGGTTTTCCCTCCAAATATTGAACATCTTGTTCCTCCCGAGGTGATAACATGCTCTATTTTGCATGCATAATCATTGTCAATAAGTAAATTATTCTCTAATTATTTTTATTCTGTGATATAAGGCTATAAAAACATTTCAAAAAAATACTAATAGTGCCATCTGACGTAATCATGATTGGCAAAACAATCCTTCAATAAAGTTAATCTAATAAAACCCCAAGATAGAATTGCCTCTCCTCCCCTCCTAAAAACAAAAGGTGAAGTTCTTCTAATCGTATTCTTATAATTAAACTTATAATCAAAACAATTTCAATTATTTTTAGATATTTTGGAAGAAAAACTCAAACCAAAATATTATTATTATTATCCTTCCCACATTCATTCCTACAAGCTCTTAAAAGAATATTACTATTCCAATTCATGGGTTGCTCGTAAGCTAAAGAACCTAGAGGAAAACAAGTCAAATCGTAAGCTCAACTTGAATACGCTCTCAGTAACTGTCTCGATCATTTCCATTAAATATCTTAAGTACTTCAATCCTGCCATACTAACATTGCTGAAAGCCTTGGAAAAGATATCGTCGAGAACGAATATTGCAGATATTATCTCTTGGCTGTAGACAATCCCTCCTGTGACAAGGGACTAATTTAACAATATGAATTATTATTCTAAGCCGTTGAAAAGGGACTTCATCTCTTCCCATTGATCAAGGAACAATGCTAGAAATTTGAAGAAAGTCTACCTTCCAAGAAAAAGGAAATAGCATTATTTAAGACTGAGATATCGAATCACATTCTATTCTGCTAAGGTGTTATCCTTCCTTCGCATGCTCTCTCTCAAAGCACTCGAGTACTGATCACTGACTGATCTCTCTCAAATGAACAGTTAAATAAAGCTAACAAAAAAAAATAATCAAAATATTTCTTCTCTCTCTCTCAGCCTGCAGAATCTTTTTTCTCTTTTCTATTTCATTTTCCAGATATCATTTGCAGCAAAACTTAATTATCTTAAAAAGACCTCCCAGTATTTACTAAACCCCCCTCTAATGAATGTAACTTCTACGATGCTTCTCACCTTATTCTCCTGATGATATGACGGCCATTTCATCTTTTTCAGAAAACCAAAATGGAAGTTATTTTAAAAATATTCTAGTTATTTGTATAATATGAAAATATTTGCTCTATGTAAACGTGTTTTGTTTCAAAATATTCGTTTTAATATGAGTTTGATCTTACACACCACTTGAATCTCTCTCTTTCTTCTAAATTAATCAATTATCAGGAGCTTTTATTGAGGGAAAAGTGAAACTAGTCAATAATTATTAAAAGGATTTCATTTAATATGAATCAAAAAAGAAATACCGAATAATATAAGAACATGATCTCATTGTTAAGAAATATCTCTCTTTGTTTTCCTTTTTCAATGATCGGTCTGCTGATTTTATATTCAACTCAATCTTCTTAGAATCTTTGTCAGTATAAATATACCACAAAAAAAATGAGTCAGTGATTATTTACTGTCCTTTTTTTTAGGGAAAAGTTAAAACTTTCAATTACTCCTTTCAAAACAAATATCCTTGAAATCAAAATCATTCTGCTCGGAGAGGATATTTAATTTGATAGTTAAGAGAGCATTAAAAATAGACAAAAGTCAGATTGTAATCTTTAGGATAAATACTCAAGGGGGAGAAAATCAGGATATTTATCTCTTGTTACTCACTGATTGATTTACTGGATTTCTGTGCTTCTTATTTTTACTCTAAGAAATTCATGATTTGTTATAAAACTCGTATGATTAGCTAGATCTCATATCCTAAAAAATACATAATCTTAATAGTTTCAGTTAGTTCAAAATAGAAAATATAAAAAAGATCATTTAATTTAGAAAAATAGGTTGATATTTTTCCCCTTTTCTTAAAATCCATTCTTCAAAGATATAGCTTCTGAGATTAATATCTTTGTGAAAATCATCCTTTATCTTAATATGTATCTGTTGAAAGTTGAAATATTTTTATTTGAGACCCTTTTAAATATGAATCAGAAATATGTTGATCCTTAAAAAATTAATTGTGTAAAGAAGAGTAAGTTTTAAATAAAAGAACTAGCAAAAACAAGAACAAAAAGAAATGATTGTTTTATTTTTTTATAGAAAAGGGTAGGTGTGTTATTACTTATTTAGAACCTTTCAATTAAAAGTTGTAGAAAATGAGATTACTTTTCCTAATTGCTAATTGAGTTTTGAGTTATCAAAAATAATCAAGGTTTTAATCAAAGTTGTTATTTCATTTTTGAATGCCTGAGTTAATAACAATGATAAGTCATATGAGAGCAATAATGATTTTAATAGGATTTTATGATCATTTTTAGACTCCCTCAATAGCTATTTATGATTCCTGAAACTCCAAAGATCATCCTCGTCAAAACATAATATTCAAGATTACAAAAAATAAACAGGGAAATTATCAATCAATCTCAATGCTTATAAATGAAAAATAAGGAAAATATTTATTATTAGCATCAACTACAGAAGAAAATAAAGTGCCTAGTTAATTTATTAATTCAAATAAATCTATCTTTTTTCATAAGACCCATAATTGCTAGATGAATCTATTATAATAAAAAGGTTCACCAAGGGTGGGAAAGAATTTTTAACCTCGCGTAGGGGAATCTAGCAGCAAGTGACGGTTAACTGATGCGCTATGATTGTTAGTTGAAAACTAATTCCAAACGTGGAAACGACGCATTGCATCGGGTCTCAATTTCTGCAAGGTCGTAGACCTACCCATCCACCCCTCATTTAAAAACTAAAAAAATATTTTTTTGTTCTCTGTTCTTCTGCAAAAATATCAATAATAATAAGAAAACTAACCATTTGTATGTTTTGCTGCTGATAGATAGCCTTTCATTCTGACAGTGACAGGATAATAAAATAAGAATATTTGATTTTTCTAATAAGGGCCTTCCAAAGCAAAATAACAAACAGAGAGTAAGAAAGTTTAATATTGCCATTAGGCTTCTAAATTTTTATTTTTTCCCCACAACGCTTCGAATTCTAATATGCGGCTTCTTAAAAACCCTTTTATTACTTTTAAAAATTCCATTATTTTTTTGTTTGCCAAAAAACATGATAATATTTCTAGAGTTCTAGTAAAAAATGAGATTGATTACTAATAATTAATAAATTATTATTTTTTTCAAGCTCTAATTAATTTCTTTGTTAAAAGAAAAAGTAAAAACTTTTGTTCTATTTAACAGAATTATCTATTAAGACTAAGTATGTTCTTTTAATCCTTCTGCTTCTCTGTGGTAATCCAAATTTTCAAAAGTTTCTTTATTAAAATCTAAGGTTATTATTGGAAGTTAGAAATAAATCCGAAAAAAAAGGAAAATCTAAAACATTAAAAATGAGCTAATAATAAGCAGAAATCAAAATATCCACTACTCGTAAAAGCTCTACAGCTAAATCTCACCATCCTAAGATCGAAAAAGAAACACCTTTCAATTCCAATAATGGTACTCTTAATGAAGATCCTATTAAAGATACTAAATCACTCAAGGAAAAGATAATATCTCGTCGCTCAATTTTACTAATTATTCTTCAAGTCTTTAGTCTATTCGAAATGTCATGCATCGGAATAGGGTTGCATATTTTCAGAGAAAGTAACTTGCCATTGCATTTCAGTATTTTAATTTCAATAATGTTAGTCTAGCGGCTGATAAAGATCCTTTGGAAACTAAAAAATCGCAAGATAAAAGGAGCTATTCTCACTGTTATATTTTTAGATTATCTTGATATATACTTCTAACTCAAGTAAAAAAGTTTGAATCATCCTGAAACAGAAAGCAAAAATAAGGAATTTAGAATAAAAACCCTAGAAAGAGAGAAACTTCAAGTAGAATTAAAGGAAATATACATAGAGAATCTCTGCAAGATTCAAAATGACAATATTCACTCACATTAAATCTAAACATCTACTTCGTTTAGAAATCCTCCATCAAAAAAGAGGCTACAAGAGAATTTAAGAGCGAAATCTGAATACTATGGTGCTAAATAGCATTACACAAAGGATATTGTACCTACTGAAGAAGGAACAGGAGTTTTAACTACTGAGGAAGTAGTTTTATCTACAGAAGAAGGAGCAATTCCTACGAATCCATCTCAATAAGATAATACTTCTAAAAATTAAATTGAAAAACCAATTAAAAAAGAAAAGTTCTAATTAGCTAAGGTTGTCTAAAGAATCAAACTAAAACTACCTGCACTTTACAACAAAAAAGACACAGATTTAGAAGCTGCTAATACTTCTTCTAGATTAGAAACTCCTCGTGAAGATAATCCAGATCCTCAACAAGATAATCAATACTTAAAGTATCATAGATCGAATGGATTATCCTTTAATAACACAAATAACCAAGCTGTACTCAAAATTAAGAAAATTCTCAGTGAAAATTATGCCCGATTAAAAGACGTAACGAAGAATTTTATCTAAGAAAAATCAGCTCTGCCTCTTTGGAGACAAACAACCGTTGAAAATTCGCAACGTTTAAGCAAATAAAGTCAAAATAAACTACTTCTATCAGTCAGTGAATTCAAATCGAAATTCAAAGATCTCATATCAAAACGAGTAATCAGTGATTTTCAAGAAGAACCGACTGATTAAGATACAGAGCATTATTTTTTAGCTAATAAATGGCAGTTATTCAGTGTAAGAGTGTGGGATAGCTTGACATTAACAGCTCCATCAGCTTATATTATCGGATGGATTTTAACAAATCGAGTTGAATCCTTAAGCGATTATTATCGAAAATTAATGCACATCTCACTTTGGAGTCTCATTGTGACACTTGCTATTTCTAATGTCCTCCTGCTAAACATGCAAGTACTTCCGTTTAGACACTCTAAGAATTATTTTTTCATCTAACTCGCTGGAATAATTAAAAATTCTATCATTGTTTCTTCAACAGTTTTGAATTCTGTAATCCTATGGGGGTTTGCTTCGAGAGCTCCTTTGACTCTGTTCGCATTGGAAGGAATTGTCTGCTTAATAGTCATCCAGTAAGTGTTCTCTAATATCAAATAAGTTTACAAGCAATAGATTATGGAAGATATAAGATTTTGTTTATTCGTAATTCTGATAAGTTTTTTCTTGGGTATTTTTGTGACATACATCCTGATATTTGTGAATCTACTCCTGCCATTAGACTCGTTTCTGATGAGAAGCATAGTAACATAGGCTAAAGTGCTGTCTTCAAGTGCAACACTTAATTTAGATGATCTTATGCAGGTTTAATTTAAATGCAATATTCTCAACAGTTCATTGATTCGATCACATATTTTCTTCCCACTTCATTCCCTGATTCTTCTTGGAATGGATGCTGAATTCAATAGTTCTTTATCTGAAGATTGGTACTCGTAGACTATGTTCTATCGAAAACTAGCAATTCTATTTTTAATCATTTCGACTCTTGGAATCATTGTACTTTTTAAGGAATACTCAACGTTCTTTGGATCGATAGGGACAATCATAGTGGATGTTATCAGACGTCTTTAAATGATAGCTTCCAATTTAAGGTTAGAATTAGAAGAAAAATAAACTAAACTGCAGACTGGTACACAAGTAATGGAGTTGCTTTAAAAAGAAATTTCAATTCTTTAAGAAACCTTAGAAGCCTCATAAAAAGAAATTAATGAATGCCAGACTTTAGAATTAGAAATTAATTATAAGATTTCTGCGTTTGGCGGGAATAAAGAGACTTATAATAGTCAACTATCTAGACTAAAGAGCATTCAGGATTAGAAAGCTAAGGCTATTTTGGTAAATCAACAATAGAAAGAGTAACTTGAAGCAAGTATGCCATTGTTTTTAGAACACAAAGCAAGAGTTGAATAGCTTTCTTTAGAAATCAAGAATATTCAAGTAGAACTTAAAAATATGGAGAATGTTAATGGAGTCAAATTGTGACAGCGCATTGAGTTAAATACATTAATCAATCAAGATTTTGTGCTGATGAAAAATATTTTTTCACTTATGTACTGCTTATTCTTGCAACATAGCATAATTTTCTTTTTGTTCTTTGAAGAATTATGACAAATCTGTTAAATAATCTAATAAAAAAATATTATTTTACTTTCACCTTTTTAGCAATTTGCAATGTTTATCAAAAAATGATACTTCTGTGTCAGAATATTATGGAGATTATGTATTGCTCCTCAAATGATGCTTAGCAACGATTCAAGCTGCAAAAATAAAACAAAATATCAAATTCTTTAGAACTACTTTAACTAAACAACAATATTTATCTGAAGTCAAATCAGGAATGGAGAAACAGATTTTGAATTTATTGAGAAAGAAGAAAAAAAACAATTATCAAGTTAAAAAATAATAATTCTACTTTAGCTACTAAGTCAATATTTATAAACTCTTTCTCAAAGACATAACTTAATTTTTCATGCAAGAATCGTCAGCATCATTATCAATTTGATTCTAGAAATAATAAAAACTCTAATACAATGTGATCTCAAGCTCTATTGCGTGTTATAACTTTTGAGATGAAGAACATACTGTTTTTAACTTAAATGACATTCCTGATCATTTCTTACATCCTGCTCAAGGGCTATTATTTGAATTTTTTTCTGCCTTTTAAAAGAAAATGGAATTCACTCACATAAATTTCTGCCTTGTTCCAATAACCAGAACTACAATGAACTATGAATCTAAATATATTCTCAAAACACTTACCGCTTCAACAACTCTATTATCTAGGCTTTTCCAATATCCAACTAGCCTTATTCTTAGTATTAGTTATCAACCAAAAAAGAAATCAAAGAATTTCTTTTAATTGTTTGTTTTTGGGATATTTTCAAAAAAAAATGCAGTGTTTTCTTCCCCAAATCAAAATATGAAGGTATTTATTGATTTATTTGATTGTTTGGATTTTTGAGAGGGGGGGATATTTTGCTCGTTGGTAGAATCAAATTCAATTTTGAATTTTTCTCAGATTTTTTTTGTTTGTGATTGATCTGGTGATTCTCGCGCGTTGATCTCTGATAAATAACACACTCAAAAGTCCATTCTGAAAATTTCTCTTGCTGGCGAGAATAAGCAGTTCTTCTAAAATGGATGATTCAATACTCAGCAATTCTATCCTAAATTAGGAAGATAACATAAATGTCGTAGTCCGCATACGTCCACTGAATGATCGTGAAAAAAAGCAAAACGCTAAATCGATTCTATCTATAGATAGCTAGGATCCACGAAAAATATGGATTGACTGCAAACCTGAACCAAAATATTACATTTTCGATGATGTCATCGATGAAAACATTGACTAAGCGTCGATCTTTGAGAGAGTAGGAAGAAGACAAGCTGACTACTGTTTAAATGGTAAAATTCAATGCCGGAGTGAACCTGATGAGGTTTAATTGTTTGCTAATGGTTTTTTACCCCCAAAAAGGATACAATTCGACGATATTTGCTTATGGCCAGACCGGTGCTGGAAAAACGTTCACAATGCTCGGAAAGAGCGATGAGCAAAGAGGGTTGCAACCTAGAGTATTCGAGCATATATTCAAGGAGTTGCTGAAGTTCGAGAGTGCCCGTGTGAAATGCACTTATCTGGAAATATACAATGAGCAAATCATCGATTTAGTAAGAGATTTTTGGAGATTTTTAGGGAGAAAATGAGGGGGGATTTGCGAGAGCAAAGTGAGGAACATGAAAGTATATTATTAAACCTGTTCTTTATCTTGTATTTTTTTGCTAGTTTTCTGAATCGGGATGTACTCTATTAGTGAGAGAGGACTCAAAGAAAGGTGTATATATCGAAGGGTTAAGTGAAGAAAAAGTAACAAGTGCAGAGCAAGCAATCGAATTGTTGAACACAGGTGCAAGAAATCGACATGTTTCTGCAACTCAGATGAATTTTGAATCATCGCGAAGTCATTCGCTGTTTTCATTGACAATCGAAACGAAAGTAAGTGCAAATAAGTGCATTTAAGTTGATTGATTTGAATCAAACTCAAACAAGAATATTTTTGAATTTGAAAAATATATCAGTTTTTTTTAGTTTTGTCATATGGGTCAGTTGATTTTGTCTTGCATGTGTTTTTTACATTCATTTTTATGATTTTTTCAAGGAAAAAGAAGGCATAGATGAGGATAAAATCAAATGTTCAAAGTTTCACTTTGTTGATTTAGCTGGATCAGAAAGATAGAATCTAACAGGCGCTGCTGGAGGTACATTGAAAGAAGCATCCAATATCAATAAGGTAAGCACAATTGAAGAACTGCAAGAACCAAGAATAATAGTGTGTTTTATTGATTTTTGTATTTATTTTTATAGAGTTTAACTGTGCTGGGATGTGTGATAAACGCACTAGTTGAAGCAAGTGGATCATCTAAGGGAAGGCACATCCCTTATAGAGACTCCAAGCTAACTTTTATCTTGAAAGACAGTCTAGGTGGGAATTCTAAAACATGTATTATCTCCGCTGTAAGTGATGCGTCAATTTCGTTTTAAGAAACACTCTCGACGTTGAAATTCGCTTAGCGAGCGAAACTCATCAAGAACAAAGCATAACTCAACGAGGAAAGCTGTGTGAGTGATGTTCGAGTGCTGAGGGAAGAAATAAAGTAACTGAAAATGAGATTAACGTAATTGAGAGTCTCCGAGCCATCTGTAGAGTAGTTATTTGGATTAGAAGAGCTCAAGGAAAGACTTAAAAAGGCCAACGAAGAATGTGCAAATTAAGAGAAGGACTATTAGCTTTAGATAAGTGTTTTGAAGGCTGAAAGTGATAAATTCACGAAGCTCATTAACAACATGACGAAATAATTCAATTCGCATTTAGCGTAAGACATCTCATCGCATTTGCTTCTAACGTCCTAGCATCACAAGCTGAATAGGATCATGTAGATATCTACACAAGGGTCTTCGATATAATTGTCGTAGTCTTCTTCATCGTTTTCGACTGCTTTTTCCGCTATTCAAGAAGAAAAGGAGGCTAATTATTCTGAAAAGAATGGTTTAGAAAAGAAGAAATAGATCAGGAAAGAGTCAACATAAGTACAAGAATTACTGGAATAGGATCTGCAGATTGATGATTAGTTCATTCGAGAAGATGAAGATAGTAATAGCAGGAACAACAACACAGAAGATAGTAACAGTTAGAACTCTGATGCGGATATCCTGGAGAACAGAATTGAACTCGCAAATCTAAGACAAAAAGATGTGTAATTCGTAGATTCTTTAGATGGACTCATAGCGAAGATCGAGCAGTCAATTTAATCGAGAAGAACACTTGCATAGGCACTCGCAGAATAAGGTAAGTTTGGTTGATATTTTTAGTGGATGTTATTGGAGGTAATTAATTTTTGTTTTTTGTTGTTTCTGTTTAGGTATGATGAGTTAGTGGACAACTCCGGAAAAGATGAAAGCATGCGAGATTGGCATGAAGAGTTTAAGAGAAGAGTATGTGCATTAGTTATCGTGTTTGTAGAGAGAGTTAAGAGAGACGAAAGCACAAAAAAGACAGTTGGAATAGCAAATAAACACGGAAAGATTGCTAAACGAATGTAGACAAAGAGTTGGAATTGCTGAAATGAATGGTATGCCAGAATGTTAGAGTGATTTAATGAAGAAATTAGATGTCAGTGTGGCTGAGAAACAGTAATTGAAATTTGAAATCGAGTAGTTAAAGGAGTAGCAGTAGTAGTAGGAAAATTAAGAATAATAGTTTGCAGAAATTGTTTCAAAGGAATAGTTGCAGTAGAATCAGCAAATGGAGGGATTGTTACAGGAGAATGAAAACCTTAAATCAAGAATTGGTTAGCTAGTTTAAGAAGTAGAAGATCTTATGAGTAGCAGTGTTGGAATGCTTGATTAGACTGCGTAATGGGAGATTGATCGAGAATAGGAAAAAGAAGAATTTTAAAGTTAAATTGAGAATCTAGTTGAGAATGTAAAGATGCTGACAGCTGATAGGGATACATTAGAGAATGATAGGGAGAATCTAAAGAATTAGATAGTAAATTTAGAGAAATTGAGAAAAGAATAGGAATTGAAGGAATAAACGAGTTAATTCGATTTGAGTAGTTAAATAGAGAAATTGATATTGGAGAATAGCAGAATCTAATAGGAAAACAACAAAATCTAAAGCGATTGCAGGAAAGTGAATGATGATTATGGTTGTTTACAGCTAGAGAAGGATACTTTGTTTGGGATGATTGGTTCATTGAAGGAGTAGATCTAGGACATTATGAATATAAATGAGAATCTTAAATAAGATAATGACAGAGTAAATGATGAGAATGATAGATTACGAGAGAGAAATAATTATGATAGGAGTGTCTTCTTGAAGGAAAAGGAATTGCTGGAGAAGTAGATATTAGAATTGACAGATTAGATGTTAAAAGAGAAAGAAGGAAGGAATATGGATTATGAGAGGTTATAGGATGGAAAGGAAAAGATGGATGCGGAAAATGAAGAAATTATTGAGAGATTAAATAGGTTAGTTATTGAAAAGGAGAAGATTATTGAGATTGAGATAGGGAAATAAAAGGAATTGATTGAGAGGAATTAGGTATTGAAAGGTGATAAGGAAGTATTAGTGGAGTAGTATAATAAAACTAGTGAGTTAAGTTAGGAATTGAAGGATAATCTTTAGTAATTTAATGAAAAAAATGGATAATTGATGAGAGAGATAAATCTAATCAAAGAAGAAAAGGAAAGGATCGAGAATGAAAATGAGAAATTCAAGGAAGAGTTAAAGAAGGTGAATGAGGAATTTAGAGGATTGGTAGTGTAGATTGAGGAGCAGGATAACAGGATTAGTGTTTTGAATTAGGAATAAAATGATTTTAAGCTAAAATATGAGGAATTATTGAGGAATAATGAGGAGTTGAAGGTATCTTTGGATAATATTCAAAGAATTAAGGTAGAACTGTAAAGTTCATATGCAGAAACTATGGAATTAAATGGAAGTTTGAAGGGATAGGTTGAGACTTAGGAGGTTGAAGTTATTGGATTGAAGGAATAGCTTGAAAAATAACTGAGATTAAATGACGATATTTAGATCTAAAATAATGAAATGAATTCTGAGAATACTCGCTTGAAAGAGGAAATAGAAGAGTTACGGGAGAAGTAGTCTGATAGTGATAATATGTTAAGTTAACAAGTTGAATTAGTGATTAAAGAAAAAAATGAGGTATAAGAGGAGTATTCAGCTGCAATGGTGAGGATTGAGAAGCTTATTTAAGAGAACAAAGATGTGATATGTGAGAGGGAATTAGTGTAATAAGAGAAAGAGAATATCTTAAAGGAAAGAGATGATTTATTAGCTGAAAGAGATACAATTGAGAAGAAGATATCTAGTGTCGTTTAAGGAGGAGATTTGATTATTGAAGAGGAAGAAATGGATGAGAAGAAGAATGAGAAATAAAAACTTGAAATGGAAGTAAAAAGTCAAGAGGAGATTGTGAAATAGCTAGATGCAGCGATGGAAGAGAGAGATTTAGCTATTTAAGAGAAAGAGGAGAGTTAAAGAAAACGAGAATAGATTGAAGAGGAGCTTAAAGAGTTGAAGAAAGAGAGTAAAATGTTAAAGAAAGAACTTAAAAAGTTAAAAAAATAGAAAGGAAAATTGTAGGAGAGTTAAGAATTAGATATTGAAGATGGGGAAGATGATGGGGAGGTAGTGAATGAGATAGATGAGGGAAGATAAAAAGATAATGAAAATGAAGATGAAGACAAAGAAGAAGGAGAAGAAGCTGATGAGGATGAGAATGGAGGTGAAGATGATATTGAAGAAGTAGAAGAAGAAGTCTAATGTTCTAAAAAGAATAAGAGCAAAAAGAAGTAGAATATTTCAACAATTTCAGCTGACGAAATGACAATTCTAGAGAAGAAAAACCGTAAATTATCTAAAAAAGTAGCTAAATTGGTTGAATAACTGGAAACTTCAAGAGTTGAAAGTTAATCTGAGATCGATTTGCTCAATGAGAAAATATTAAAGCTAAATGCTAAAAAATCTCACCTCAGGGAGAAGCTGAATGAAGTTAAATCTAGCCATCAGGCTGAGTTAGCGGATATAGAGATAACTGTTGAATCATTGACAAGACAAAATGCATCTTTTAAGGATTAGCTAAAGGGATTTAAAACGAAGAATGCTAATCTTAAAGAATAAATTAGTTAATTGCAAAATGAAATATATTCGTACAAATATCAAGAAGGAGAAGAAGGAGAAGAAGGAGAAAATGAAGATGGTGAAGAAGTAGACGAAGAAGAATAAGAAGAATAGGAAGAGTAGGAGTATGTATCAGATTAAGAAGGTGAATAAGGAGAATAAGAAGGTGAGGAATAAGGAGAATAATAGAATAAGTAGAAGGAGAAGCAAAACAAAAAATAATTAAATAATAATAACATTGTTCATGCTCGATCTGCAATTGAGAAGTTGAAAGTGCAGATTACTAAGAAAAATGAGAATCTAGAGATGCTATCAGCGAAACTAAAAGAGACTACTTAATAGTTGAAGCAATTGACAGGTGCACATCGAGATGTATCAGCAAAATTGCAGCAAGCGCAGACTCGAATTGAGAACATTAAGCAGAAGAATAAGTTCGTGAAGGAATCAGAGAAGTTTGTGAGAGATTGCGAGAAGAAAATGCAAGAATAATCATTAGAATAGCAGGATATTGTGTTTTAACTTGAAACGAAACGAGCATTGTGCAATGAAATCAGCTTGAAATACAATGAATCGCAAGATAGGATTTAGTTATTTGAAGGCTAGATTGTGCAATGCAACAATGAATTATTGAAAACTAAAGCTGATTCGATGAGTAGAATCGTAGAAATCTAAAAAGTGTATGATTAGCTACAGAGCAAGCACAAAGGGTTAGAAGAAACGTTTAATACGTTATTGATTTAGTACAGTACGCTGAACAACTAGTATAAGGCTTTGAGTGCACAGCCGACGAATGAAAAGATAATTCATCGATTGAATACGGAATTGGAGACGAAGACGTAGAAGATTAACGATTTGCATATTTACTTAGATAAATATGCAGCGAATATCAGGAAATTAGATGAGAAGCAAGAAGAATATGTTGCAATCATGCATGTAAGGATACATGAGAATAATCACTTTTTCTTCTTATTTAATTCCTTGATTTTGGGTTAATTTATTTGTTTTGACTGATAGGACTAAGAAAAGCGTATTTCTGATTTAGTTTCTCTGATAGCGGAGCACGAATACCATGCAGGTATCGCTTCGGAATTCATCGATCAGTTAAAATAACAGTAGATTCAATCTGAAGCTATCCTCAAGGAAGCAACGATAAAAGAAGCAACCCTGCAAGAAGCTTAGCTAAGCAAAGCGAACATTGCAGCTGAAGATCGTGAGAAGATGAAAGCTATGACAAAAAAAGCTGAGAAATATAAGCGAAAATGTCGAGAAATAATGACATTCAAGGATAAAGAATTAGATGCAAAAAGCAAAGAACAAATGAGTTTAAAGGAGAAACTCAATGAAGCCAACAAGAAGATGATGGAGTTGAAGGATAATTTAGAATAATAAACGCATTAGATTGCAGAATAACGCAGAAATTGGGAAGGATCCAGTGAAAAAAGGAAATTAGATCTGCAGAAGGAATGTGAGAATTTCAAGATATCTTTAGATGAGAAGAAAGCGAGAATCGAACAGCTTGAGAAGATATCCAGTGATTTAAGTGTGCTGGTGGATTAGCATAAATAAGCATTTGCTTTGAATTTGATTGGGTTGCGAGATAAAGATAGGAGGATATCGTAATAGCAGAAGTTATTGGATTAACTGCTAGCAGGGCTGTTGTAAATCTAATAGAAGTAAAGTTAATAAGATTAATAGGAAATGGATAGGATATTAGGGCATATTATTGCAGTAGTGTCAGCTGCTGTTGAGAAAAGTAGCTCCAAAGCATTAGATTCAGCTGGATAAACACCATGTGTGGAAGATCATTTAAATTAGCAGTAGTAGTAGTAATAACAGCCGTAGGAGCCTAAACAACAGCCATAGCCATAGCCATAATAGTAACTTAAAGATACATCACAGCAGGTATAATCCACCTCCACCACCTCTAGGCCATATGTATCTCTTACTACACTTAGCTAGCTAGCACAAGTACACAGCAATGCAGTGGCAGAATAGAAACTCAAACAATCCATGGATTAGTCATCTACCCAGCCGATATCTTCTTCAGGATACTCCAAGCAATAATAATAGGCATAACTATTGCAGAAGTATTAATAAGAAAAGGAGAATATCAACATGATCAACTAACCGATGAGTAACCACCACCATTAGAGTAATCATACTTATGGCTTTAAAGCACCTGTCGTTGGGAAGAGCTAATCGGTAAAGCGTAATAATAATATTACTGAATTATAAGGGAATATAAAGCAAATGAGTTCATAAGATTAAACTGCTGAAATACCACAGAAGAACATTATCAAAGGAAATAGATTATCGAATGTTGCTTCCCCAAGATATCAATAGCTTTCACATAATCATCATCTGCCTGGTACCTAGAAGTATTCAAGTATGCTTTTCCCGTAATCTATCATAGATCTCCCCAATCAGATCGCAATGTCTTCCTTGGGTGATATGTCTTCAAATGGATAGAGCTATCTACCTAGGAGTATGCAATTAAAGTAGTAGAACAAAATACGAGAAATGCTAGCATATTTAAAATATGAAGACGAAGAAATAGAAGACAATGATTTCAATCCATCCATCAATAAAAAATTAAAATTTTGAATCATTTGTTGTGGAGTCTAAAGAAACAAAGATAAATAGTTTGTGCTGCGGTTATTGTGTTATTATATTTTATAAGTGTAAATAATTGATATTGTCTGAAAATAGTGTGTTTATTTGATATTTTGGGGACAGGAGTTGCAGTAGGAGACACAATAATTCCACATTCAATAAATAGCTTGTAATTTTTAAAAATAATTTACTTAATCCAATTAATTGAGTAGATTTTGCTGGGTCCATTTACCTAAAAAAAATAATAAAAAGTTAGAACAGACAATAATTTAAATAATAGGCGACTAAATGGATCTAATTATGCTTAATAATTCATTATTGAAATCAAAAAGGAAGAAAAAATAATAATTTGTTATTTTTAAAATAGATTGAAAACAAAGAAAAGAAGATTATTATTCTTATTGAGATGGAAGCTGACGAAGGATATTCAGGACCTGGACTAGCTTAACTTGAAGCACTAGAAGATGGTGACTAGAAACTCAAGAATGTTATTGAAACCCTTGAATTAACATTGAAGCTACTTGAGAACATCGCCAACAATCCTTTAGAAGAGAAATACAGAAAGGTTAAGACAAACAATCCAAAACTTGCAGAAGTAATATTCTCAAGATGGCCTGAAGCGAAAAAATACTTTGAAGTAGCTGGATTCAAAGAAGAAGGAGAATTCTTCGTTTATGATCCGACATAGTTGAATGTACTTTTATAATCAATTTCTCTTCTCCGTAAACGAGTCAAATTATAACATGAGATTTACTCAGAGACTGATGAGGGTATTGCTGAGAGAAAACTACAAGAATAGTTCCTTTAGTTGCAGATTAAATAATAAGAACAAGCAAAGGCTGCTAAATAAGAAGCATCCTTGTCAAGACTCCTTCACATTGATGGCACTTAAGATTTCTAAACAAAAGTATTGAATTCATCTAAGCCAGTGATTGTAGATTTCTTCGCTGACTGGTGTCCGCCTTGTAAGAAATTAGCGGTGCTTTTTGAGCAAGAACTAGATAGCGAAGGATCATGGGTGCTTGCTAAGGTGAAGAGTGATAATCCATTAAATTAGTCTATTTCAGCTTCTCATAAAATCTCAGGAATACCTGCAGTTTTTCTCTATCACAAAGGCTAGCTCCTCAATGAATTCTCCTTCACTGGATTCAATCCTGGAGCTCTTCAAAGAATGATACAGAAAGCTGCATCTTTATCTTGATAAATTTCTTATTTTGAAAAGGAACAATTCTAGAAATTTTCTGTGAAAGCCATCAAGATAATTAATAAACATAGATTTTCATAGAAAAGACTTAAAAAGTTAAAATATATCCATTTATGTAAGTCTTTTGCGTAAGAATAAATAAAATACTTTGAAAAAGAAAAATTAGCTAAAAAGAATAACAGAACACAAAAAAAGATGATAAAAAAACAGGGAAATTCCATAATTCAAGGAAAAAAATAATCAAAATATTCATTGTTTTAATTGAAATCTTGCATTTTAAGATATTTGCAGCAATTTGTTTATTGTTTACTTGAATTTATCCAATAATGGTTTTCTATTCTTCACTATTATTATTTCATGAGAATTTATCTTTAATTTTTGAATCCGAAGTAGATGAAGGATAATAGCTCAACTTTCTTCTGGAGAATAACGCTGGAGAGTGTATTTGAAAATCTTCTCTAAGTTACAAAGCTTGAAGGATGTCTTTATTTGAAGCCAAAGGGGCTAAATTTTTCATATTTTCAGAAGATACAATCCTTTCTTTATGATTTGGGAAATATTTCAATATCTTTGATGGTAATCGCTCTCTGCTGATAGGACTAGAGCTAGAATTAGATTGAATATTCATTAAATCATTAACAACTTCAAAGGGGAATACAGTGTTCGAAAACTCATTTCTTCCAGTTAGTATTTGTGGGTCAATATAAGGAATTATTAAATTTGGTGAATTCGCAACAGAAGAAGCTCCTCCCTCTTGCGAATGTGCCCTTGTAATATTAGATCTATTTATTGATGTTGAAAGTATGTTTCTGCATCTTTTCGTGCTACTTGAGTTGATATTCATCAATTTATTAAAAAAGTTAGTGCTTGATATTTCAATTTCAGGTTATTTTCGAGGAGAATTAGTTTATGCTGAGCAAGCAGGTCTAATTTGTGAGATATCACTATTATCTAAGTTACTTGAATAATCTCTCCTCTAAATACTTTTTTGTGATAGCTAACACAATTCATCTAATCTTAGGCGAGGATTAATTTAACTATTAGCTGACCTTTCTTTTTCTTCTAATACCGAATTCTCTTTTATTATTCTCGGATTCAAATAAGTTCTTTGAAATTCTACCTTGGAAAACTAAGATTCTTGTTTCTTTTACTACTTCTTTTTATCATAATGATGTCTGAGAAATTCCATTGGATCAACTGATTTAGAAGTACTGCGAAAAAGATAAACTCTTGTTGGAGTAGCATTGTCTCCGAAAGTTTGAGCTACTTGAGAAATCGGATATCTGTTTCTTTGGGCCTATTACTGAATTGGAGATTATCGTTTTTAGAGGAAGTTTATGGAAATTGCTTGAGATTTCGATCTAGGTTTATTTTGGTAGGATTATTCTTTTTCTTGGTAGTTTTTTTGCTATGGAGTTTATGGCTAGGAGGGGATTTCATTTATATTTTATTATTGAGACTGTGATTGAGTATTTGGTTGATGTTTGGTCTCGATTTAGGGGTTTAACTCTTTGGGAAATGGCCTGAGATAATAAAAAATAATAATTTTTGCTAATAAATATTTTTTTATTTGAATATTTTACCATTCAGCACTATGATAAAGATCCCCTTCTGGCTCTGAATCACTCCCACCATCAATGCTTTCAAAGTCATTAGGATCAGAGCCTTGTGCTATTAGATTAAAGTTCGCTTCAAGATCTTTGATATTGAAGTAGTCTCTCCAGCTTTTTTCTATTTCTGGGCAAGCTTCTTTAAAAATTACTTCATGAAGAGCTTAACTTTGTTTATTTTCAGATCTTGTCTTCTTTAATGGAATCTTCCTCTCTTTTTGATTATTAGGAGAAGGTGAAGGACTTCTTTTATTAGAAATCAATTTACAATTTAGATTATAATTCTTCTTCAAACTTTCCTTCTTTTCTAGATCAACCTTGCTTTTCTAAGTCACTAAGGAACCCTATGTTACAGTTAAAATGCCTTTACTCTCCTTGATCTCATAGTAAAGCTAATCGAGAATTACAAGATGCTCTAAGAATGAATTCCCAAGTGTTTTCCCAATTCCAAGTAAATCTTCCACTGAAAAAGGATTACATTTTTTATTATTTTCCTCATCTAAACTCTAATAACCAAAGAAACTTGTTTCAATCGTGAAAGACTATTAAATCCCCAACTCTTTCCAGGCGGTAACTCTCGCAGTATTCACTCTATCTTCAGTAACTTTAAACCTGCATTAAGATAAGTTAAATGCTTTACTTCTCTTTGCAAGAATATGAGGCAGCAACCTAGCCTTTGTCCATGAAAAACCTTTGAAAAATAAACAAATATTTACAATTATTTTCCAAAAATTTTTTTTTTTAAAATCTAGTTATGATTCTTACCATCTGAAGCTTGATTACAGGAATACATAAAAAATCCCATTAATTATGAGTGACCATGCAAATCACAGAACATGACTATTTCTCTTTTAAGCTAAGTACGCTTCATTTCAGATTTAGCTAGGAAAACCTCTGGAGTCAAGCTCTCATCAGGATTTGACCATTTACGATTCAAATCAAATCCACTCAAGTTGCATCTTGTATTTCCTGATAATAAACAAATGGTTTTTCAGATTTTTATTTGGTTTGAATAAAAATATCTTTCTTCTTACCTAGCACAACTCCATCGGGGTTCATCATTGGAATTATTTTAAAAATATAAGCTGATCGGAGAATTCGAGCTGAAGGACTGCTAGATAAAAGAAACTCTATTAAACCCTAGCAGACAAAACTACTTGGTGTCTCCCCTGGATGCTATCTTGCAATAATAAATATAACTTTCCTTTTTCTTTTCTTGAACGGCCCTGATCGTCCATTTGCTGTTATTTTTAAAAGATAAATGGGTAGTCCTAATCTTGATACTCCAAGTACTTTCTTAGTGAATAAGATATCTTCAGATAACACTTTGATTGTTTTCTCTTAAGAAATCACAGAATTCTGCTTGTAATTCTTGTTATGTCCTGCTAAAGAGCTGTTTTAATCTACTTGTTCCTTTCCTGTAGTAGAGAATTATTGTTTTTCTAGATTTTTCTACGCATTTTCAAGAAAATGACACAGATCAGTAAATGTATAAGAGTAAGAGTATGCAAACATCACTCTTTATTTAGGATGAGTAAAAGAATATGAAAATTCAAGAGTTTAATAGCCATTCTAGACTGTATTGGATATTTATTTTGCAGGTATTTCGCTTTCCCGGTAGAAAGCATGATCGACATTACTCTTATAGTAGAATATAGATTCACCTCCTCTCTTCCAAGATAACACATTCTAACATGACTATTCTCCTTGCGAGTCAGTAGAATCAAGAATCGCAATCATCATACCATCAGAGTAAAACTAACCTTTTCGTTGATTATTGAGGATTTATATTTATATCTTACAAGGCTCTTTTGCAACAATCGTAAATTAGAACCAATGTATGCACCCCTTAGTATTTGTATCAGATCGAAGGAGGAGTAACAACTACTCGTTAGATTTATCAACACTGCAGCAAGCAATGTTAGAGCTCTCAAAATCGCCTAAGACACTGAACTTTGAAAATTCTGAAGGAAAAACTTTCTCTGAGTATTACTATATGATCTTTGGGATGTTTTCTAGATTTTCTGCTAGTTGATCTTCTATGCCTGTATTTAATTAAAAAACAATTAGTAACTGCATGATTATTTGATTGGGTAATCTACAAAATAAAGAAATATTCTGTTTTATTTTTAGATTACCTAAGAATGGCTTGCTTCTATCTAAAATATACTTCACAAATTCTTGTATTTCAGTGACAGTGCGTAGTTACAGAAACCTCTTGCAGCGGCCATCTTTTTCTCGTTTTGGTAACAATATTTTCTTACCATACGTCTGTACATAATCAACATAGAAAACTTCTTGAGGAGCACGCAGAAAAGAGGCACTAGCGAAATTGCCTAGCGAGAATAAAGGAGAAAGATATTTCAAGCAGATCATGCATTATTCTGATGAATTAGAAGCTCTTTCGCATACATGCGGTAAGGAAGTTTAAGAATTTTTGTCTGATTTCTTTCCTCGTTGATTTCGATTTCCTAAGTTCTTAGAAATAACTTTCTCCAAAGATCTATCAGGCTTAACTGCAGACAATTATTTTCTTTCTCGAATAGATCGCTAGGTTCTCACAGATTTTTCATTAAATACTTGATTTTACCCTAAGTTTGGTTGATTTATCATAGGTTCTATTATTTAACTCTCAGAAAACCGCTGTTTGATCTTTTCTTACTACTATTCCTTGAAATCATTTTCAACAGGCTCTTTGGTTGAAGGAGAGACATTCTTTTATGAATCTTAAGATTTAACATCATATGTATATCTCTATTAACTTGAAATATTTTCCCTCTTTAGCTAGTTTCTTTCAAGCAAAGGAAGAGGATCACCTATCTTCCATTCAATCAGATCTCTAAGATCAAATTTATCCGTTTGCAATGCGCTTTCTTGACTGGGTTGGTATAAATCATTTTAACTTGTATTCTCTTCACGTGCCAGCAACAGATGAGGCAAGATGATTCCTTATTTGTCAGTATTCTCAGATGGAAAGAAAAATGTATTTTTAACTCTTTTTGAGTTTGATATGTGGTACATAATAACTGTAATAATTTAATCTAAAACATGATTTTGTTAAATGAAATCTTTAATGGTCTTCTTTTTTTCTTTTTTCTGAACATATTACTTAAATTCACGAGTAAACTAATTAATTGTCAATTTTTTTTGGGGGGGGGAGGCAGGGATCCTTACTAGTTTCTCATAAGATAAGAAAATTATTCAATAGTCGACATAATTCATTATTATTATGAGTAGATTTATTTTTAAATTCAAAATATTTGCATTCAATCACTGCTTTGAAAGGAATAAAAGCAATTATTTTATAATAAGATTAATTAGTTGACGCAAAAGCAGAAATTAAAATTGAATATGCAACGAAATTTACAAATATTAACACTAAACAAATCAATAATAATCAAATAATCTTTTTGCCTTGGTTGCTGTTGTTGTTCGTAAAGAAATCATTTAAATATCCTTTTGGAAGGGAGTAGCTTCTCCATAAGAATAGTGAAAGCACTGTTGAAATCAAAATTATCAAAATAAACTAGTTCAATACATAGCTAGGGACACCATCGAAAACTACTTCTTCTGTTTCTGTTTTTTATTTTAAAAAAAATGATAAATCTTAATATTTTTTAACCAATTTAATAAAAAGGCTTGCATACTCAGAATATATTCGAATGGATCGAGTTTAGCTTTTAGATCTCTAGAGCGAGTACTTCTGTATCCTACAATAGTCAAATTGCAATAATCTTGTTGGCTTGTTTCAGCACATTCTCCCTGTTTATTGTTAAGTATTTGTTTCATTTCAATAAAGTAAAAATATTCAAACTGCAAGTTTAGATTTTTTTTCAACACTTTTGTCTATTTGCACTTCTTAACATTTTATTTACTTGAATGTTCCCAGTTTCGTTGGTCTGAAATTCAAATTTTTCAGTGTCTAATGGTTTAAATAGATCTTTAGATTTTTCATTTTCTGCTTCACTTTTCCAATAAATCTTCATTTAAACACCAACCTGAATTGAAAATAAATCAATTTTTATAAATAGTATTCATTTATGTGGGTATTGATGTATTTGTGTGTGTGTGTGTTTGCTTTGTTTACGCTACCTAGCCAGGATACTTTAATATTATAAATCGAGTTTGGTTTCCATCCATTCTTTTGAAGCTTAAAGTCAATAAACTCATTTGGAGAACTTTTCACTCTCAAAGGAGCATCCAGAAGCAATAAAGTTGGCTCTTTTTCTTCCTAGCCGAGAGCTAATGCTAAGAATGAAATACACAATGTGAAGAATCCTTTCAACTTCATTTACAAAACTAATTATTCAAAAATCTTTAATTTTATTTTTATCTTCAAAGCAAAACAGAAATTAGAACACTTTCATAGCACAATTGCATTTTGTATTTAAATAATTCCAAAGAATTGTTTGATAAAAGAAAGGGATTTTGTGATTCAACAGTCTTAATATTAGTTTTGTTTAAGTTTTCTGCATTCTCTATTCTGAAAATAATTTGGTTTTTAATATATTGTGGTATTTTTTCTGATATATTTTTTTGTTTAAAAAAAAATGATTCCTGTGGATGCAATTGCTTGGAATTTTCTTTGCAGAAGAAGTATTTTCATTAGGGAAAATCAAATCATATGAAGGAATTACTTGGTGAAATGTGACGATTATGTGGGGTGGAAATTCAGGAGAAAAAAATAAAGTAGAGGGATTTAAGCACAAAAAGTAATAAACAAAACATACTTTGTGTTGAAAAAAAACAGGAATAAAGCTGGCAAACACTTACATACACATACTTTTAGTCGATAATAGAGTAATACCTACAGATACATATGCAAAAATAAATCCCAACTGAACCATTCGATGAGGAACCTAGCTCCCTCATTAGAATCCTGATGGGATGCAGAAATGGTTTCTTCTATGGGTGTAGAGTCAGGTTTATGCATTCCCTTGTGATGTCTTTGCTATTCAAGCCAGGATCAATCCATAGTCGATTCAAAGATATTTTTGTACCAACACTTTAGCATGGGAATGGATTAGCTTTATACAGCTTAATCTACAAGACTCTCATCACACTTCTAAAGAAACTCCACAAAGGAAAAAGGAGAACTTAAAGTATTTTATTTGCTGGAGCTGTAGCTGGAAGAGTTGTCTTCGGTAAAAAGACTTCAGTTCATTAGCAAATCATCTTGTACCTTTTATCAAGAGACATCACTTCGATAGGTAGTTGTCTTTAAAAAAGAGGCATATTCCCTAAGATCAATTTCTTTCCAATTCTCGCCTCAATTAGTTTAGGATTAGTCATGTATCTCTACGAAAAGGATAAACATACCTTGCAAGTATCTTTAACTTCCTCGATGGATTTTCTTTACAAAGACAGTGATGAGAATCTATCACATTGGTCGTAGCTAATTCCTTTTTATATCCCTTAATAAATTCTGAAATGTTTAAACAACCACTTCAAGACTCCTTTGCCATTACGGACAACAACAATACCAAGAATTCTTAGCCATTGATTTGTGTTCAGAATAGAGATAAATAATGTGTTTTGTCTGTAAATTATTCTTTGAGAAAAGTATTTGTAAAATCTAACAAGTTGTAGCTCTCTTTTATGTACAAGTTAATTTATCACAAGTATGTGCATTTTCTTTTCATAGTTTACAGTTATTTATGATTAAAAATGAGTTTAATTATCTCCCAGCAGTTTTAATATCGTTTACTACACACCTTGCCTGCATGTAAACACTTCCCTATTTCAATATTTTCAAAGCTAGCTTCTCTAATTCTGCAGTTCGTTTACAATACTTTCAGAAACAAATATACTATGTTCCTTCAATATCTCTTCATCTGTAGAACAATCTGCTTCTTATTCCTTTGAAAAATATTTAAAAAATCAACTTTCTTAACCACTTTAACCACATATTTCCCCCCTCTTATCTCTTAAATTGCTCGTCAAAACCACTAATACTTTTTAACTTTAATTAGTATCTCCCTTTTTATGATTATCCCATTTAAACGTATTCACTTTTGTATTATTCTCAGAAATACCTGCTGCTTGTAGTTTTAAGGAAATCTATCAATGCACTGATGTACTTCTCTATCTCGATACATCTTAAATCCTTTCATTTATCTATTTTTATCTACAAATGCTAGCGGCTATTGAAATGATTTTATAGGCTTAAGCTTCTTCTTGCTTGAATCGGCTTCAATATCATTGTACTTATGATCAGTCAAGCGATATTCTTAATTCTACAAACTTGGATCTTCTACATAGTCTTTTTCAGGAGAGGCTTAGATAACAACAAAACAATGATCATTGAATTATTTTCCAAAGAGTAGCTTTTCTAATTTACATGAAAAGTCTATGCGTTTTTTGTGGATACTCTGAAGAATTGTTGATTCTTTCCCTAGCGTTGTATGAGCAGTTGATCCTAAATTATTTAAACAGTTAAAACTAGATTCTCAAAGGATCTATGAAAGGATAATATATCCATCCAAATTCAACAACAATAAACATTATACTTCTCTATGGTGTTTGGTTCACCAGTAATTCTTAGGAATTGATAAGATTTCCCTAAAGAAATAGATTGATTGAAGGCGAGTAGTCAAAGTCTAACATTCTAATTCCAGTAGATGAAGAAGGAGAGACAGTGAATCGATGCTAGAGTCTAAGTGTTTTGTTATCTAAATTTTTCTTTGGAGCAAGAATCAAATGGATTGGAGTCTCAGGTAAAGTTTTATTTTGTTAAGATATGCGATTTTAAATGCTAGGAGTCTCCATTTGAAAAATACTCTTTGCTAGCTAAATCTGAAGGAATAGAGAGAGAGAGAAGAATTAAAAATTATTTAAGTTTTTTGTTTTTGATTTGACCAGGAAAATAACTTGGGAACAAAAATTCAAATTTCAACAGGTCTCTTTCACACTGAATTTCAATCAAAAGTTGCGCAAAACTAGTTGTTGCAAATTAAAATTAATTAATTTCGTATCCCAGATTCTCTACTCCCTTAAAATCTAGAAAAATACAATACAGAATTGATTATTAATATCTCAAAAGCTTCTTGGATTTCTGAATAGCATTATATAGTGTCTAGTTGATGAAATCTGAGAAGTAATATACAATTCTTCTTATTTTTATCAAAATAATGCATTTAAAAGCTACGCTCTCAATTGCAAACAAAATCAAGTTTATATATCAAATAAATCTTCAATACTTTAGCATAAAATAACTCATGGAAGCCGATACCATTTATTTCTACAGGAAAAACGAACCTTTTGGAGGATTCAGCAATTTCTATGCTTCTCCATTGAAACTTAAGGATAAAATCTGGCCAACAACAGAACATTACTTTTAAGCGTAAAAATTTGAAGGCACTGACAAAGAAGAAACAGTCAGAAATGCTAAATCCCCTCATGATGCCTTCACCCTTGGGAATGAAAGGAACGAAAAATATCCTCTGCGAAAAGACTGGGAGACAGTCAAAGATTCAATCATGGCAGAAGCTCTCTTAGCTAAATTTTCACAACATGCGGACTTGAAAAAAGTATTACTATCAACAGGCACAGCAAAAATTCTTGAAAAAACTACTGGAGACTACTACTGGGGTATCGGTACAAAAGGAACAGGGAAGAATATGCTTGGAATACTTCTCATGGAACTCAGGGGGAAATTCCAGAAAGAAGAATCAGATGAACTCTTAAAAAAAGATTCTTGAGTTATTATTAGTTATTCTTTATATTCATTAGTTAAATATGTATATGCTTTAGGTTTAATATGAAAAAGCTTTAGGTTTAAAAAATGAATATGCTTTAGGATTAATATGTTTGAAAAAGAGAAAACTCATTTATATTAGGTTTATTGTCAAAAAAAGGTCTTGGATGATTTTGGCAGTATTTTCTTATTCTTTGTCGGATTTTACTTAATACTTTAGAAATAGATAATCAACACTTCTTTATCTAGGTTTGTATTGAGGAGTGATATTTTTGCATTTTTCTTGAGAATTATTATTCAAAACCTCTTTTATTTCTTATTCAATTGTTATACTATTAAAGAAGAGATTCTATATTTCTTTGAAGTCTTATTTCAGAGCGCTCTTATGGTGAAAGACGTCTTCGTCTCTGCTACTACTATCTTGATTTCGGAGTTGTGCTCCTATGATTTCGTTAATATGTTATTTTTTAATCATTCACTAGGAAATTGTAGTTTTAATTATCATTCTCACAAATCTGCTGAATAAATAAGTCAATATTAAAGATTGCAGCCACTGCTTGCTATGTATTTCCTGCCTTGGTAAAATCATTTTTTCTTTCAGCAAAATGATGTCTAGATATATTGCTTTATCTTCTTCTTTTTGAGCCTTAGTTTTGTCCAATTATCAAATTACTGTTGTTATTATTAGCATTTTCCTTAACCTCTTTTTTATTTTCCTAAAAAGGCGTAAAATCCTTCTTACACCATTAATTACCATAAGATAGTGCTGAACTAACAATACTTCCTTCATCCATTGTCTGTCTTGTATATTAGCTGGCTCTTCCTGAGCTCGCTGCTGTAATAGAAGGTAGATAAGATACTTTTTTTTCTTGCGAATCTCCTCGAAAGATTAGTTCCTGGTCAAAATATGGTTTTATCTCTCTGATGTGCTCGATTTTAATAGACAATTTAGGAACTGCTATGGATTTTTCTTCTAAGTACGGTCCTTCAAATCGCACAGCATCATGAAGGAAGAGTTTTGTTTAAGAAAGACCATAGACTGTTCCAATATATCTCACACCAAAAATACTTGTGAGTTCTGTCCGTTATCCCTTCTGGGCCATCATCATCTGCACAGTTACAGACATTTTTATTGTTATGTTGTTGAGATAAAAGTTGCTGGTTTCTTTTGTTCTCTAAATTATTTTCTTCGTTCTTTTTTGATTATTTTTAATAATAAATTACTAATACTAAATATGATCTAAATTATCATTTTGTGGTTCGTTAACTAAAGGCTCAAGAGAACGGTTTGCTCTTTTCCTTATTATTATGCGCGTAAAATTAAGCTATTATTTTAAAATAACTTCACTTTGAGTGTTTATCTACTCTTTCTCAATTAATTGTGCGAGAAAAAAAACAAATAAAAAAGGGAAAGCAAACTCGTTTAACATCATACTAATACCAATCTAATCATTTTATTTGTTATTTTACTTTTAACAGAGAAGAAGATCACAAATAATATTGATAATTTGCTATCTGATTTACAACAAGTAACCCTAAACATGAAGGTTAGAAAAAACTAGTACCAAATACTGACATAAACCACTAGATTTCAGCTTTGTCTAATTTAAGTATCACCAATCACAAAAGATAGTCTTTTTTCCAATTCGATAGCTTCCAAATCACTAATTATGTTCCTGATATGATTAAAATAAATTAATTATTAGACTTTCAAAATATGCCACAAATCTTTAATAATATGTTTGAATAATGTACTTTGAGAAGTAAAACTTGAATTTCTCAAGTCCTTCTTTATCTTCAGCAAATTCGCAAAGGTAATACACATCGTCTGATGTAAGAGAGCAATATTAAAAGCTGAGAGATAGTTACTTCAAATTATGCATTTTCCCAATGACATCAACGAATTCATCGAAATCTCTTTCTCCTACATGCACTCTAAGAAATAAATAAAAGAAAAACATCATCAATCCAGTCAAATTCTTTTCATTTAGCTTTTATCAAAACCAAATCCACACTGATCAACAAATCCTTACTTTGCTACTGAAAAGGAAAATATTTCTAAAGAATCCAGCTGGATTTTATCCAATAAAGAATTGATTCCATGCAAGGTGATCCTTTCTGAACTGCTCAAAAAATCAAAAATATGCTTCAATTTTGTTGTTTTTTGTTCCATAATCAATGTGAAAACAATAAGATTTTTAATACTTTGAAAAATCAAGGAGAAGTTCATTAAGCGAAGTCAAGACACTTAGTGATTAGCTCAGAACATTAACTCCTGCATCATTGAACCCAGGATGACCACCAATCACAAGAAATAGCTTCTTAACACTAGCGATCAGCGAAAATTTCCCAGCTAGGTGTGAGATATTTCCATTTTCAACTTGACAACTTAAAATCCAAATAAAAATAACTTTTTTTCAGAACTATTTTGTAGGTTAAACAATTATTATTAAAAACTGACCTCAAGTAGGCTTTAAAGTTATCGATGTCTTTAGTTATTTTGTTGAGTTCCTCAAACGAAGAAATCGATAGGTTCTTATTGATCCTAAACTGATCGACACTCTTGTTCTTTTTCTGTTCTCGATATCGTTTTCGTGATGAATCTCTTCCGTCTTAATTTTCTTGTTAAATTTCTTCTTCTTGATGATTAAATGACTATACTTTTGGATTAGGTTTTTGAAACATTACTTCATTTTAGTTGTTGTTTTTCTCCTCCGTTTATTTATTAGATGAACAAACAATCCTAGAGCCGAAAAATCATTATTTAAAATCAAAATTACTTTTGCTAAAACTTCAATGAAAAACTCATTTATTTGTTTCTTTACGAAGATTTGAATTTATTTCTTCTGATTGTCTAGCTGTCTTGCTCCAAATCATAATTCTAACTTTAACTTGGAGTGGATATTTAAAGAGAACTTAAAGATAAACTATCTTCCATTAAGTTTCCTTCTTATTTTTTTTGAAACCCTAATCCACTGCTGTCTAAGATATGCTATGCTTCATTTAATCTCATTCGCTGGGACTTATCATATTTTAAAAAACCAGCAATGATTCTGTCAATAAACCCATCAGCATATTCTTTGTTTTGGATGTAGGTTTTGAATAGTTTTTCAATTTTATAATCATGATCACTTTTATCAGCCTCACTGCTGATCGTACGTATTTCTCTGAATCCTGGACCTGTACATCTAAAATAGAAAAATAGTCTTTAGCTTAGGATATCCTCTAAATGTGGTTATTTCTGATTTAGGAGTCCTCTTTTGCAAAAAATTATTATGTTTATGTAATGCATTTTGTTTACCTAAGTAATGTCATTCCAAGCGAATAAACATCAGCACAGAAGTAGTTGAATTTTTAATCTGATTTAAGTGTTTGGTCATTCAGGAGTTCTGGTGCTTAGTATCCAAGAGTGAAATATGTATTGTCTCGTAAAGTTGTAGAGTGTTGATGGTTAAATTATTAAGCACTGCCCCAATCCGTCAGCACATATTCATCTTGAGATCTAACAAGAATGTTTTCAGGTTTTATATCCGAATGAACGATGCCCATTCCATGCGCAACTTTCAAAGCAGTCACCATTTATCTACATAAGATTAGAAGTTCACTACGGCTAAGACGCTGCTGTGGGGATGATATAATTCGCTCTAAAGATCCAAGTGGACAGTATTCCATAGCGATGTAGATCGAATTTTACAATCTTAAATGCGAGTAGATTCTGATAACATGATCATTCGCTTGGCCTGAATCATTTAATTTCTGGATACATTTGGCCTCTTAACCTAAGTACTCCAGCATTTACTCGTCTTCACTTTTCATTTTCTTCACCACGATTTGCTTCTTCGAGATACTGCACTCTCCTAAGAATATTTGAGAGAATCCACCTCGAGCAATCTATGTCAATTAGGATTCATTGAATCCGGAGTTAAATATTTCAGAACCAATCATATTGAATAGGATGTTGAAGAGCAACAGAAGGAGGAAAATATGAGCAATAATCCAAAGAGATTATTTGTCTATTTTCTTATCAGAAGGTTCAAGTGATGGGAGACTCTACTCTCAGTTTAGAGTATTCAGAGTATTATGATGAATTTGATTCTCTCTTGTTTTTTGTTCGCAATATAAGGTGTAACAAGACGAAAGTAGTTTGTTGATATGAAAATATTCCCAGCTTTCTCTTCTTTTATGTTTGAAAGAACTTAGCGATTCACTGCTAACTTTGAGTCAAATCTGTGTAAGATAACTCTCAGGTATCTCGATATATTGTTAAAGTTATTTGTTATTTCTTATGCAACAAAAAAGCAAATCAATAATAAGCGAAATTGAAAATTATTCTGCTATTATTTCCCCTCTGTTGTTTCTTTTCGATTAATTATCTTTCTGATCCTTTTTTTTCCCTTAAAAAACTAAGTCAATAAACACTTTAGATAGATCTATTTATTTCTGAACCTCAAAATAAAGCACTAAAATGGATTTGAACGAAATCACTAGGCAGGTTAGTAATAATCTTAAGGAGAACATCTCACTTACTAAAGAGATCAAAGAAGGACTTAGTTCTTGGAAACGCAAACTCTTTGGCTCCAAGAAAGAAGATGAAAAAAAAGAAGAAACTGCTTTAGAAATATAAGATAATAATAATAACAACAATTTGAGCAATAATAGCACCATTGAAGATGAAAGAAATGAATCTCCTTCTCGAAAATAGTAGCTAGAGTCACTTGAAAGACTCAATGAAATATTGTCATAATCTACTGCTGCAAAAGTCAACACAGGTAAAGAATTAACCATGGTTTTATGATCTAGAGAGATGGTAGTTTTCAATTGGTTTGTAAAATTGTCTTTTTATTGGATATTTTGTTCAAAATACTAAAACTAATTCTTTGTCGAGAGTTTAGTTGCTTTGGATTATTCTTATTATGTTTTGGTAGCCTTTAAGTCTTTGCAGAAGTGGTATTTAGCAATGACTAACGAAGCATCAATCGGAATGTACTACATTTAAGATCATAACAGAAATATAATCGAATCTGTTGTTGAAGAAAAGGTAGGATACTGCAAAGGACATAGTCATTAGCAGAAAAAATTAATATTTATTATTTGTTTTTTTTGCTTCTGCCAAAAACAGAGAGAAATGGCTAAGACAAGAAGAAAATTACAAGTAACAACAGAGTAGCTCTATAACACAAAAAAAGAACTCAAGGAAATATCAAAGCTCAACACAGAATGGTCGAGCAATATAGCTTTGTATTTAGATAGGCTTGGAAAGGCACTTTGAAAAAGGATAATGCCAATCAACAGTTATTCAATTATGTGTACGTGATGTATTAGAAAAATGAGAGCAAAAAGACTGAAAAGTCTCTTTTATGGGTTTTTTTATTTGCTAGAAAATAGTTTATTGTTTTAATCTTGTGTGTTGTGATTGGTTATTTGCAAAGATTTTGAAGTTTACTTAATCTCTGAAAAACGAGCTGAAAAATACTAATCAAAAGAGTTAAATTCAATATGGAAGGGAAGAGACCAAATGCTTCCAGTTCTGTTGCTAGCTAGCCTCTCAGTTAAATGAAATAATTTCTGCCTACGCACTCAAGAAATCCTCCTTAGAATTACTATTACTGCAACGGTTTAGATACAGCTTAATCACAGATCTATTCTCTGCTGCCTCAGCAAGAAGTCATTGGCATTTCGTTATTTAACTCTGGAAGAATCAAGAGGAGTTAGATATCATCTGGAAATATTAAACAAAACGAGTTCACGCAGCAAAAAAAAGATCTATTATCTGTCAAAAATGTTGGAATCATGCATGGATAAAAGCTGAGTGCTGAAGGACAAAGATTGAAAAAGTTAGTATGTCATTCGGAATCAGCGCAATTTGCAAAGGAGCAATAGTCTTAGAAAAGCTCTCACTGTGAATTTACAAATATCCTTGATGATAAGATTAAGTAAATCTTCACTGAATCCATTCAACACACCCCATAGAGAAATCCCCCGATTCATAAGAATTCTTGTGAACCACTTTTGTAGCAGTAAAAAGTATGGCGAGAAGGAGTCATTTTCACTGAGGATCCTATTCAAATAGAAAGAACAGATGATGTTACTAATAACAAAAACAATAAATTTGGAAATTCATCACAACCTTTCGATGGTAATTTGATTTCTTCGCGGAGACAACGGCTACAAAGTTCAATGTCTGCTGCAGCGCTTTCACAAAATAGAAGATAAATCAAATAGATTTAATTTAAAATGTCTGAAACTTCTAAAAGTAATTTTATGGGGGATTAATCTAAGCAATGGTAACAATAATAATAGTATTTGCAGTAATAGAGTTAGAGGAAGTTATTTATTTTAGAGGGAAAGAATCTCCCTTTTCGATAATAATACACTCTTGGTAATTCAAGTTTAAACCTGACAAGCAATGAAAAGGAAAGCTAAGATCAACATGAGACAACTCTTCCCTAACAATAAAATCACATTCAAAAATAGATTTCGCATAGAACAATATTTAGCAATTTGAAGCCTGATGTGTAGATGGTAAACGAAGCTAATTCCACAAGTCTTCTAAGTATTAATTCTTAGTAGCGTATTTCAGCTAATTCATCAACATTGCTGCCAAGAGAAAGCCCAAATCTTCGAAAAAGAACCAAATAGATGACCCAACGAGAAATGGCTACTCTTCCAGCAACAGCATAGCAAGACAATATTTTCATTGATGAAGATTCATTTAAATCATTGAAGAAACATAACTAATCATAATCTTTTAGAGAAGCCAATCCTGTAAGTGTACTTTATGATAGAGTTCCTTTTTTTATTAACCAAATTTTTAAAAAATTTGCAATTTAATAGATATTCTAGAATCTTGTTTTGAATTATACTTCACCTCTTGTTGAATCGCCTGCTAAGAAATCACTCAAAGGTATCTCGGCATAGACACACTTGCACATAGCTCTCAGATAAAAGATATGGAGAAAATATTAAGATGAAGAGGATATTACAAATTCAGTTCCCTCACACTCGATTAGAGATAGCTAGGTTTATTAACTTGCAGGGAAGATTTTAGCAAAAAGAGGAAAAAACAAAGGAGAAAAAGGATGACAAAAAATAAAGAGAAATCATCCTGCAACAACAAATTGTCATTCAAATGTAGTTTCATTTAATTCCCTGCAAGCAATGTTTCTGTTGAGGGAGATGAATTTTGAATTTTAAGGACATTTCAGAAGAATAGTTGTTTTGTGATATAAAACTGAATGATTTGAATAAGTATTTCAAAATGAAGGCACAGATTGAACCAAATCGAAAATATTTTTATGCTGTGGGCATTTAAAGGATAGACTAATACAAATAAAGGTATAATTTGCACATACACATACATATTCATACATATTGATTTCAAATAAAAAGATAAGTTTCAGATTTCAAAAAAAATTGTGATATTTTTCAGTGCTGTAAATTCCACCTTAGAGCTCTTGGTTGTGGAGAGCATAGTCTTCCATGAGAGGATCATTTTCAGGTCTAGGGAAGAGGAAGTTAGGGCAGAAATTAGGAGGGCTGAAAGGTGGAATCTTGTATTTTTGTAAACTATATCTGTAGAAGCCAACAAAGAAAGCAAACACTCCTACGATCATTAAGATGACAAAAATAATTGATAAACCAAATACTTCAGTATTGGTATTCTTCTCATCTTCTATTTTAGGTTCTGGAACTACGACTTCATCTTGTTTTTCTTTGATTTCTTCGACAGGGATTGCTTCTTCTTTTTTTTCTTCAACTTTCTCTTCTTCTATTATTTTCTATTCATTTTTTTCTTCAACAGGAGTTATTTTCTCAGTTTTATCTTCAGTTGGTACTTCTTTTTATTCAACTGGATCAGCTACTTTTTCCTCATTTTTCTGTTGAGTTTGCTCTTCTTTAGCAGCATCCTTATTCACTTCTTATTCTGCTTAGATTTTAGATGCATCAACTGGTGTTTCAGTTTGTTTAGTTTCAGTTGGCTAGGGTATTTCAGTTTCTTCTAAGAATCTCCCTGCGGCAGACACATTTGCTAAGAAGATAGCTGCAATGATTGCTAAGAGTATTATCTTTCTCATCTTTGCTTTTAGTTTCTTGTTATTAAATTAGATTATTATATGTTTTAGTTATTATTAAAAAACATCAGCTGATTTTTATCCCCTGAGAAATTAAATGTTCCTTGCTTATGATTTCTTTTCTCATCTGGAGATTATCAAAATCTCCTTAACAGAATGAGCTTCTTAAAATGTTCCTTCCTCTTTTTTGGAAGTAGTTGTTCCCCACTTAAGTGTGTGTGATGGACCAAATAAATACTGTCTCTTCTTCTGTTTTTGACCTAATTATTTTTCTATTCTCGCTTCTATGATAAAATGTAATAGACTTTTTAAGAAATCCATAATCGTACTTCTTTGCTTTTAATAATATTCATGAATTCAAACTAATCTTCAAAATATTCAAACAAAGGGGGTAAGAAATCTCATATTTTTTTCTTACTAAATTAATAAATTTTTGCACATGATTTTGATAAGAAAATCACTTAGCCTAATTTCATTTGCTTTAAGCTGTCACTATTCGTTTTAAGGAAAACTACCCTTTTTTTGTTAGCTTTGCTTTGAAATCAAATTGTTAATAAATAATCAAACATTTCTTCTAATCATCATGAAGATCATTATTTTTATTTTTTGTTCTGAAGCATACATTCCTTTCTTTTCATTAAATAGAATTAGTCAAAATATGATGCTTAATTTAAACCTTCATATTACTTTATAACTGCGAATTCAAATTGTAAACTTCAAATCCTTACAATATTTGTTGTTTCTTTTATTTCAAAAAACAGACATTTAAGCGAACTTTGTATGTCATTGTTTTATCTTTAAGTTCTTGTAAAATATCTAAGTGTTTTCCTAATAATACCTAATACCCAATGCAACTATTATGAACACATTTTCTTTAAACGTATATGCAGAATTCATTTTATAAAATCTCAAATAACTTAAATTATTTAAAATTGATAATATTTAGATGAGAGATATCTGTTTAAAACAAATGTTTAATTTGATTTTGGACTATGTAACTTCATCAATAAATGAATACAAATACCCCCAAGAAATCTGGGAAAAGATTTGACAAATCAGGAGAGGAGACTCTTTTCTTCTTTTTCGATAACCGATTCCGCGCACTTGGCTTTATCTTTCTTCAAACAATCTGTTGGAATTGAGGAAGAGGTCTAGCATAGTGGGAACCAACGAAGTGCTCTGGGAAGTATTTCTTCTAGAATCCGTAGGCAGAATTGAGCTCCACGCAAGTCTTGAAATAGTGCTTAGCATCCTAGAAACAAAACAGAAAAAGATAAATTCTTATTATTTAATCCTGCAAATCAATTAATTCTCTTGAATGCCAGTTATTTGCACATAGATTCCAAAAAGCAAGAAGTATCAATATCCTTGACATAATTGTATTATTACAAGACATTCTGGTCTGTAGAAATCTTTGAAGAGACCGTATTAATTCATGCAGTGCACAGTCATTCTCTCATACAAGTGGCAAGCAATCAGCTAGTGAGCCTAATTATTAAAAATCACAAAGAAAGCACACATTATTCGCCAATCATTCATTTTTTTAAATATTTTAGGAAAGCAAAAGAAGTGTAGAAACAATTTATCTTTTGTTGATTTTATACTGCAATGACTTATTCCAAAAATCTCCATTTATGTTACCTTGTACTCGACGAAATCAAACTTGAGATCACTGAGTTTGTCGATGTGGTTTGCAGGAAGTGTCTTAAGATTGCACTTATTCCTGTATTAGAATTCTGATTTGAGCAAAAATAAATAAGAATAAGCTGCATTTTAAACATGTCTGCAATAAACAATTTTAGCTATCTATGCATATGTGCCGTCTAATATGTGATATAAATATCTCTGCTTTTTCAGGAGCAATGTTTATTACCCGAATGGTCCCAGGTCTCGTTAAAGATGGTCATTTACGCTAGTTTGTATTATTTTGTCAATTAAAGATTCTTCTTTGATATTTAATCTTTTTCTCCCTTTATTGATTCGAATCGCTCTGTCTTTTATTTCAATCATCAGTTTTCTCGTCTAATTCCCATTGAACTTTCATCTTCTTTTTATTTTTTTTTATTAGCTTTCACTTTTCATGTTACAAATTTACATCGTCTAAATAAAATAAACCTTGGGATTATTTATGCCATAGTAAAAACAATGAACATTCCCAAAACATTAATGCAAATATCTATCTTCTTAGATTTAACAAAACCCCATCAATTTCTATTATTATTTAGAAGATTCTCCTTTAATTTCATGAAGCAATAAGTTATGCACTGGATGCATTAGAAAAACATCATAATTATGCTTAGAATTTATGAAAAACAAAGAAATTACTTAGGTACTTGTGTAATGCAAAAAAAAAGTACTCTTATTGTCAAATAACTTAATAGAAATAATGATAAAAACACAGATTCTCAAAAAACTTATGAAAAAATCATCTTTTCGATGTAATGAATGATCAAAGTTAAGTTTTTTGTCTGATCTTTTACTTCTTCAGTAGCCATCTTTTCCTTGATTGATACTTTTTTACATAATATATTCTTCAGTTAATATTCAATCCCTTGACCAAAGCCTAATTCAATTTCAACTGTTAGCTGTTATTCTCGTTCTCTGCTATGGCTACTGATTATTACAAGCACAAATAGATAAAACGATATCAAATTCCTACCTATCCCACAACATATCATTGCGCAAATATTTCTCTTTCTAGTGACACAATTAAAGTAAGTGATTTAATTCATCATAGGTTCTGGAGGATATTCTATTTTGTTCAGGTAAAGCTCTGTAACCAATTCTTTATTTCTATTAAAAATCTTCTTTTATTCTTAACAAATAATAAAATTATTAATAAAATCTCAACAGTTCTCAGCTGTTTTATTAACAGCTCATTCCACTTGAATCGAAACACGTAACTTCATTTGCCAGATAGCAATCTCCATTTAGCAGCTTCTCAAACTAAACAAACATATTTAATAAGAGGGCTTGCTTGTCTTGGAATTTATCTGAAATCACAATTATTATCCTTAAAGAAAAAGGGAGTTTAAAGATTCCAAAATGCATGTTTAGCTTATCAGAAAAATCATCACTTTTATCTTTTTTTACAAAACAGAGGTGATTGAGATAATAGTTGCAAGTAATTTAATAAAAGAGAGAAAGAGAGTTTATTCAAACTAAATCATTGAATAAACTGTATTTGGTTCTTATCAAACAAGGTTACTTCACTCTATCATACAGTCCATTTCAATTAGTTATTGACAATTAAAGCTCAGACTTTAGTTGACAACGCAATATGATTATAACTTCCTTTGATTTTCTGCTGGAGATTAATGCTTAGAAAACTAATAATTAGTTAGAATGATCTACCTTTTTACCAGTCTAATGATGCTTTGAAGACATTTACATGACTTAAAGCACTTTGAGAAATTAGATAATAGAGGACTGTTCGATTGATTCTAATATCTACTTGTTAGAATGATTCAGTAGATTATTGAATAGAAAGCAAGAAAAATCTAAACAATCTAGGAGATTGTTGCTTTGCAAGGTAATCTCAAAAAACCTTCATTATTATGATTTTTGATATCCTATTGGATATCTCTAGTAAGAGATAACAAAATCACTTATCTTTCATTGCTGTAAATTTATTCTATTTTAAGTAACTATTCACAGAGAATCAGCTCTTTTGTTGATTTCTGTGTCTTGATATCCTCTAGTTGGAAGATATATCATTAAAGGGATAGTTAACTTGATAAGCTAAATTGCACAACAAAATAGAGTTACTAAATTGAGGTTGCTAATGCTTTTAGTACTATTTTTGAATGGAAAAAATACTTAAATTGAGAATATTTCTTGCTTGATACTTCATCCTCTTTTGAGAAGTATCCTCCTCAAAACTATCAAAACCAAGTCTTATTAGGTTTGGTTGCTCAATGAAAAAGCTTAACGATCAATTATTCTACTACAAAGTAAAATAAGAAAGACAAGAAGACACAATAAAATTTGCTGAATCCATCATTTTTTAAGATATTACTGTTTGTTTTAGTGATTAAAACAATATATTTTTTGCGTAGAATAAAATTTGCATAGAAATAAAAATTGTTTTCGAAAAGTTGATATCTCAATCCGAGAACTGGCATTTTGAATCAGAAAAAAGGAAATAGAAATTAATATTTTATTAAATGTAGACTTTAACAAAATGATTGAAACAAAAGTGTGTTGATGCGAAAATAGGACTTTATCATTTTTTCTTCTGAAGATTTCTCTGTTTTTCGGCTGCAACGACCACCTTTTCTTCAGTGAATAATCCCTTTTGATGGAGAGAAAAGGATTAAAAGATAAGATAGTTAAGAAGAGAATTGAGAGAGATGTAGTAATTCAATATGGTTTACTTTTCTTTTGCGGATTTTTTCGATGAGGTCTTTGGCGAAGTTGGGAACGTTCAGCTTGTCGCCGTGCTCTTCGAGCTCCTCGATGGTCTGCGGCACGTAGAACGGGTCGATTTCGAGGATCTTCCAGGTGTCGAACAGCAGCTGCGAGTTGATTCGGCCGGAGGTGTTGTCCTGCATCTGGTTGTAGAAGTCGAGCGACTCGCAGACGGGCAGGTGCGCCTTGATCAGGAAGATGTTCGAGCTCTCTTGCAGCTCCTCCTCGAGGATCCGCGCGCGCTTCTTGTTCAGCACCTCGAACGACTTCCCGTAGTTCTCCTGCTGCGTCTGCACGTAGCACATGTACATGCCCTCCACGATTCTCGGCTGCGCTCCCAGGAAGCACTCGAAGCAGGAGTCCTTCATCGTGGCTATGATCTGGCCGTTCAGCGGGCCGAACGGGTCCTTCGCGACGACGCGGACACCGGTACCTGCAGTTCGTTTTTGTTTTTGTTGTTTTCAGATTCGTAAGAAACAAAGCAAGCAAGCGAGTGTGTAGATAAATGAGTAAGTAAAGCAAGTATGCATGCATGTGTGTGTGAAGAAAAAAAGTGATGAAAATTGATCTGACTTGCAGTGTCCGAGACAGAGCCTTCCTTCGACTCTTCTTCTTGTTGCGATTGTTGTCCTTCGTCATCGTGAAAATGAGGGCCTGTGTTTATTTCCCCAGAGCAGCCGTCTTACTCGCCTTCCTTCTTCGGGGGCTCCTCATCGCCGCCTGCCAATGCTGCGGAGGGAGCTTCTTCGACGACGTTGATGTCTTCCACGATGTAGATGACTCCCATCATCTGCTCGAGGCAGAGCGGGCCCGCCTGCACTGCCATGTCGAACCCCTGGATAATCGAATTCTGGATCTCTTCCGGAGTCATCTTGTACTGCTGCTCGATACTGCTCCAACTGTTTGAAATAAAAAGAAACAAGGGTTCGTAACGGCATCTCTGCATCTTCTTCTCAGCTATCCTTTAAACCGCAATCACACACTCACACACGCTTTCATCTGATTTATCTAAACTATTGACTTTCTTCTTTTCCAATAAGGAGCGCACACACACGCACATGACACAGGCAGGTAATTTACTTTTTGAATGCGCTGAGCTTCACTGCAATGCTGGAGGATGTGGTGGAGGAAGTCTTCTCTTCTGTGGAATCTAAGCACTTTGACTGGCAGCTGATTGCTGTGCTGTTTGCTTTGCTTCGAAGTTTTTCGAGGAGCGATTCCTCCTTGACTAGGTGCGTGAGGAGGAGCATGTTTGGGCCGAACCTGTTAGGGCCAAACGCAGCGAGATTGCCAAAGATCATATCCCTGACGCGCTTCTCCGTGATGTGCTCATTCACATTCTCCTCGAACTCCCTCAAGAATTCTAATATCTCTTTCGCGTCTCTGTGCTTACTCATGTCGTAGAACAGCTTTCTCATCTTGTTACTTTGTTTCTCCAGATACTCCGCAAACTCAAACTTCATTCCGACGCAACGCACAGTCAAAAGCAGTTTCCCATTTGGTGTAAGCTAACAAATATAATTCTTTTTATTAATAATATCCTGCAAACTCATCTTGCTGAACATCGCTAATGTCTTTCCTTTATTCATCAAATCCTTCTTCTTCAACACTTAACTCTCCACTTTATACTTGTACTTCGCCTTAGCCTTCTCTTTATCCTCATCTAGTAGTCCATATCTGATATCCGTATCCTTTTCACTCTACACATCGACTATCTCAACATCCTCACATTCCTTCTAGAACTTTTCCTTTGCCAGCCTCTCCAAAGTCTCTAAATCCTCTTCTTCTTCATCTTAGTTTCCCTTTGCATTATCACCCTTCACTTCCTTTTTATTTCTCATATTTCGACTAAACACTGTTTCTTTGAATGAGATAATCGGATCAGACACCTACATTTGTTTGACCCAAAGTAAAAAATATTGATTATTCATTCACTTTCAAACCAAAAATCTAAACTCTCTATCTTTCTCACCTTGATTTTAACCTTTGCCATTGTTTTTTCAAGATCGTTGATGCATCTCTCCTTGTGAACTTAACCGCAAGTTGATAGAATAATGTCACCATTGCTTTCAGTGATAACTTCAACAGAGGGATCGCTTTTGTTTAATTTCTTAAGTCCCTCGATTAAATGAGCGCTATCGTCAAGATTCATTGTAGTAAGTGAGACTTTCAGAATTCCTTTCGCACCAAGCTAGTAAGAAAATAATGGTGATTAGATCCTAAATTTGATAAAAGTCGTACATTAACTGGAGTTAATGAAGGGCAGGAGTTTAAACTAGAGAGTGTAGCTGATTTGAATACAAGATCATCCAACCCTCCTATTGAAAACACATTTCCAGCATAGACATCTTTGATACCTTCTTAATTTGGCCCCATCATTGTATACAATCGCTCAACAGTGAAAGGAAAAATAGAAGAGGCTTGGACAGAAGGATCATGTGAATTTGATTTTGGTCCAATTACATAAATTTATTTTCCTCTAGTGAGTCTTCCACTGAAGAGACGAGCGAATCCCATAAATCGTGAGGGAGGATCCTTGGCAATTTCTTGAATTGAAAGAAGATTTCGTTCATTGAAAAAAGGCTGAGTAACACACACCATCTTGCATATGAAAGCAACAATAGGTGCATCTGGGGAATTATCACATTCTTCTATGGCTTTTTTCATCAAGGCATATTCTTGGGAATGATTGATATCTCTAAAGAAAAATAAATATTTTAGATCACTTAGGGATTAGATGTAAATTGGAGGAATTTTAGCATTTCAAATGGGTTTGCTTGACTTGTTAAATATCGAAATGTTTGGAATATTATTTACTTTTAATTTGCAAGTTTCTTGGAAATAATCTAAAGACGATCTTTCTACCCTTCTATCGGAGAAGGAAGCCATTCTACAGCACACGCGAGAATAGCTTTATCAAGTGGTAGCCATTAGCTCATAATATAAGATACACACTTTTTTTAGTCTTTGATGTCTTTCGAAATATGTAGTTTCATTTAAGGTGTCAGATCCTTGAGCTTGAAGGCTGCACAAAACTTAGAAATCTTATCAGTTTCTTAATTGAGAACTAAGTCATACAGAGTCCATATGTTCTTCATGATGAAACTCTCAAAAAGAGGCCTTGCTTTATCATTCGGTGGGGTGTTAGTTATTTCCTTTGTTTTTGGATTGTAGTAATGCTCGCCCCATAATGCTTTAGTTAATATTTCCTTTTTGATTTCAAGTTTCTCAGCAAAGATTTCAGCGAAATCGGAGATTCTAAATGACCAGCAATCAAGTGCAGAAGTAAACACAATATTTCCCTTCTCAGGGGAAAAATATGCTGCTTCTGCATCAGTGTAGAATTAGTCCTCAAGGGGATTTTAGTTTTATTATGGCTAATGTATTTTTTCCTTTTCTATGTTAATAAAAGAACTAATGACTGCATTGACTTTTTCAATGATCATCTGTAGATGAAGATATGTCTCTTCAGCTGTTTAGAATAGCTCGTACTTTAGCCTAATAAAGTGTAATAGCGTTGCAATTTTTTGTACATAAAAAATAATAATACAACAATTACTTGTCTATCTTATTAAGAACCAGGACTGATTTGACTTTTTCATCATAACACTATTTTAGTACTGTGTAGGTCTATGCTGATACTCCTTCAACTGCATCAACTACTACAAGTGCACCATCAGTTAATCTTAGAGCGCTGCTCACTTCAGAAGAGAACTCAACGTGACCAGGTGAATCAATCAGATTAATCAAATAATCTTCCTAGAAATGTTTGAGAAACAAAATATGACAATTATAAGACTGTATTTTTAGTTTTAAATGCTCAAAATATGTACTTATTAGCGATATATTAGTGAAATAGCTGAAGATTTCATTGTGATACCACGCTATTACTCATCTTCTCTTGAGTCCATGTAATGCAACTCTCCAACTAATTGCTTTGAGAAGATGTTATTCGATGAGATAAGTGAATCAGACAGGGTTGTCTTTCCTAAAAAAGTTAAATAATCTCTTATTGTAGTCAACACTTTGCAATGATTCGCTTGAAAAGAAAGAAAGTACCATGATCAACATGAGCTACAACTGAAATATTTCTAATATTTTTAGGATTCTTTTGTAGCTCAAGGATATACTTGAATCTATTTGAGTCTGAGTTCAACATGGGTTGAAAGTTAATATTCCTCTCTTTCAGGTTATGGCTGGATGATGATAGCTTATGCTCTGAATAGGATTCCTTATTTTTGGTGTGTCTCTTTTGCTTTGTTTCTGTGCTGTTTTTTGGTTGTGTTTGAGCTGCTTCTCAAATTGCTACTCCTACTGTTTTTATCCCTTCTACAGCACTTATTATTTTTCTCTATTAATATTATTTGTTCTTTTCTTCCTTTTTTATCAGTCCTTTTATCTGTAAATACCTTAAATCCTATGATTTATTGATTAAGTTAAAATAATAAGTAAATCTTTATTTGCAAATGAACATCAGCATTAGTTTAATAATCATTTATTTTGCATAAAAGATCGAGATATTTCGATTTTTCAATTTTAGCAATTCCAAAATGTAATGTGAATCAATCTTCCAATATTGCATTAAATTTCCTTTAAAATTAAGTTCCAAAAATAACAATAATAGAATTGAGTTACTAAAATAAAAATTATTGTGTTTTATCCATTGAGTCGGGTCATTGATTTGTTTTTCACATCGTTTTTGATTTATTGGTTATTTTCTGAGAACTCTTTCATTTAGGATAATTATTTTATGTAGCAGTACACTTGTTTTAATAAGGAGAAATCATATTTTTCAAGCTATTATGGCTATTAATTTTTCTCTCCTTTTCTCTTTCTACTATTTTATTAATGAATTCAGATAGCTCATTAGTTTTAACTCACTTTCGAATCATCTCCTTCATTGAATTCTTTTGTGTTTAGTTGCTACAGCATTTACTGATTTCCAAATTAATCTGTAGGGTCATATTAGTGGTATTACTGCAGTGCTACTCCTTCATTGTTCATTTCTTCTTGAGAAATAACAAGCTACTCAGAATTCTCTTAAAGATTATTAATTTAAACTTCAACATTATCATTATCTTGGTGAATTTACATCTAATTATCTTTTTGTTTTTCATTTTCAATTTAATCTTCTCCCCTATTGTTATCTTAATCCTCTTATTCTTCGTGCTCAACCTCAACAGTATTTAGGTTATTCTCTTTAAGTAACCTACTTCATAAAAATCAATTAAACAATGATTTTATAACAATTATTCACCCAAAAACCATTCAAAATATGTTATTTTTACTGTTAATTAAATTCACTGAAAGGTTTAGGTTCAAGGAATATTTAATAATTTGCCTATGCTGATCCTGCAGATTGCATCGATTATTATTAGGATTTTGCATTAAAGTGAATCGGATTAGAAGATATCAACGAATCCTGCTCTTGCTCATACTAACTTTAAATGCATTCCATATTATATTTTTGATTTGAAGCACCTCTCAAACCAAAATTCTAAGGATTTTCTTACTCTCTATCTCCAGCTAGCTCATGCTATTATGAAATAGAATAAGCTTATGGTTGATTTACTTGCTAATTCTGCTATTACAATTACTCTTGCTATTCAGACTATTTTTGAATGTATTGCTATGCAAATAAACTAAGTTGCGTGAGATGTCCTTCAAGTTATACCTTTTCTCCTTCTTTGGTTTCAATAATCTTGTGTTTATCTGCAATCAAATTGTTATATTATTCTAGCAACGCTTCTAATGCATGTAGCTCCTCTACTTCCTATCCATCTACTTATGTCACCAGCATCGAACTTTAAATTAAATGAGCTTTTCTTTTCATGTTCTCGTTGACATCTCTGATCTATTGCAGATGTTCGTTACTTTTTTAAATTTCAGTTTCAATACTCTACAAACCTAGTGATATCTCCTCTAGTTTCCTTTCGTTTACTCCTAATGTCCGTTTCTCATTCTTTAACTCCGAAGCTGCAACTTCTCTCTAGCTTTCATATGAAGCAGTCTTTTATTTAATTTCAATTCCTGTTTTTTTCAATTATTCTATTTTCCTCTGCATATCTAGTTATTCCTTTTTAACTAATTTGGTCTCTTTTTCTCCGCTTTGTATCTTCAGCTTATAATCATCTAATCCATCTTTTTGCTCGCCCTGATCTTTCTGGAATTCCTAGATCTTTTTGAAATCAACAATGCAAAACAATTAATCTTCAAAATACAACAAAAAAAATAGCAAATAATCCATAAAATCATCCTAATATCTATCAATAACTTCATTACTGTTGTAGAGAACCGTAGATTCTATTAATCAATGGCTTTTTCAAGAGCGCGTTTCTCTTGTAGAATCTAATTATTGTTTCCAAGTTAATTTTGCAGCTTAGAGATATCCTTAACTAATCCTTCAACTTCTTGTTATTTTCCTTGAAGTGTCTTCTATCCTTGATTTTAATACTGCAGTGCTTACTTATTCACAAGTGAAAGCTCTAAAATATCATGTTTTCCTTCGATAATAGTTTATTTATGTGCGACATATTCATTGGAAAGTTCTTGTTGCAATCCCAAATGTGTGCCCACAAGTTCGTTTATTTATTCCTATTCTAGCAACACCATCTACTCGATTTTCTAATACTTTTCTATGAGCACTTGCAATTACTGAGCACTTTAGCTTTCACTCATTCTAGCACTCGCCGATGGATTCTCAACGATCTTCCTTAACTGCTCAATTGCAGCTTCGAAATTATCTAAATAATTAGCATTATTATTATCTTCATTTTTGAATTCAGTATTTTCCTAAGTAGCTTTCTATTGCTGTTGTAGCTATGATTGTGGTTAATTAGATGATTGAATCCTTTTATTGTTGCTCATGTTCACTGTTATCGCTTGTATTTGTTTAACTCTTCAAATGTTTTTCTTCTGTATGCTCTTAAAATCTCTTTGGAAGTTTTTAATTTTATTTAATTTCTTAATGTGCCTCCCAGAAATCATCTTGAATCTTCAAGAATACTTGACAAAATTAAACTTTAATAGAGTATTTCAAATGATTAATTAAAATCTTGAACTTTCAAGAAATTCTGATATTTTTTTACAAACAATTTATTATTTTTTAATGGATTTAATTCCATCAATACACAATACGAACTGAACTATTGAATTTGAATCTTTGAGATAATTCGATCTTCTCTTCACTTGTTAAGTCATTCATTCTATCAGAAGTTCAAAAAGAGTATTATTGTCAAAAGAAACTACTAATTAAACTAACTTAAATCCCTAGTGAATGCATCATTTACAAGAATGAGAATTCACTGATGGATATGAGCTGCTGCTCGATCTTTTCTAGTTCTTCTAGGAAACACTCCACACCCTGCTTTGTCAGATAGTTTTTTCTGTTTTATTCAAAATATTCTCAGTTATTGCTTTTTTTTGTTTATCCTAAATGAAATATTTGCTCTTTAACTTAATAATTTACCCTAAATAAATCCAAAGTCCACTGATTCTTTGTAAATCCATTTTTTAAAGAAGCTATCCTAATAATTTTGCTCCATTGTCACTGATTTCATTCTATCTGCAGTAAATTTATAAGTATTTGTTTGTCATATTCATTTGAAGTTTAATAATTGATATTTTGTAAACTCTAATTACCCAAGACTTAGCTCTAATTTACTCAAGTATATTTATGGCATGTTCAGCATTGCTGCAAACACTATTGATGCACCAAGATCTCCCAGCTGATTTATACTGTTAAAATAGAAAATGTGATTGATTCTCAAGCGAGAGTTTTAAGAAATTAATAATATTCTGCAAGCTGGCATAAAGAACATAGCAGGATAGTATTCTAAAATAATCAAATATCACACATACCTCAAGTAAAGCTTGAAAGAAGTCAATAAAGGTGTATTTATTGACTCAATCATCTCTTTCAATTGATAAGCTGCTTCTTCCCCTGTAAGGTAGTTTATGCTAAAATACAAATAAAATATTTTTCAAGATTAGTATAAATCTTTCAGAAGTTAGTTCAAAAGAAAGATCTGATTCTTGTGATTTTTCCATCATTACCCTAGGTTTATCTCGATGGCCTAAAGGGAATTAAATTGAGTTTCCTAGAATGCTCTTGATATGTTAGGTAATGCCTTGTTTCCCAAATTGTTCCTCCTAAAATCGAATATCTTTTGCATCTTCATTCAATTATTAGAAAAAATCTTACTGCATCTTGAAAAATGCTGATGTGACATCTTCAAGCTTCATCTGAGGCATGAAAGCCAGTAATTTTTCTCCCAAAATAGATCCAATTTGCAGCGCCCTGAGGGATTCAAAGAGAATATTCTTTTTAAGCACAATTCAAACTCTTTTCCTTTCTTTTTAATAATCATAATCTATTACTGCAATTCGATTTATAATTTCGAAATAGATTCCACTTATGATTTGCGCTTCATCCTTTCGACATTCTCTAACTCTTCAACCTTGTGGATCTCAATAATTTCTGCCTCAAAACGACAACAAATCAGTTTAAAATAACTTAATCACTCTTAAAAATATCTTTTAATCATAAGAATAATCAACTCCTTCTCAACTACTTTAAGATTTAGTTTGCAGAGGAGACTGTGTGCAGGAAGAATATTGATTCGTTTAGTAGGGTCGATCTCCAGTAGCATAAAGAATAATACACCAAATTCATCTCCTTTATTCAGTAGAAGATCTTGAGCTTCTTTTCTCTTTTTTTATGCTAAAAGATCTAAAAATTGTTACTCACAGTCTTCTATATTCATAAGGCTTAATAATCCTAGAGCCACACCCATACTCCAAGAATCAGCTTTCTTGTAGTCTTCTACCAGCACTGGATATGTAATTTCCTGATCCCATTCAGGTGCTCTAAAAATTAAATTATTTGCATTCAATTAATCGATTTGCTAGCATCTATTCATAGCTAGATCTGTTATTTTCACTTAGTATGTTTCTTTGTGGATAAGGATATTGTTAAGACTGATGTTTCCATGATATACTGATGTAAGTTTCTCTAGAAACACGAATGCTTAGACAACTTATGAAAGAATACGCCTTCTTGAACCATCATTGAGATTACTCTGAAGTTCTTCTTTTGTGAAAGCTGGCCAATATTCATAAATCACTGAAGCAGCATCTCTCATCCAGAACACTTCTGCGATCTTATTGAAGTAGAAATCGTTTTCTAGTTCGATTTTCTTATGGATAGCTACATCTTCTTTAATCGCGGTGAGATTAGAAACTTGTAGATTCACAAACGATTTCATGACAAAGATTTATTTTTCTGATTTCAGCTGAGGCTATTGTTGATCTTTTTGATGAGCTATTTCAAAACTTTCCTTAGTGAACGACCATTTTGAGACAAGATATGTATTATTTTAAATCCGCTAGATTATTTTATAGACATCCTGTGGATTCTGTCCAGGTTCTTTAGATTGATTTTATTTACTGTAGCACACTCCCATTTTTCGTTGAGAAAACAAACTTTAGAGAGTAAGATATTTGGAGTTTTTTTCACTTTTGTTGAATATTTCAGATTCCTCTTTTTTACAAAAAAAGAAATAACTTGTTTCAGCACCCAAAACAATAATAATCTTACATTACAAAGATAACTACACACATAAATTTGATTAGGTTAAAAAATTAGTTAAAAAGGGGGCGATTCATTTTTCATCCAATAGCGCATCTTAGTTTTATTTGTAAGGTAAGTGAAAAAAGTTAAATTGTTTGTGGTGATAAACTTACATTTAGTTTTAAAGCCTTTGAGAAGTCATAAAAGCTAAATAAAAAGTATATTATAATGCGTTTTTCTGTTTTTAATAAATTTTTAGCTTTGAGGTTAATGATTGGGTGGAAGATTATCCTTTAATAGCAGGAGATCGAAAAGATCAAAGGGAGAAACAAAAATAAAACTTGTATAATTGTAAATAACACACACACGCACGCACTAGCAGAATTTAAGTTATATTAATAATAAGAATAATTAGAAAAAGAAGAAGAAGAAAGATGTTTGGAAATAGCAGTTCATTCAACAATATTTTTGGTGGAATTACATAGTCTCATTAGCGTCTGTTCGGAGGAGATAGAGCTCTAGCTACTAAGGATATTGAAGGTATGTCAAACATATGTTATGATAAAGAAACAAAAGCATTTAGTATCATTTTTGTATCATTTATAATCTCTATGTGCGGCCTGTTAGAGGTGAACTTTCTTTCATGATTTTGTAGGTGCTTAGCCGAGAAAGTATAACAAACATGTATGGGGTGGATATGATCCTAATCCCTACAACAATGGCTTGAGTTATGATCCTTCCAAGTAAGAAAAGAAAAATATATAATCTACTGTAATAGAATCATAACTTTCTTTCCTAAAAACAGGTCATCAATCAAGAGTCCTATCCTCGGAGATAACGTTCCGCCCTTGAACAGAGCTGTCCCAAATTCTTCAGGACTAATATTTAGAGAACCAGGTATCATGTCGTAGACTTCCAATGCACGGCTCATGGCTGGGAGTTCTGATAGACTCAGAAATCAGCAATAACCAGCTTCATCTGGTATGGCCTAATCTGCTGTGGTTGAGCGAAAATAAGCATCAACTGGAAACTACTTTGGACAAGAATTTAGAGATTCTAAATTTGCAGTCATTCCAAAAATAAGGATACCATCAGGTGGAGAATAAGCTGTGACTGATAGACCTAGAGGAAACAATCCACCTAGTTAAATGAGAGAGCAAAATATATTTTCTCAACCTTCATACATTAAGTAATTATATTATTACAGACACACAGAGAAATGAGCTTATTTTGCTAAGAATTGCTCATTTATTCAATTTATAACTTATTTATTAATTTTACAGATCCTAACTTGATTCTACTGATAATTTAAATTATTAAATAAACAACCCCCATTTTTTATCTTTTCACAGCCAAGAAGGAACTCCTGGTTAAAAAAAAGCTAACACCCCCTTGACTGCAGAGAAGCTTCTACAGATAGCTATGATCAAGGAGAAAATGGAAAGACATCGTTTAGCCCACAACTAATAGTCTTAGAAGGCGTTATCTTCAGCTCGTTCACCAGAATCTTATGTTCCATCAGTGTATACACCTTCTAAAGACCAACTCAATGAGAAGAATTCCTCCAGACGGTTTTAAACTGAAATTTCAGATCCTTAATAAATTAACTTGTACATCGATTAGCAAGTCAAAGCTCTTTCAAAGAATCCTATTTTCTCATAGAATAGGAACTTTGGTCCAGATAGTGTTCTTTATTCAGGATTGAGTCAATAGAATCCTTAAAGGCCTTCATAAAGTCAACAGGATATTCTCTCGAATATTAGAAATTCTCGTCCGACAACAAATTCTAATAATTACTAAGAGCCATAAAAGCAATAATAGGCTGAATAATAGGCAGGACAATAATAATAAAATGGTGAAATATAAGCATCAGCGTCTAATCAATCTCAACTTCAACAAAAATCAATGGAAAATCAAGCAATTTAATAGCAACGACCAAATTCAAATATTCAATCTAGAAAATTTGAAAGTGCTTCGAGAAATCCTGCAGTTCCTTACATTAATGAGAAAAACTACGAAGAAGTTATGAGACAATCTCGTGAGAGCTTAAGGAATATTGCTCGTTCTTCTCAAAACAACGAAGCGTTGTTATCCAGTAGGTATTCTTAAAAGCAACAATAACTGAAAGAAAACGATATTTCAGCTTAGAAGATTAATCCACTTCTCGTAGCATACACCAAGCCAGCTTCAAGAGGTATGTATTCATCGTAAAACGGAGAATTCAGGTAAATGTCAGCAAGTGAAATGCTCCGATAACGAACAGGAGTCCGCACTGCTTTGTCTTCTCGAGGTCGCATGATTTTGAATTAAGAAAAGTAAAGGCAAACTTCCAATGCAGAATATGGAATCTATCTTGATTACGCAAGAGGAGGAGGTCTTGGAGAATTCTATCCCAAAGAGAAAATTCTTTACCAGTCGAAGAGAGATAATTTTCTTCGTTCTGGTGGTATTCGAAGTCAATCAGCTGAAGGGAGTCGTCTTGAAAATACATTAAGTATCAAATAAAGCAGTGGAGGGAATAATAATAATAATAATAATGCTGTGTCTCCAATTGGGCAGTTGATCAATGGGGCTTAGAAAATATCAGCTATTAAGAAGTTTGAATAATATGGAGTGAATGACTATGATATTGTCAATAATATCTCCGTAAATCCAAGAGTAGAATCACCTTTGAAGCGTCGAACAGAAAACTAACCTGAATTAGATTTCGGATAGAAGGTTTTTTTAAGTTCTCAACAAAGAAAAGATGAAATTCTTGACAGCCAAATTACTGGAAGAAAGAATGTTGATTCTTTGGATGTTGAACTTAGAAAAAGTAAGAATACTCCCAATGCTGATGCCTTCCGTCGAAGTGGGCCAATTTATTCGCCTATTGCAGGGATGAAAAATGAATATGCTGAAAGCAATATTAAGTAACAATAATATCAAAACTATTATCATTTTATTGACTTTTTCTCTTTTACAACAATAGCAAATAGATTTCCAACAGCAGTTAGCTTATGCTTGAGAAACAATAAAGTATTGATGGAAATGGCATCAAATTCTTTGGAGGAAAAGCTCTCAAGAATCTTAGCAACGTCAATTTATATTGAAGAGGATCAATACATAATTGTTATTGTTTTTCCTGATTAATAAATTCTTTACCTGTTTTGGCATTTTTTGGTTTTTGCCAGTTTCATTTTTTAATTCTTTTGGAAATTTAAATTCCAGCAATAGGGTGATTAACTCTGTTTGAACAGAAGACATTCTCTCTTTGCTTTTGCAAGATTTGATCTTATGATGGTTTCTTTACAGACTAGAATTATTGTTATTTCAATTAATTGAATTTTTATTCTAATAAAATATTTGTTTTTCTTGAAATTTGACTTACATCTTAATTTGTTTCCTTTTATTATCAATATCCCTTCAGAGAATACTAAAGTAAACCAAGGAAACAATAACCCAACTAAGCAGATCAGATCTTGGCGGTAAGAAACAAAAAAAGAAATTAAAAAATATCAAATTCTTTGGGAGGAGTCAAGAGACAATCATCACATTTAAAAATAAACAAACTTAAGAAATTCAGCATAATCAAAAAAGTATGGATTCAGCAGGGGTAACTCAGACATTAGGAGGTAGTGCTGACTCATAGGTGATGTCTCTCCTGTCGTTTGAACAGCTTTGTCAATCCACTATGAGTTCTTCTTCAAAGGTCATTTAACAGAAAACAACAAGGGCTTCCAGAATTTGTATTTGTTAGTTTGATTTTGATTTTATTTTGGGACGCTATTTCTCGCAACAACAAAGTTTGAAGTGATTTTGAGAGGACAAATCATGAGATAAATAAACTGTTTAGAAGGAGATAATACTATTTTATTATTTACCCTCCTTTTGAGCCTCCGAATGAGCGGATACTTTTTAAAAATTACTAACCTGCATTGATAATCATTTTCAAATGTATCTTTTGCTATACCAATAGAACAGTTTAAAAGCTACTGAGATGTTGAATTCATTCTTAAGCAACTGGAACAACTGGCCATAGATTTAGCAATTAATTCCCAATCTCAATTCACAGACATCGCTCTTCGTGGTGATAGAATGTTTCACGAAAATCTTCATGAATGGCTGCAAATTCGAGAATAAACCAGGCGAGGTTATAGTAGACGGTGATAAGATCTCCACAGGTGCTGCATTAGTAGCTTAAGGACTCATGAACTATTTTGTAGAATTTTTTATAACCCATCATTCGTCGTTGTCTTCGTTAAATCAGCGATCGTTTTATCATTCGATATCTCATTTAGTCCGCTAAAATTGGTTTAATATGGATTCACCAGCTTAGCAAATAATTCAGCCGATTATTGATAATTTCTTTAATAGAGACAATAGCGTTCTCACATAAGTTGGATTGAAATTGCTCGATGAGATTCTGCAGTCAATAATCACATACAGTTACTACACTTCGTATCTTGATTACAGAAAGACAATGATTAACTTCTAAAGGTACAAACAGCAAACAAAATAATCTTTTCATTTGATTCTTACTTTTAAAAAATAACAATAAAACCATTTTAAAAGATCAGCGCTACATACAATCCTCCAAGTATCCTTTGTAGAGCTAAAAAAAGCATTTATAAAAGGGATAATCTCTAGCCCAGTTAAGTCAGAAGCAGTGCAGCTACTGTTTCGGTGTCTTGGATATAATTTTTCATTATCTTTTTTCGAAATCGATGCTGATCCTGAGCCGAGAGATCTCACAATAATTGCTGTAGATTTTGATTAGTTTATTTCCTAACAAAAAATTAAAAATATTTTCTTGAAAGTTTCCAGATAAATTCGAATCACTGTTCTCTGATCTAGACTTCATTCGCCAATTCATCATCAACACCTTGAATGCATTTAGATAACCCAATGAAACAGAACTAGCTCTGCTTGTAAGCTTGTTTATCGTTAATTAGCCTGATTGAATTTATTTATTGAAAATAATCATTTGTAGATGCTCAAATGCTTAGGGAAGATATGCTCCACAAGACTAAGTTTATTTTCAGCTTCTGAAGTCAAATCAAGTTTTAGGGAGATCGTCTTCGAAGGAGTTAGCACATTACTCTAATTGAGGTTCGAAGGCAGAATGGATTAAGAGTATTTCTCAGAAATAGTCGAGTTAAACTTCAGATTGATTGTAAATTTTTGGTGATTTTAAAATTACTTTTTTCTGTTATTGCATAAAGAATGCAGTCATAAAGTAAATTCTCACGTAATTTGAAACTAAATACCTTTTATCTAGGCTAATTTCACAGTGAATCTCTTATTCTAGCATTAGCAGCTGTTCTGCGCTTGGATTCAAAACCTAGTTGAATTTCAAAAAATGCTCATTTCTATCGAAAAGCTCTAAGTTCGAGATGACAATCTACTAATACGAAACATCGATCTTTGGAATAAAATCACTTCCAGTCTATCAGTATCTGGTGCTTGTGAATCCTCAAACTAGTTCTAAGAACGTCGTGCTTCTTTTGAGTAATCCAATTTCACCAAAATTATTCTAAAAAAAGATTTTTAAAACAACATTTTACTTTTCTTGTTCATTCACAGCAACTTCAACACAATGTACATCAGCATTATGAGCAATGAGCCATCTTCACTATTAAACTATCGAAAGCTGCATTGTGTTAATGATTAAATCAATCAGCAAGTTAACATTGAGCAGAAAGACATAGACTAAATCAAGCGCATAGCAACGGAGTTTTTCTTCTAAATCTTCGAAACTACCTTCAAGCAGCCTTTTATCGTCCCTAAAGATGCTTCATTCAAAAGTATTTTGTCTTATTAGCTTCATTCAAACACAATCTAACTCCTTTTTATTCATCTAGGCCATAAATCTTTTAAGAAATAATTGAAGATGTTTTTCGATCCATTTTACGATTTATTCTGGTGGTCACAAAGCAGCTGTTTGAAAGCGTTAAGTGTTTACTTCAATGAGATCCTCTAGACGTACATAAGCAGTGTTAAGAACAACCAACCAGTTCCTGAATTAGTCAGTGAAAAATTAGTGCTGGGTTTGAATTTAGTGAGCACTATAATTTTAAACCCTAATTAAATAGACATCAGTCCTTATTCGTTCGAAGACAATAATAACAATACAAACAACAATGAAGAGCTTTAAGCCCTGGAAGGGTAATTACTTTCTTATATTTGGAAGCTAATCGAGTATTCTGTTCAATTCAATCATCCTGCGTTTGTAATTCAATAATTTTTTGGGATGATGATTCCCGGTGATTTAATCATTTAAATTGTTTAAAGGATCGATCTTTGAAAATGGTAGAAGTATCCTACTTAGTATTCATTGAGCAATACCTACTCCTAACAATAGACGGTCAGATTATTTTCATTTTAATTTTTCTTGGTTTAATTTTCTACTAATTTCTTCCTGTTCGCTGACTTGAATTGAACATATTTTAGAGCTTGAAGTATCTGGAGAATCTAACCCTTTATCAATCACTTCTGGAAGAAGAGTAAAATAAAAATTTAATCTTTAATGTCAGTTTTACACAACTGTTTTTTGCATGCGTCTTAATCTGTAAGTGCCTAATTGAGTTACTTACTTCTTCTTCCTGTTATTTGCATAGTTTTACAAGAAGATGATAAAAGAATTTGGCCTTGATGCTGATTACAATAAAATCCTTCACATTGCACTTGTGAAACTGTTCTCAAATACCAAAACAGCAGATGCTGATGTGATCGACTATTCTCTGTATCTAGCTAGATTTTTCTTTGTGAGATTAAAACGAAATTTATCACGAGAGAAGTTCAAGAATTTGTAGTGTCTATCGATTGTTACGTCGTTCATCTAGCAGATTGATTTCACATCGTTGAGTGCAGCAACCTTCAGCAAACATCGAACCAAAATATATGAGATTGTCTCTCTAATTTGGATTGATGATTATTATGATAATTATCTTCAGGCATCAGAGAATGTGTATGCTCAAGTTAAACTCACATTATCCTCTGGACTTTCTAGGGTAACTAACATAAAGCACATAATTTACTGTGTTTTATCAATTTAGTTTAGCTTTTTCTAAGATTTGCTTTATTTTTTCTCCACAAACAGGACAATTTAATGAAGTATTTAAGGGATCTAATAGGGTTAAATAACTCCATTGAAGTTGCCAAGATATTCAGGTTTTACTTCAAACACATGTAAGAGCAAGATACCAGCACATATTTTTCATTTATCTCTCCTCCTTTTCATTGCTGTTACTCTTGAAATATCATTAGTTTCCCAGATCTCACGAATATCTTCTCAGCCTTGGAATAGTTCTATCCTGACAGCGAAGTCATGAAAGTTGTGTTAGACTTTTCAAATTCGATTTCTTTCAACAAAACTCAACGATTATCTCACGAGAGCAATTCTCCAATTGGATATCAAATATTCAGTGTTCTGAGCAGATTTTTAGCTTCATATTCGACGTATTTACTCAGCAAACTGCACGTTTAAAACAGAGCCATTCTCAATCTAGACTAATAGTATCAAATAAGATCATTTATTAAACAAAATTCAATTTACTTTTAATTAATTTTAACTTCTTTCTGTTCACTTTCGAAAAACAGCTCCAAATTAATTTATAAAACGTTCAAGATCCAAAGCCATTTCTTTAAAGGAAATTACGTCAACCTCTCTACTTTTTCACTGTTCGGAGATCTATCAATCTCAAACTATCTTTTGTCTTTTATTAATCTAGCTTATGCTGTCAATGTTGATTTTTAGGTATTTTTTTAATCTCAAATCATATTTTTTTTCTTGAAATAATTGAAATTAATTCATAAAAGGTCTATCCGAAGTATCAAGAGAATCTAATTGAGAATCTACAGGTTTTAACTGAAATGACAATTGAATTATTGTTTTCTGAAGTCGAAATATCAGCTGTTTCAAAGGTAATCATAATAATAAATCACAATCTCGAGCACTTTGAAAAATAATTTCTGAAATCTAAATTTGGTTTCTAATTATATCAATACGTTTTTGATAAAAGTTAACCGAGATATGTCTGATGTAAACGAACATATTTTTAGAGCTACAAGGCAAAACTAACGAATAACAGTTTGCTTAATAAATTCCTTAAGTTACTCGTCTCTTAGATATTGCCCTGAATATCGTTAAATACATTGTTGAAGAGGTTCAAATCAACTGTTTTAGTACTCCCCTCGTAGAAAGAAACATCTAAACTTTCTTGTAGCAATCAGGTGAAGTCTTACAACAATTACTTAATGTATTTGTAGACTTCCTCTTAACAAACATTAAAAATCCAAGGCTTGTTAATAGCACAAGCAAGCTCTTCTTTTTGCTTTATTTGCTTGATCCAAAGGTAAGTTGTTAGTTCTCAAATCATTTTGGTTATAATATTTGTTATTTTGCTGTTTAAAAGTACGTTACTATTGTAGGGTAGCATATTATTCAGAAAACATGCTAGAGTCTGCAGGAAAGTTAGGTTATCTAAGCATAGTATCTTACGATCTGTGAAGGTTAGAATAAATAACAAGAAATAACAAGATATTCATTGCTTTTTGTATGTAATTTTGGAATTATTTGAAAACATAGGAGTGGAAAGAAAGCTAGAAGCATCGATTGAAGAGACTTTTGTTTCAAATTTCAAAGCGATTCTGACAACGATTAAAAAATAGTTTAATGGATGAAAAATATGAGGATTTCAAAGCAAAAGAGAGAGATCAAGAAATAACTCAAGATTATTGTTAATAATGTACATTTTAACCAAACAAAAATAGTGAGTTTTCTAAAGAAATTAAGCTTAATTGTTGTAATAAATCTTATTTGTGTTTCTATTGATTTTGGAATTATTTCTTTTCAAACAGTGTTATTGAAGATGCCAAATCATAAACCCATTAAAAATATGACTTCCTTCAATGAATGGGAAAAAAAACACAGAATATAATTGTCATCCATGCTACATAAATAGAACGAATTATTAAATTGGGGTACGTGTGTGAGTGTGTCTGATCTGAAAAGATCAAGGTGACAATCGTGATATTGCAATTTATCTTAAATAATAAACAAATCATATAACATTTGGAAGCAAAAAGCATCATCCTATCACCATAGTATTCTAAACCAATGGGCAAATTTGTAAAAGCATTAATATCTGGAACTTCAGACTCGAACGACGATCCTAACTCAAAATAACCCCTTGAAGATTCAATAGACGAAAAGAAGCTTGCAAATCAAGAGAATGAAGAGGAAGAAGAGGAAGAGAAAAAAGAATCTGTGGATAACAATTCTTCAACGAGCAACACGGCTGCTAGTAATGCCGTATCGGAGGGTCAATAGGTAGAGAATTAAGGAAATAGGTCATCTAATGAACCACAAAGACATTAGATCGTCGACAAATCAGAATAAGAGCTAGGAGTGTCATCAAGTTTAGAAGGAAATATATCTTCTGCAATTTCAACTCTTAACAATATCGTCTCTGGTATGTTTTCGAAGGGAGAAGAAGCAGAGCGAATTCAACAAGAACGAGAAGAAATGTACAGATCATCAGATTATCTTCTGGAAAGATCTGCTCTCAAAATGGCAGCACAAAGTAGAAAAACAAACATATTCGAGCGCTTAGACCTATGGAATAAGGAGAGAACGAAAATCTTGAGTATTCATGAGAGTGTGCTAGCGAGTCTTGAATCCAAAGTCAGTTAGCGACTTAAAGCGAGCGATGACAATATCAAGAGCCTAAGTGCATTTTTTAATGGAATTATACAATAAATCTATCACTCTTTTAAGTTTTCTAACCCTATCCCTGATGTAGCTGATAAGTCCTTCTATCCCAGCATCCGAGAAGCACTCAAAGTGTTTCAAGAAGAAGTGAATTCAAAGAGAGAAAAGTCGATTCTTTTCTATAATAAAATCTAATCTGAGGTGATAAATGGAGTATTAATTCCCGAGGAGAATCGCTTTAATGGGATAGTCTAGACAATTAAGAGTAATTTATTGAATTTGAAGCGATCATTAAGCGAATAACTCACAAAAACAGCTAAAAAAAGCATGAAAGTAAAAGAAATTTTCGCTGCAAATAACAGAAACAGCGGCGAATCTGCGAAGAAGGATTTCATGGTAAAATTGTTTTCGTTCTTGAATGCTTCAGATAATCTCAAGGAACTGCAGTCAATTGTTGCTCGCGCTACTGTCGGCTTCTGGAAAAAATCTGTAGAACTAGAGAAATTTAGAGTTAAAGTTCTCATGCAGGCTATGAATAAATTTATCGAGTAGCATAAGGAATTTTAAGCGAGTGCGGGAGGATTATCTCCATTGTCAGATAAAGTATCTGATATCTTAATAGCTTAAGTCTACACTGAGGAGTATGTAGCAACGTAAATGGATTTCAGTCATATTGTCTAGCAAGAAGATTAAGTTTATATTTCAGAGCAACTCAAGAAAACTCCAAAGGACATTTCGATTAATGATGTCTATCACTTCTTGACTAAAATATCCCTCCCTTCGTTTGATGTTACTTCACTTCCTCTGAAAAAACTACAAGTTTAAAGGGAAATTGCCAAAAACAGCAACAATGTTGTATCCTCCACTGTGTTCATTACACCAGACTGCTTTTTGCTGTGTTATGATGATCTGTATCCATAAAAGGCGGCTCTGAATTAAGACAAACCAAAGGCTGAAGAATCTTCTTCTTAAATCAAAGGAGCAAATCAGCCTTAACATGAACCAATATTTGAAGAACCACGACCAATTTACTCTAGAAAACCTGATTTTTCAATGCAAATCAATTAGGTTTCATTTAAACGAAACAGACTAAATTTGACAATAAAATCTCAGATAAAAAACCAGCTTTTCTCGTTGATTCGATCTTCAAAGGAAGTTAGCCTTGTGTTTCCATCGGATGATCACTTAGAAGAGTTCACACAGATCGTTAAGGCAATTGAAGATTCTCCTTTAAGTTGATTTCTTAATGATACTAGCAATTCATCAAGATTTTGCTTTTAACTTTTCTAATAATTTAATAGAAAGTAGTTTTTCTTTTTATTGCATTTCAGTATTAAGGATTAGCAATTAGATACATTGATTGATTGATTATTTAATCATTTTGGAATTAATTTTTAAATAAATGAAAGGATTGTTAAGATTTATTCAATGATAAAATGATAGAGTGAATCTACTGAAATTAATACATTTTGAAAGAATATAGAGAGAAGAAAGCAGTTTGTTTCTTCCTTTTGTTTATGTTTTCATTATTTTCGCTCATTTGCATCGGTCAATTAGCTAAAAAAGAGTGGGAAATTTTTAAGAAAATATCAAACAGCATTATTATGATATTTTAATTGGACAAGATAATTTGTTTTGTTAAGAAATGAGTACCCTTCGAAATTCTAAGTTTGTTTCGAAGAAAGATGCAACTCCAGTCAGCAGCACCAAGCGGATACCATAAAGCTAGTCAAAAGGAGATGAAATCAATATCAATAGCAAAGCAGATGATAGTCCAATAAAACAAAGATAAGATAAAAGCAATAATATTGTAAGAGTCTAGAGGGTTGAAATTCCATCAAATGCATAGAATTCAAATGAAAATACTCAGAATACTATTCCAATCTAAACAGAAACTTTCTCAGATTAAAAATAATGGAAAAATGTGAGTAATGGATTTCAAAGTACAGAATGGAACTGCAGCTTTGTTGATAATTTACTCCAGCAAAGAGGATATGGGAATGCTAAAGTTGTACCAATAGAGTTGTTTTAAGAAGCGATGAATTATTTGGAATGTAGAATAAATGGAATGGAATAGAGAATAGAAGATAATGAGCAATAAACAAAGCTGAACGATAGATTACTTGATTTAAGAAATATCGTGCCTTCTGCATTGTTCATCAACTCCATGCCGAGTGATTAACAGACGTTCTGGTCGTAGAAAAAACTTAGTTAGGGTACGTTGATTGGGTAGAATAATAACGTTATCGAATAATTATCTAAAAAACAACAACCAAATAATTCATAATTCTAGAATGGTTCTTAAGAATATCAGGACAATTTGGTTTAACAGCAGAAACAACATCAAATCGTAGAATAATGTGAGAATAAACTGAATGCATTTGAGAAGAAATTATTGCATTTTGAGGAAATTTTAAAGTAAATTAGCAGTGATATTGATCGTAAATTCAGTGAGTACGGCAAGAAATTGAATACACAACTTGACAGATTTTTCAAGGCAGCACAGCAGAAGATGGAGGCTTCTAATGAAAAAGAGTAAAGGATCAGTACTTTCGAAGAGAATGTGACTCAACAGATAGAATTGATAAAATAGACGTTTTTATTGAGGGAAGAAGAAATCAATAGTTCAAAGGAAGCAATTGAAGCAAAAGTACAAGGATTAGCTGAAATATGTGGTAAAGTTGAGAATAGATTAAGTGAACATGGACTTGAGTTAAATGAAACTAAGACTCTTTTGAAATAAATTGAAGATGATCTTTTTGTTATGCTGTAGAATCACAAGGATCTGCAGGATGCAATTCATAATTATCGATCGATTTATGATGATATTGCACAGCTTAAAAACTCACAAGCTGCATTGATTCACAACAGGCAGAAATCGAAGAATAAATGAATAATGAAAAAGAAATAGGCAGAGAAGGTATTTGAATCTTAAACTGCAAGTTGTATTTTGTAAAAATGTTTCTCAAAATTTATAATATCTTAAAAAAATACCAATATTTTCCCTAGAAAGTCTCATTTTACTAGTAATACTACAATACAATATTTACAAAAATAGAAAGAATTTACAAATCTGATGATAAAATAGATAAAGGAAGAGAAAGATTCAAATCTAGTAGTTTATGAAGTTTTGATTACTACACTTTATTGTCAATACCTCTCATTTGCCTTGAGGTTTCTCATAGAAAAAATCTAGAAAAAGAATAATTTATTTGAAAAGATTAAAACATAATATTTTTAAATGGAAAGTTATGAATTATTGTAATTACTTGCATATATTTCCTCGCTTTCATCATCCGATGAAGAATCTGTAGATTCTCCTGAGAAATCTCCTACTTCTTTGGCAGTTACTGTGGCATCGAAATTCGAAATATCAGTGTTTTTTTTCAGGATAGGAACAAATGGAGCAGGAACAGTTTGATTGTAAATTCCTTCCCAATCGATTTTCTTAAACCATGGGTGTGATTTAATATCTGCAGCACCGCCAACTGTTCCTAATCGCTCATGCTGATTTTTATTGAGAAGCTGATTTAGAAGATCTTTGAGATGATTTGAAAGTTTTCTGGGGGAAACCTCGAAATTAAGTGGGCTAGTTTTGATCCTCTCGAAGAGTACTTTTTAGTTATAATCGTTAAACGGAGTGTTTCCTGAAACCATTTCGAAGATCACGCACCCAAGAGCCCACCAATCGACTGCTTTATTATGACCTTCTCGAGTAATCATTTCAGGAGCACTGTAGTGAGGTGTACCACAGATGGCTTTCTGTTCTAACTCATCAATGTTTTGTGTTGCATAACCGAAATCTCCTAATTTGAGGTAACCATTTTTTTCGATGAGAATATTCTCAGGCTTCAGACTTGAAAATAGTTAACAAAAATGTTATTATTTTAGGAAAAATCAATGGTATTTTCAAGAATAGTTTGATATTTAATTTAAAAAGGGCTTTTTTTAGAATTTGTTTTTTTAAATAATCAGCATTAGAAAGATCATTCTCTCTTTGAAGTATCTATTTAATTATCCCTTCCTTTTCTCTTCCTCTCCCCCCACCTTGAACTTTAATTGTTTTCAATGCTACTTTCTACTAAAATTGCTTAACTTTTTTCAATTTTTGCTCACCTCCAAAATCTAAAAATAGATTTACTCTCTGTAGAGAATATCTTGAGAATGGAGATATTCAATTGTGAGTACAAGCTAGCTGGCATAGAATTTAGCTTCGTTTTCGGTTAATGATCCTTTCTTCTAAAGGAGGTTGAAGAAATCACCTCCTGGACAATAATCCAGCAAGAAAAATAGGCACCGATCATTGTGAAATGCGCCATGCAGATTAGTTAGAAACTATGATTCACACAATACCAAAATGTCTCGCTCTTTTTATACACGATAAGCGAAATTTCTCTTTTTGATGAGCGATTTCTTGAGTACTTTGAGTGCGTAAAACTTTCCTCCTTCTTTTTTTCTGGCTAATACCACAGTCCCGTATCTTCCTTCCCCAAGGACGCTTAGTAGATCGAGAGATGCTAGTGATAAAGGGAATTTTATTTTCGAAGAGCGTTTTTGAAGTGGCTATTCTCCTAAAAAAATATTTTCTTGTTTAAGTTGTTCTTGTTCTTAAACAGCTTAGGTAACCTTAGTTGTGCTCGAATCACATCTAGTATTATCTTTAGTAGTTTTTGTAGAAATCATATCATTATTTGAGTTAGAAGTTGAATCTTGAAGGATGTTATTTTCAGTTGATACTTCAGCCATTTCAAGATTTTCAAGGGGGGTTTAGATATTAATCGGAAAAGGTATGATGAATAAATTGATATTTTTTTGGCTAAGAAGTTGTAGGAATGGTGCCTGCTAATAGGCAGAGGGTTGAAATGAGAAGTAGCGTTATCACTAAGGTAGTTAACTTAATATTTTAGTTGCTAATTAAAAAATACTTAAGATTTTTCTCTAAATATTATCCACTTTACTTGAAATTTTGGGGGAATTTCAGAAGAAAAAATTGTTAAATCAGCTTAATCTAGAGATTGGTAGAACAGGTGAGGGGAGGGAGAAGAGGTGGGAGGGAATATCAAAATTGTTTAAATACAACATGATTTGATTTTCATATGAAACAGCTAATGTGAATGGATTCATATTTTTCAGTAAATCTAATAATCAGCTCTGTGGGGCTAAAATAGAAGTTAATTTTAAAAAGTTTTTTGATTTCTTCTACTTTTTGGATTTTTTTTGTGTTTTTCATTTCTTCGATTCAGATTTAAATCTCATCATTGTGAATTTTCTAAACTAAATAATTTATTAAAAAATTATGCGTTTGCTTTTCTTCTTTTAATTGAGTAATAATTAAAAAAATAATGCGTTTATTTTCTTCTTGATTTGAAACTAACGCATTAATTTGAACCAGTTATTTTCGTGTTTAATTGAAAAATATAAATCCCCTCAGAGAAGAATTGAAAGGGGGGAATATTATATTATTATTAATAATCCCTTCTCTCTATTTTGAAAGAGTTAATTAAAAATTACTCAAATTAAACCCAAAAAAAGCTTTAATCTAAAGAATAACATTAAGAAAAGAGATAGTCAGAAAAATAATCTGCGCATGTGCAGTTAAATCGATCTGAAAAACAAAGATCGAAATTGAAATGAAAAAGCTCCACTTTTAAGGGCTTTCTAAATGGACTCTTTAGTTTAATAAGCCTTCACTTGAGCAACAGTTTCACATCTAGAACAGGACAAAGGTTATAACAATACCATTCAATGATAATTTCATGAGAATAATAGGCCAATTTTATTCTTTCTATTTTTCAATCCTTTGCATCTCATTCCCTATATTTTCAAATATGCATGCTGAATTTAGACTTACTTTAGTCAAGGTAGTATAATTTTATAGAAATTCTATGCAAGAAAAGAGTTAAAGTTACTTATCAGAATTAGAAAACTAGCTAAGATGCTCACAAAAAATCTCGGATGGAATATTTTGGATTTTTCATTCTTTAGATAAATATCATGATGAAGCTGAAAAACCATCTATTTTTATCGATATTTTGATTAAAATTTAGCGCTTTTCTATTAAAAGAAAATTATTTTTTATAAGAAACAATTTCAAATAGTTTTGACTTGCTTTTGGTCTTTTCAGCTCCTCCATTTTTCCCTCTTTCTCTTTGCAAAATACCTATTAAAATTTACTCACCCTTTTGTATTGCAATTTTAAAACAGGATTTTATCACATTCAAGATGATTGCAGCTGCTACTATGCTATGGAGTATCATTTCAATAACTGTAGAAGGATTTACATTGACTTCAATCATAATCATTGTTTCTCTGGGTTGTTCATTCTTCATAGTTCGAATACCGAATCTTAAATTCTGCTAGATTTTTGTGTTTATCCTGTAAGTCACAGCTTGTGCTTTCATTCCTCTGAATAAAAACGAAACTGATACTTCCCAGCACTGGAGAATCTATCTCAATGGAGCAGTAAGTGCGATTTAACTGATTTCTTCACATTAGTTTTAAATGACTTTTTTTATATATTTTTGATAATTAGGCATCTATGTTATGGTTATTCATGGGCTACTAAGCATTTTTGTTTGAATTAATCTCCATAATAGTATCTGTTGTAGTTCCGATTCTAACTTTAAATGTCTAGAGTGAGTACATTGCAGTCTGCGTTCTGTTTATTTTTTTGCTTATTGTCCAAAGATATCTTCACAATCTCGGCTAGCGGAGACTATTTCTAGCACTTCAAAGCCTCTAATAATGGGAAGAGGCAATAGAGAAGACTGTTCCTTCTTTTTTTATGATCTAACGATTTGAATTCGTTACGCATTAAATGTACTTGCAAAGTAAGAGTTTAAAGTTAAAAAAATCAATAAACCTATTTTTTTCAATTTTTTTCTGTCAAAATTAGATTCAAATAGGAACTTTACAAGATTCTTAGAAGGATAGAACAAGCAAAAAGGAAAAGTCAAAGGAGAAAATATCAGTAACAACAAATCTTACATTGAATTTCTTAAGAATTGTGAGATCGAAACGAGCATTATGACTATGCCGCAATCTCCTGCTACAAATAATTAATACGCCGTAGGCTCACCAAACTACTAATAAAATAAGAATAAAAGTTAATCTGGAGAATTTGGAAGTTACTCGTATCGAAAAAGAAGTGCAAATTTCTTGAATTCTTGCTCAAATTTGGGATAACACATTCTCGGAAATGGAAATCAAACTTTCAGTGGATCTTTGCAAGTACCTCATCATCAAATGAAACTATTCGACTTTTTACTTGCCAAACACGATAAATTACTACAAGATTTTTCCCAGAAAGAACAGAAGAAACCTTTTTCTTGGCACACACTAACCCAATCTATTCTCAAAAAAAGTCGATGGATACTAACAGGATCAAGCACAAATAAAGAACCCTAACCAAAAAAGAACTCTCTCCCAGCTTTAGGTGAAGAAAGCAACATAACAAGGGAAGAAATGCTGAAAGTCAGTTACAAGGGAAACAACAATGGAACTCTCGTGAACATGCTTTTAAGAGTAAAAATCATCAGTTTAAGCAGTTCGGAACCACTTCTCGCAATCTAAATGCAAGACATCACATCCACGGAAGAAGAAAAGAAAGGGAAACAAGTGGAACAAGAAAACACTCTGGTTATCTTGCAGGCACTGCAATAAGCTAAAAAAAATCTCGATTTCTTAAAATCCAATCTTTTGACGACCAAATCTAATCTTTCCCTACGATAAGCAATTTTTTTCCCTCTGAATATCATCCGCAGTACATGCATTCTGGACAAAACAAAGCTTTAATATACTCCATTTTATCTTTCCTCTCTGCTGAAAGATGTTCAAGGAGTCTGTGGAAACAACTTAGCAGCGATTTGCATTAAAAATAACTCCTAAGCAGATCTCGGGGATAGCATCCTAGAGGAAGCAATAAGATTAAAAAGTATTAAAGAATAAGTTATTTCAGGTGAACAATAAGGCACTTTACAAAACATTAATCTCAGCACGAGCAACTTGAATAATGATACCCGAAGAGAAGAAGAAAGCCAAGGGAATCCATATTACCTGGAAGACCCTAATGACTTCAATGAGGAGAGTGAGCAACAAGATTATTCCAATAATAATTTTTTGAAACAGTTTCCTTACAGAAGTTAATATGTTTTTCTTGGATAAGAGAACAGTATTCGATTGCCTATTAAACACTTATCTTAATCTGTTGAACAGCAAGAGATTCACAAGAATTTAATGTAATATCCACAGCAATAATCTTAGCAAGTGCTCATGAGTATTCCATCATTAAGTAAGGTTTAAGATACACAAGGTGGTTCAGAGACAATCGAATAGAATAATTCCTCTCAAACTCGAATCAATTCAAATTAAGAAGATAAATAATTGGAAAAGAAATAGAATTTGATGATTAATATTCCTAGATCAAATTAATTAATAATCTAACCTTAAGGTAACTCTAAAGTAAATCTACCGAAACGAACGAATATTATCCCTAGATCGGAGAAACAAAAACTCTTCACTAAGTCTATTAGTAACGGTAATCTGAAGGAATATTAACAACAAGCAAAAGTAAAAAAGTCAACGAGCTCGAACTCTTTAGTAAATAATCAGAAAAATCAATAAAAAAATGAAAAAAAATCTAAACCTTATGAAGATAAATTTCATTAATTTTTTCTGGAAAAAAGTAATACTCTTCTTCCATAGTCCAAAAAGCCAGCATAGATACGAACAAATTAGCTTAATTAAAGTGAAATAAAACGTCCTTCTTAATCTGATTTAAAAATCCATTTTCATGAGACTCCTCTTCCTCCTCCTACTCTTCCTTATATTTAGGATATTGAGAGCAATAAAATGGAAGATCGAAAAAACTCAAAATCTCCTGAAAAACTCAAAATCCCTGCAAAATAGCCTTCCAAAACATTAATTAAAGATGATCAATAGAAACTACAAAAACACGATTACTATCTCAACGACAACGCTACTAGTGATGCTGATTCGTTTGTTCATTTTAGCTCTCTTGGAATTGAATTCCAAACGAATATCAATGGCTCATTAAAATATAAAAAAGAATTCCCATCATAAAATGTCTAAAAAGCAGAAACTAGCAAATGGAGTCAGGATTCAAGGCAGTTTTAAACCTTAAATAAAGTTAGAAAAGAATCTCATGGATATGCTCTAAACACTCGTAACGAAATAGGCTGCATTTACGATGACAGTGAAATATCTGACACAGAACTCGCTCAATCAGGAATAACTCCAAAAGTAGGTGGACTAATAAACAGTGGGAAATAGAACGTAGCCAGCAATTAAGGAGATTGCTTGGTATTTAGCAATCAGTAATTAATTTTTTAAGTTCTTACAAGTTTAATAACATCTTTTGGGGATCGGAAAGTGTAACTTCTAGTTGAGTAAGTGCACAATAGACTGTATTCTTCTTTGAAATTCGTATTTAAGTCCAAAGAAGTGCCTTAATAAACATACAATACCTTAAACGAAGATTAGGCTACAGTAATTACAACTTAATCCCCTCCGAGATAGCATATGTTTGAATTTGGGTTTTAAAATGCAAGTGAGTCATAGCAGTAGCAGCATCAACTACCACAAACAGCAAATAACATTCCTTAATTATTTACTTTCCCTATCAATAGCAATACTATTCCAAGACGAAATACTTCCTAGAATTCTTTTGAATACTCTTAATAACAGCAGTAAACTCAATATCAGTAGAAAATGATGATAATAAATTTAGCTAATGAAACTCGACCTTATCCTAAACTCAAATTCAATGAATAATAATAAACTTTTTGTACTTCTAGCGCTGATTTATGCAATAAAAAGCAATTACCCTCAGATTAATAGCAGAATTCGTTGGGAATTAACGAATAAGAACATAAAGAAACTCAAGAAATGTAATCTAAAAACTTAAAAATCTAAGAGGAACATATTAAAAGTCTTTATGGATTAAACTACTCTAACAACAAATAATTAATGAACAAGATATGGAAGAACCTAAAAGAAATCACAAGTATCCTTGGTCCAGGAACAATCGATTGCCAGCAGAACAGTTTAAGTGTGGAATTCTTCTTAGACATGAATGTTGTTAAAAAGGATTCCTAGCAGCAATCGAACATGCTCGCTTAAAGTCAATACTAATCCAATTTACCTCAATCGCATTCTCTTAAGCCTTCTAGAGTCAGCATTTTCAGCTAGATAAATAGTTCTCATAATTTCCATCATTTAGCCGGTGCTTAGACTCCCCTTACTAGTAACAAAATTAACAATCCAAGTTTCACAATTATTCCAGCACAACAAAGTCCATTAATGGCTAAAAATCACTATTTTAAATAAGACTCTGGATTGGGAGTTTAGAGTAGCATAGGAGGATTAGCTGTAAGTGCTAAGACTATTAGTAATCATTTTTTCCCTTCAAGTTTTAATTTGCAGGCTTCTAAAATGTCTTCAAATGATTAAGGTAATTCTAAAAACTACAAGGAGGAGTCAAATATTTATGAAATTAGCAGCAAATATGATTAATCTAAATAGAATTAACTGATCCCAGAGGAGGAAGAAATACATATTCCAGTAATTTAGCAAATGGGCAGCATGAATTCAGATTATTTCTAGAGTGTTTAGTCATGCTAAGATGAAGGAAATAAATCAGTTCAATCAGTGAAACATTTCTAGAATCAAATAGGATAATTTAACTGAAAAAAAGGATGATAAAATAATTCAATTTATTTGGGTTACAATACAAACTCATGTGTGCATTTTTTTATTTCTCATTTTACCAGAAAAATAAATTTTTATAAAAGAGTTTTTTTTTCTCCAAAAAACCCAGCCCACAAAGCAACACACATTTCTTTCATTTCTTAAGATCTGTTGGATTCCTTCTCATGTGTTAAATCTTATCTTCATATGAAGATGTTTATTTGGAATTCGAAAAAACATTCTTCGAAACATCTTCACTCATATCAGCCTGCGAATCTCGTAAATCTTGTTTTCCTACCTTAGGGAGGTTTACTACATTTGCCTATTTCTTCTGAGCAGGACTTGGCTGTAAATGGAAGAATGGCTTTAAATTCTCAGACGTTTATGGAGAACTAAGCACATGCAAAGATAAGTTTTAGATTAAATTATCTTGCTCATTGTTGTTCTAACTTACTGTATTATCAGGAGGTTTTGGAGACATCAGATGAGAAACTTTGATACTTTTCGAGCTCAAAATGTTGCTTGGTGTCTTTTAAATCGATTTGACTGATCTGAAGTTACTTTTATTAGGAAAAGCTGATCGGTTCCGAGATTATTAAAGTGCATGCTAGGCACTTTCATTGTTTTTTAAATCATCATCGATGTATTATGAGAAAATCTAATTTTCTTGAGGCGTCATATCATCGTCAAGTTAGATCTGAACCCTTTTGTTGTCGTTGTTGTTTCCTCCGCTGCGATCGGCTGCTGTTATGGAAGATGATCGTTATGGATCGAGGGAGATAATCATCTAAACTGCTAATTTTTTAGTTTTATCATCTTGAATAAATGCAACAGGCTTAGCGGAGACCATCTCAAGGTATTTCATGAATTACTAAAATTCAAGGGACTAAACAATAGGCATGTTGATCCCGTTGAGGTATCTAAATGCACGAGATTAAGCTTAATCGAGACTTTTTCCATTTTTGTAAGCTGGATTCTCTTTATCTTAATAGCAGTAAAATTCTTTTTCAGATGATGTAAATTCCAAAAGAAAATTATTATCATTTTCTTGTTGTTTGGATTGAGAGAATTGCAGTTAAGAACTCACTTAATCTTCCTACTTCAGATGCAGACAATTCTCAAACAAACCAATTAGGAACGCTCTAAATTTCAGCTACTTTCCCCTTGCCATGACTTCACTATCGATATTACAAGATACCTACACATCTTCTGAATACAATTTACCCACATCATCAATGAGCTACTTCAACGCGAAAAAAGTAATGGACTCTTCTAACTCAGCTTCTTCTTCTCCTGTAACTTCTCCGCCCCACTTAACTTCTTTAGCGAAATGCGATTTCGCAATGGGATGCTCGAGTAAATTCTTTTTTTCTTTTTCCTCAAGAAAATTCTCCGATTCAATAATTTTCTAAGATAATTTAGGTTCTTGCTCTTCTTCGTAGTAGTTCCCTTTCGATAAAATATGATCTTTGTCTTCTTTTTATTCGCTGTGGAAGTTATTTGAACTTATAAAATATTATTATTAATCGGGTTGCTAATTCTTCAGTGCGTTTCCACCATCTTCATTGCCTTTATTTTTAGCTGATTGCGAAATTGGATCCCTAAATGCTACTTTCTCTTACTCTTGCATGTTCAGCAAAGTATTCGTTTAAGGCGATTTAGCTTAGAAAGAAAGAAAATCAAGTTCCTCATGTTTTCCGTCAAATTTTAAATTTTAATTTTTTCTGCCTGAGTTTTACTAATCTAACTCAGCTTTGATATTCTTCGAGGCTACTTCTTTGAGCATCTCTGTTTATGCATTCATTGATTCCATTGTTCTTTGCAAGATTTTCAAGGAATTCATAGAATCTGTTGGTTCTTTATTGAGTTCAGTTTATAATTTCTAAAATCGTTTTTCATAATTTTCCAAGGAAATCGGTAAAATATTGCTGTTGAGAATAGCCTATTCGTTATGTTTTTTTAGAGATTCAGGATCTTTAATACCGAGAGTCAGAATGAATAACTCATCTTCACTGTTCAATCCACGGATGTTGAACTGCAATCATAAAGTTTATAGGAATTAATCAGTATTTTTCAGCAAACAAAAGAAAAAGAAGAAGAAATAAGTTAATTTAATATATTATTATTATCAATCTGAAAATTCTGTGAATTATTACTTTATATTCAAAATCTTCAAGGATTGCTGTTCCAATATACTTTTTATTGTCCTTAGCATAGAATGACCACTTAGAATCGTCAAAAAGTTTCAGCAGAACTGACTTTAAAGTTTTCCCTATGCTGCGTTGAAACTCTTTCATTTAGTATTTCGGAGCAACATCGATAGTTGAGATAACTAACAGATCAAGTAACGAATTTAGATCATCATCAGAGTTAATAATATTGAATTAAGGAGAAGATTATTTACTCCCTAAACAAACAGCAAACAAAAATACATTTATTCGTTAAATCTTTCTATAATTTTTAATTAATATCTCTCTTTTTCTCCTATTATTCATAAAATCTTGAAGTTTATATTTTTACCTTTGAAACTGAATTTCTGTGGTAACTTTGTAAACGAAAAAGCCACGATCTAAACAAAGCTCACATCCTATGATACTTCTAGCCATAATTCAGATAATTCAATGGTTAGAAAAGACTGTCTGTCTTTTAGATAGTGCTAATATTTCAGAAACAGCGCTGTGGGTAAAGTTATAATTGTGAGTAATGCAGTTTCGGCATCAATCCCTCTAAAAATATGGATGAGAATAAAGCAAATTAAGAGGCATACTCCATCGAGAATAATATTCTATCCTTCAATCCAGAAACACAAGATGAAAGCCTATTTTTTTTCATAAAATGAATAAAAATAGAGCAATATTACTAAAAAAACAATGTTTGCTATTTAAAAATGTTACTTTACCATTCCATTAAAGAACACCCGAAGCGAACTCTTATTTTCATCAGTCTCGAAGCAATCCGCGAGAATAAGCACTGCGAAGATATTCACAATCCAGTTTAGTTTCTAGAGAAATCCAAATTTCAGGAACTTGATAATTATGAGCGCAACTCCACAAAATATCAAGAATATAATTCTTTTCTTCTCATCATAAGCTTCACTATTCTTGATTCTTGTGATTACTTGATGTATAATCAATAGAACGAGAATAACTCGCATTGCTAAAGAAAGCTATTCAAGAAACAGGTGAAAAATCAGCTACAATAATCTAAAAATATGGAAAGATATTTATTTTTGATATATTTCTCTAACCTGCTAAAGGAAGAACTAAGAGTACTCTTTTTCAAGTACATCTTCTTTAAATTTTAAGAAATATTTCTTTTGCTTTTCCATTTTTAATTTCAGCATCGATAGCGCATCACCTAGAGCCTTCGAAGATTTTTCATTTTTGCTCGATTGCCCAACCATCGAGCTTATTTTCATTTCTTTTTCTTTACCGACTATTTATTTGATTTGATAGGTATTTAATAATAAACTATCTTTTTTTGTTTTTTGTGAATTAAAGGTTCTTTCTTATTTTAATCTAATGTTTCAGGTTCTTATCTAATTTGTGTTTTCTTCAAAATATGGCAAACTGAATCAGCAAAATGAGTCGAGATTGGTTGATTAAGTAACTTTAATCGCTTAATACTCACACTAGTTAAAAAACCTAAAGGACCATAAAAAATTATAAGGAATAATATTTGATTGATGGATAGTATTTAAAGGAACAATAATAAGTTCCTAGCCAATTCAGAATATTGAAAGAAGAAAGAAACAAAAGATAGTCAACCACAAATAAGATTTAAATCAAGTTATAATTTTATTTTATTGTTGTTTTCGAAAACGATTAAAAATTGATAAAAAGTTTTTTACAGACAATCTAAAACAAAATTTGTAATAAAATCAATCTAATAATTCAATGTAAGCTGGGGATGGAACTGCGAATGTGCAGATCTATTGAGCAGTTTTCCTATTGAATACTACTAGGTTGTCACTGAGTTGATTTCCACAGATTAAGTACTCTGAAGTCAGATTAAAATTTCTAGGCCACTTTCCTCCACTTGGGAAACTTGGTTGCTTGAATTGTTGTTCATTTTGTGACTCATTGTCATTTCCTGAAAGTGATATCTAGAACATCCTGTCAATTCCTCGTACTGACACATAGATAGAATCCTCAAATACCTTGATTTCAGCTGCGATTGACTCTTCTATTTAGCTTAAGTCCTTAATTAGCTAGATTTCTCGAACTGGAATCAAATTAACTGCTTTGCTATCAAAATCAAAAACACTCACAGATAATGATAACTCATTGGCTAGATAAAGCCTGTCATTTTGGTTAAAAAGATGTCTTGGACCGTTTCCTGGATGAAGAACAACTTCTCTCACAAGTTTAGGTTTGCTGAGTGGCTCAAGGGAATAGATTCTGATTGCATCACAACCAAGATCTTATACAAAAGCGAATGTTTCAGTTGAATCCAGAGTCACACTGTGTGGATGAGGAGCTTCCTGTCTTTTCTTGTTTCCTTTCTCTCCAGTTACTCCTGTGGAATATGTGATAGTCTCAATCAGTTCCAGGCGCTTTTCTTTATAAGCAAATACTGAAAGAGTAGATCCAGTGTAGTTGGAGCAAAACACCAAGGAATTCTTTGGAGAATAGCAAATGTGGCAAGGATGAGCACCATGCGAAGGCAACTCTTGCACAATCTTTCCATAGTTAGGCGAGTTTTTAGCCAAATCAATGAGGAAAATAGTTGGATCTTCTGCAGTTTCTTTCACAGCAATTAGAATGTCATCTTGAGGAATGTGCTTGAGGAAACTTGGATTTGTGACGCCCGTAAACTTTTCCTTGAGAGAGCAAGACCTAGTAGCAGGGTTGAACTCGACTAGTTATATTGAATCGGAGTATGTTCCAACAAAGAATGTCACGTTTTGATTGCTTGCTTGAGTTGAAGGGTCCATTTTATTTTCTAAATGTTGTTTTTACTTTTCTGTGATTTACTTAGTTTTATTTAATCTCTGAATGATTTTATTCTTCCAGTCTCGAAAAATTTTAATGCTGAAAAAGAAGAAAAAAAAGATCAGACGCGGCTCTACCTACAGCATACCCTTTCGGGCAATTGATAGGGGGGTCACTGCGAATTTAGAGAAACTAAAATTTCATCAGGTGTTTTGTTTTTGTTTTGCGCTTGAATCGCATGTATACA